>Ga0209262_10000371_pt1 | contig 21749 bp, 20 predicted proteins | sample Lowcelwee11metaG_FD_187171 | JGI IMG/M metagenome (GOLD analysis project Ga0209262, IMG submission 187171) | Freshwater pond sediment microbial communities from the University of Edinburgh, under environmental carbon perturbations - Low... | ecosystem: Environmental > Aquatic > Freshwater >...
ACAGACCGCTCATTGCCGAGGATCTGATCATCGTCAATCCGGCATCCGTGGTCGCCGGACAGCTTTATCAGCACCTGCTTGAAAAGGAGCTGCTGAACAGTTCGGGAAATATTACAGGTGAGTTTTATGTTACCGTCCCGAACATTAATAATAAGAATGTAATCCTAAGTGAGGACGGATCTTTCACGTATGAGTACAAATATGGCCGGCGGGCCGGAGAGATACAGGAGTATGTGAAGTGTGTTCCCTTCAGCCGGTCGGTTTTGCCTGAGGAGATGGTGCTCCGCCTGGCAGACCAGGTACCAGGGGTCCATGACCTTATCGTGAAATTCAATCGTGAAAACAGCAAAATGCGCTATCTTGCAGATGAAGAGCGGATTAAATGACAATAACTATTAACTATCCCTAAACCAGACATGACCAATGAAAAAAACCTCACTCTCACTGATCTTTTTACTGATAGCTGCCCTGCTCTATCCCCAGGATTTCTTCCGGGGTGATTTTGACAGGTCAAAAAGCTATGTGATACTTATGAATCCGACTGCCGGCAATCTGGAGGTTGTCGATTTTCTGGTAAAAAACGGCCTGCTTAAAGTCGATCAGAGTGCCATTGACTTTGTAGGTGTTTATCACACCAGCCAGGGGTATGATTTCTCAAAATCACTGGAGTATATCAAAACCAATCAGATGGAGGGATACTACCTCCACGGGGTGAGCGGAGAACTGAGCGAGGAGAACCTTTTCAGGGAGAATGGCTGCACCGGAGATTTCCGGTTGATCTTTGAGAATTCTGTAGGAGTCCTCTTTTTCGGGGGAGCGGATATCCCTCCCTCAGTGTATGGTGAGGAGAACCTGTATTCATCTACCACGGACCCCGGAAGGCATTATTTCGAGGTTAGTTTCCAGTTTCATCTCCTTGGAGGAAGCAATAATCCTTCCTTCACCCCTCTTCTGGAAGGAGAGCCTGGTTACATGGTGACCGGGTTCTGTCTTGGAATGCAGACCATGAATGTCGCAACGGGTGGAACATTGTACCAGGACATCCCTGCCCAGATTTATGACAGTCATGACGCAGAATCAAACCTTAAGATTGGCAGGTCAAACCTTCATCGAAACTACTGGCAGATTATCAGTGATGACAAAGGCCTGATGGGATTTAACCTGCACCGCATTCAGTTCACTGAGAATCAATTCTTCGGGAAAACTGTAAAGGTATCACGAAAGCTCAGTCCTCTCATATTCAGCAGTCATCACCAGTCAGTCAAGGATGTCGGAGCCGGACTGGAAGTCACCGCACTGTCACCTGACGGTAAAGTAATTGAGGGGTTGGTCCACAAGAAATATCCTCATGTCTTCTCGGTGCAGTTTCATCCGGAAGTCCCCAATCTTTATGAAGAAAACAGCGATTTGAAACTTAAATTCTCTCCTGAAGATACCCCGGAAACAATCCATAACATGCTTGACACGAAGAGTCTTGAGTTTCACACGCAATACTGGTCATATATCTCCCGCATTATTGAGGCGCAGTCGAAATAAAGTAGGCAGCAGGCAGTAGGCAATAGGCAGAAGTTGTAGACAGAAGACGGAAGACCCCCTACAGGGCTTTTACTTCATTTACAAGGTTTTGCAGTGTTCCTTTGGCATCCCCAAAGAGCATGCGTGTCTTGTCATTGAAGAAGAGCATATTCTCTATCGCGGCATAGCCTTTTCCCATACCGCGCTTCATGACTATGATATTCCTTGCATCACGGGCCTTTATTATCGGCATGCCGTAGATAGGGCTGGAAGGATCATCCTCTGCAGCCGGGTTTACCACGTCATTGGCTCCGATGACTACCAGCACATCCGTGTTAGGAAGGTCGGGGTTAATCTCATCGCTCTCGACAAGCTGTTCATAGGGGACGTCTGCTTCGGCGAGCAGGACGTTCATATGCCCCGGCATACGGCCTGCAACAGGATGGATGGCATATTTCACCTCCACCCCTTTTTCCTCAAGCAGCTTATCCAGTTCATGGCATATGTGCTGCGCCTGTGCAACCGCCAGTCCGTAGCCCGGAACAATAACAACCTTCTTTGAATAGCTGAGCAGTACCGCGGCGTCAGATACCGAAATCTCCTTAACTGTACCTGCCTCGGCTGTATTGGCCTGGCCGCCACCGCCGAATACCCCCACGATGACATTCAGCAGTGACCGGTTCATTGCCTTGCACATCAGCACGGTAAGTATGGTACCTGCCGAGCCCACGAGGATACCGCCGGTAAGCATCGCCTGGTTATTATAGAGAAAGCCTCCCATGGCTGCCGCAACACCAGTGAAGGAATTAAGCAGCGAGATGACAACAGGCATGTCGGCACCGCCGATGGGCATGACGAAGAGTACCCCGTATACAACGGCAATGGCAAAAATTATGTAGATGAAGATTGTAAGCTCACCGGCTGCCTGAACATCCCTGGTCATTACATACGCAACAAGTGCTATTATGACTGCAAGGATTGTCAGGTTGACAAATTTCATTGCCTTTACCCGCAGGTCGCCGATCCATCCGTCAAGTTTCCCGAAGGCAATCATGCTGCCTGCCCATGAGATAGTCCCTATCACAAGACCGAGAAGGATTGCAAGGACATGACCGTTAGACATACCGCTCGCGGCAATCAGTTCAGGACTCACGTGGGGGAACTCCATCATTGAGATAAGAGCTGCTGCAGCTCCTCCCATACCGTTGAAGAATGAGACAAGCTGAGGCATTGCGGTCATCCTGACACGCTTTGCAATGACCCATCCGATTACAGTGCCAATGACAATTGCACCTATTATAAATCCAATGTTTCCGATAGGCTTTCCCTCTTTCTGGTGAAAGAGGATGGTAGCAACAATGGCCATGATCATACCTATTGCTGCATAAATATTACCACGGCGGGCCGTCAGAGGGTGGCTCAGCATTTTCAGCCCCAGGATGAAAAGTACAGAGGCTACAACATAAGTAATCTCAAGAATCGAGATTCCCACAGAAAAGAGAGACAAATCATTCATCGTGCTGATATAATTTTGCGTCAGTGTAACCTGTTATTTCTTTTTCTTGAACATTTCAAGCATCCTGTCTGTCACGACAAATCCTCCTACCACATTGAGTGTACCAAGTACCACTGCGAGGAAGCCCAGGATCATGGCTCCCGTCGTCTCGGCGTGCCCCATGACAATAATGGCACCGATTATCACAACACCGTGAATTGCATTTGCCCCTGACATGAGAGGGGTATGAAGTATTGCAGGGACATGGCTGATGACCTCGATGCCAAGAAATATCGAAAGGATCACCATAAAAATAGCCCCTTTGTTCTCAAGAAAAAACTGAAGAATATTTTCCATCATACTGTCTGTTTAACTTCCAATAACTGTTTAACTCTCTGGCTTACATATTCTTTATTATGAACTGCAGCCGTCCCTCTGACAATATCATCATTCATGTCAAGCTTCAGGTTTCCATCCTTGTCGACCATGATCTTCAGAAGGTTGATGACATTGTTTCCGAACATTTTCGATGCATCTGAAGGCATATATGAAGGGTAGTCAGACTTACCAACAATGGTGACGCCATTCACTGTGACGCTCTCTCCGTTCCTTGTCAGTTCACAGTTGCCTCCCGTTGATGCTGCAAGGTCGATGATCACTGAGCCTGGCTTCATTGATGCCACTGTCTCCTTCATGATAAGCAGAGGGGCTCTTTTTCCCGGAATCATGGCAGTTGCAATGATAACATCAGAAGCCATTGCTCTCTGGTGTATCAGCTCCGACTGTTTCTTCCTGAACTCATCCGTCTGTTCAACGGCATATCCTCCTGCTGCCGCGTCCTCCCTGGCACCCTCAACCTCAATAAATTTTCCTCCGAGGCTCTTCACCTCCTCCTTCACTGCTGAGCGCACGTCAAAGACCTCCACCGATGCTCCAAGCTTCCTTGAGACAGCGATAGCCTGCAGTCCTGCCACACCTGCTCCCAGGATAAGCACTTTAGCAGGTTTAATTGTCCCGGCGGCTGACATGAACATAGGAAAGAACCTTGGCAGCATTGATGCGGCCTCAATAACAGCCTTGTAACCTGAGACGGTTGCCATGGAGGAGAGGATATCCATCGACTGAGCCCTGGTTGTCCTGGGTATTATGTCGAGGGCCATCACCGTCACACCCTGCTCTCTCATCCTGTCAAGCCAGAGGCGGTTCTCGACAGGATTCAGAACGGTGCACAGTATCTGTCCCTGCGGGAAAATAGTCACCTCATCTTCAACAGGAGGATTGACAGTCAGGAGCATGGCTGACTTTGAGATTACCTCTCTCCTGTCAGCCACGGAGGCCCCCGCAGCCTGATATTCCTTGTCTGAAGCGTAAGATCTTTCTCCGGCATGGGTTTCGACAAGTACCTCAATACCCATCTTTTTCAGAATGGCCACCTCGCCCGGCAGCATGGCTACCCGGTTCTCATTCACCGGTTCCCTGAGGATTCCTGCAATCATATATCTGGGGTTTGTTGCTGAAGTTCTTAAATGAATGCTAATTGTTCACAATATAATAAACAAGATTATATCCTCCTTCATGTCAATGAAAGAATTTTATAAATCTGCTGTAAAACATTGATGTTTCAGTTTCCGGAATCATAAATTCTTAAGGTTACCTGCCGCGGCTTTGTCAAGCAGCCAGACAAGGTGGCCCGAAGCAGGATTGACCAGCGAGGCAGGGTATTTTTCGAAGCCGCTTCTCTGTTCTATGATGCGTGAAATGATCTCAGCTTTTCCCTTGCCGGTCACAATGAACCAGACTTTGGATGCGTTGTTGATGATCCTTCCTGTTGCAGTGATCCGCTTCTGATTGTCTTCGGGCTTTACGGCAACATCAAAAAGGCGCGGCGAATTGAAGAGTGATATTGCGGAGGGAAAGATCGAAGCAGTATGTCCGTCATTACCCAGTCCAAGAAGCATCAGGTCAAACTGCGGAGTACCATTATAGAACGGCACCACACTGCTTACCAGGTCAGAATACTGGCGTGCCTCAGTGGCAGGGTCATCTTCCCCCCTGATGCGGAAGATATTTGCATCTGGTATCGGCACATTCTGAAGGAGGTTTTCATAAGCCATACGGTAGTTGCTTTCGCTGTCATCAGGAGGAACGCACCTCTCGTCTCCCCAGAAAACAAGCAGCTTCTCCCAGCTTATCCTGTCAGTATACATCTCTGAGAGGTATCTGAAGAGGTGGAGGGGGGTTGATCCTCCGGAAAGAGCTATGGTATAAAAGTGATCAGGTTCAACCCTGTCAAGATCCTTGATCAGGATAGTAGCAAAGTTTTGCGCCATCTCATCCGGCGTCTGAAACACTCTGACTGAATGTGACATAATCTGGAAAATTCAGGATATAAATCTAATTATAATTCACAATAAATGCCATCATCGGCCAGGTTCTTACAGGGATATCTCCATGTCAGCTCCGGCTCCTCTATTAGCTCGTCTGCCCTGTCAGGGCCCCATGTGCCTGCCGGATAGCCGTAAACCGGTATCTCATGGTTATTCTGCCACTCCTTCAGGACGGGATCGAGGAAGCTCCAGGCAGCAAGAACTGCGTCTGACCTTGTATACAGGGTTGAGTCACCCTTCATGCTGTCATGCAGCAGCCGCTCATATGCTTCAGGTAACCTCTCCTCAGCCAGGTCTGAATAATGAAAGTCCATGTTGACATTCTTTACCTTGAAGCCGGCACCCGGAATCTTCACCCCGAACTTGATCAGTATGCCCTCGTCAGGCTGTATGCGTATGATGAGCTGATTGCATGCCTCGCTAATCCTGTTCTGCGAGAAGAGATAGTGAGGTGTCTGCTTGAAATGTATCACCGCCTCGGTGACACGTGTGGGGAGCCTCTTGCCTGTCCTGACATAGAAAGGCACACCTCCCCATCTCCAGTTGTCAATATAGAATTTCAGCGCTGCAAAGGTTTCAGTCATTGAATGAGGGTCGACATGCTCCTCCTCACGATAGCCGTTTACCCACTCTCCCTTGACATGCGCTCCGGTATACTGACCCCTGATGGCGTTCCTGACCACCTCTTCCGGCTTTATGGGTCTGAATGACTGAAAAACCTTGACAGTCTCGTTCCTGATGGAGTTGGAATCTATCGATGAGGGGGGCTCCATGGCAATAAAACCGACAAGGTGCATCAGATGGTTCTGTACCATATCACGGAGTGCACCAGTCTTTTCGTAATACTCACCCCTCATTTCAATGCCAAGGCTCTCAGAAGATGTTACCTCAACATGATGAATGTAGTTACGGTTCCATAAGGGTTCAAAAATTCCGTTCGAGAACCTTGTCACAAGAATATTCTGCACCGTTTCCTTGCCCAGATAGTGATCGATCCGGTATATCTGGTTCTCATCCCAGCTTTCAAGCAGGGCAGCGTTAAGCTTTGCCGCGCTGTCATAGTCCGTTCCAAAAGGCTTCTCAATGATCAGCCTCTTCCATCCGTCCGACTGATCGTTATAGTGATGAGAGGCAAGATGGCGGGGTATCACTTCGTACAACTCAGGCGGAACAGAAAGATAATAGAGAGTATTGCCTCCTGATCCGGTCTTTTCCCTGAGGCTGGCAAGAGTTGACCGAAGGCAGAGATAGGAATCAACAACGGCAGGATCAACAGGAAGATAATTAAAGGCTTCAGCGAACCGGGAAATACGGCTACGGTCCATGTCACCGGAATGAGACATTACGGCATCGCCTATCTCATCACGGTATACAGTGTCAGAAATTATACTTCTCCCGGTACCTATAACCGCAAACCTTTCAGGAAGAAGATTCTGTGTGTAAAGTGCATACAAGGCAGGCACGATCTTCCTCATGGCTAGGTCTCCCCTCCCTCCGAAGATCACAATTATTTGGTTTTCAGGCCTTATCATCCTTACATAAGTTGACTTTGAATTATTTGTTTGAGACAATACCCTCTTCTGTTTTCCCGACAGTCAGCGATAAACAAATATAGGAAAAGCGGGTAAACATAACAAGCAGTCTCAGTCAAATGTAAGTCCTCTCCTCATGTTGAAACTGCATATTATATACAGCCAGTATTTTTAAAAACTCGTAAATCAACAATTGTACATCAAACCAATGAAATTCGACCTGCATTAAGAGCAGCCAGTATGTATCTGATTATCTATTGATTACAAAATGTTTATTTTAATGTTGTATATTTATTAAACACCTGTATACATTTTAAACACCTATTCTATATATCTGTATATATGCATGTTAACAAATTCACTCGAATCCGGGTGTTGATTTATTAAACACTTTCCCCTTCTTACAGATTCATTTTCATTTGATTATAGTACTGACTATCTGCTTATTACAGCGTTTGGCACATTAATTGGTAACCCCTTTTCGCTAAAATGCATGAAATGAACATTAAATCAACTGATATGAAAAAAGCATCTTTTTTAACAGCCTGCATGATGATAATACCATTTAGCATCATGATGTGCCAGGAGCTGAGATCTGAAGCAGTTCAGAATGAAGCAAACCGCATCACAGTAACAGCCTCTCCTGAAATTGAGGCTCTCGTGGGGTTGTGGGCAGCAGGGTTTGAAAGCTCAAACCCGGGGATGAAAGTTAACCTCACTTCAGCGGAGTCTGCAACCGCTGGCGCAGATATTCATTTTATCGCCGGCAACTCTCTTCAGGAATCAGGGTACGCTTCAGCATTCAGGATGGTTGTTGGACGGGATGTTGTGGTTCCTGTAATGAGTGATAAAAATCCTTTCCTTGAGGAGATATTCAACCGGGGCCTCTCGCAGCAGGAATTTGCCGCCCTGTTGTCATCAGAAGATAATTATACATGGGGGAAGATCCTCGGCAATAATTCAAGCGAGAGGGTCAATGCACTTATCCTCGGCAACAGCACCGTGCAATCATCGGTTGCCAGGTTCGTCAGCCTTGATCAGTCACTTGTCAGGGGATCATTAATATCCTCCCCTTCCGCTCTCCTTGGGGCACTTGACAGAGATCCCTCAGCCGTCGGTTTCTTAAGACTGGCTGATATTACAGACCCTGCCAGCCAGGAGTTTATCTCCGGACTCAGGGTAATTCCTGTAGATGTCAACAGTAACGGCATTTCAGATTATTTCGAGCAGTTCTACTCTGACTTCCGCAGTTTCAACAGGGGTGTATATATCGGTAAGTATCCGAAGACACTCTGCAACAACATATTTGCCGTAGCTCCCGCACAGCCGCTGAATGACGCAGGCACAGCCCTCCTGAGCTACATCCTCACCGACGGCCAGCCCAAGCTCGCACTGAGCGGCTATACTGCACTCGCAGACGGCGAAGGCCGTAACAGGTCAGCCATACTTGGTTCAGATGAGAATGTTGTTTCAGTCACACCGGGCGGTACCGAGCCATACAGGGCAGCACTGTGGGTTGCGGCCTTCATCATAACCGTATCATTACTGGCATATGCATTGTACAGGTTCGCAGGGAAACGCGCCTCAGCAGGTGTCAAACCTGAACGGGTACATAGTGAAAGATTCAGTGAGAAAAATCTCGTCATACCAGCAGGCATTCTCTTCGACAAAAGCCATACATGGGCCTTTATGGAAAGGGACGGATCAGTGCGCGTAGGGGTCGATGACTTCCTGCAGCACCTTACCGGCTCAATCACACGTCTGCGCATGAAATCACCGGGCGAAAAGGTAAGGAAGGGTGATCATATTCTTTCACTCGTACAAAAGGGCAAACAGCTCGATATTTGTTCACCTGTCAGTGGCATCATCAGATCAAGCAATGAACAGCTTGTCACCAATCCAGCTGCCATCAATAACTCCCCGTTCAATGACGGATGGATTTATACTATTGAGCCCGACAACTGGATGAAGGAGTCGCGTATCATGATCATGGCAGGCAAGTATGCCGAATGGATAAAAGGTGAATTCACCCGGATGAAGGACTTTCTCGCATCACTTCCGGATGCAAATCAGGTAAGGCTGGCACAGGTGGTTCTGCAGGACGGTGGCGAGCTGAAGGAAGGGCTGCTTGAGGAGTTCGGACCGGAAGTATGGGAGGAGTTTCAGATGAAATTCATGGACAATGCCAGATGAACCATTGACCCTGGCAGAATAACAAACTGACATATTAATATTCACTTTATAAATACCGCATTATGAGTATTGACAGAAGAGACTTTTTCAAAGTGCTGGGCGTCACAGGAGTCACGCTTGCCACAGGGAAGCGTCTGGGAGCTGAACCGGCACCCGATATGGACAGCAGAGAGGAGTTTTATGGAATGTTATATGACTCCACACGCTGTGTAGGTTGCCAGGGTTGTGAGTTTGCCTGTGCTGAAGCCCACGCACTTCCTGCTCCTGATTTTGAGGATCTGCCGGTAGTTGGCACGGAAAGAAAGGCTGACGAGACACGGCGAACAGTAATAAATGTCTACAACACCAGCAAGGGCGAGATGTATGTCAAGAGACAGTGCATGCACTGCAATGACCCTGCATGTGCGGCAGCATGTCTCACCAAGGCTATGTACAAGACCACCGACGGGTCTGTCATCTGGCGCGGGGACAAATGCATGGGATGTCGCTACTGCATGGTCTCATGCCCGTTTGATGTCCCGAAGTTTGAATACTTCAGCGCAAATCCAAAGATCGAGAAGTGCGATATGTGCTATGAAAGGGTCAGGGAGGGCAAGACACCGGCCTGCGCAGAGGGATGCCCCACCGAGGCTATTGTCTTTGGCTCCCGGAGAGAATTACTGTCGGAGGCCCGCAAGAGGATACACGATAACCCTGGCACGTACCATGATTACATCTATGGCGAACATGAAGCCGGAGGAACCGGATACCTATATCTTTCCGCCGTCCCCTTCGAGGAACTGGACTTCAAAACGACACTGCAGAAATCATCCTATCCCGCACTGACAAAAGGATTCCTCTATGCGGTCCCGTCCATATTTGTTCTTTGGCCGGCACTCTTGCTGGGACTTCAGCAGGCAACTAAAAACAATAACCACAACGAAGAAGAAGACCATGAGTAATACTGATTATACCCTGACCGGGAAGGCACCTTCCCTAAGCACCTGGCAATTCCTTAAGGAAGAACTTAAACCTAAAGGGAAATGGCTTACCCCTTTTAACGTGATCTCCCTGCCGATAATGTTAACCGGCCTCATTCTTATTGTCATACGATTCTGGAAAGGGATAGGGTCAATAACGAACCTGACACAGGAAGTTCCCTGGGGGCTGTGGATCGGCTTTGATGTTGTTACCGGGGTGGCTTTCGCCGGCGGCGCCTATGTCATAACGTTCATGGTCTATATCCTCAACATGAAGCAGTATCACTCCATAGTGAGGGTAACTGTCCTCAACGGCTTCCTTGCCTATGTGTTCTATGCCGGCGCCCTGCTGCTTGATCTCGGAAGGCCATGGAATGTCATCAATCCTATCATCGGCAACAGTTTCGGCACCAGCTCTGTTCTTTTCCTTGTAGCGTGGCATTTCCTTCTGTATATGATAGCTGAGCTCATTGAGTTTTCGCCTGCAGTGGCTGAATGGTTAGGCGCTAAACGTGCCAGGAAGATCCTTTCCGGGATGACTCTCGGAGCAGTTATCTTCGGTATCACTCTCTCAACACTTCATCAGTCAGGTCTGGGTGCCCTCTTCCTCATGGCAAAGGACAAGATACATCCGCTGTGGTATTCAGAGTTTATCCCGATAATGTTCTTCGTGTCAAGTATTTTTGCGGGTCTGTCAATGGTGATCTTCGAGGGGTCGATAAGCCATAAGGTCTTCTCTGACCAGATAAGCGAAAAGAACCACAAGGCTCACAACAGGATACTGCATGGCCTTTCAAAGATCTGCGCAGTAGCACTCTTTGCATATTTCACACTCAATGTGCTGGTGTTCGTTCATGAGAAGAGGTGGGGACTTCTGAACAGTCCATTGGGATACTGGTATCTGACCGAGATGCTTGGATTTGTACTGCTGCCGATGGTGCTTTTCTTCATCAGCTACCGGAAACAGAACATCCTGCTGATAAGGATCGCATCACTTGTCACAATGATAGGTATTATTATCAACAGGCTGAATGTCACCGTCATCGGATTCAAATGGGATGCCGCACAGCATTATTATCCCTCATGGATGGAAATTACAGTGACACTTGCCGTGATATTTACCGAGATATGGATATTCCGGTGGATCATCACCCGTATGCCTGTCCTCAGGGATTCCCCTGCATGGGCAAAAGAGCAGTCATAGAACCAGATCATTAATGAATTAACAATATAACTAAACACACAGATATCATGGATGGATTTTCTTACTACAACCTGTTTGAAACAAAGGGTATAGAGTACATTATCATCATCGCCTTCCTGCTACTGATCATCCCCTTCTGGACAATGATCAACAGGCCTCTCAGACTGACAGGCAAGATCAGGAAAGCCTTCAATACCCTTACGGCTTCTATCCTGCGCGTACCGCAGGGAGTCTTCTTCAGCGACAAGCACACCTGGACTCACCTGGAGAAATCAGGCAACGCCAGAGTCGGCATCGATGACCTCCTGCTCCATCTGACCGGAGATGTGAATGTAAGCCTTGATGTGGAACCCGGCACTGTGGTCTCCAAAGGCGAGGTGATCTCGGTGATTGACCACGGGGGAAAGAAACTGAATGTCGTTTCCCCCATCTCAGGAGAGGTCACCGGCATCAATCATGGTCTGAACTATGAACTTCTTCATGAGGATCCATACGGCAGAGGATGGTTACTAAGCATAAAGCCAACAGACTGGAAATCTGAGACAAGCAGCTACCACATCGCATCCGATGCAACAGGATGGCTCGGGAAAGAGCTTGACAGATTCAGGGATTTCCTTGCAGTATCGGCAGGCAAATACATTCATGGGTCGCCTGCAGTCTATATGCAGGACGGAGGTGAACTTGTCGACCACCCTCTCTCTTCCATGCCTGAAGAGGTATGGAGTGACTTCGAAAAGGAATTCCTGAAATAAGCTTTCCATATAGCAAATATCATTGCACAGATAGTATATTCTTAGTAATTTGTAGAAAATTTAAACAACAGAGATAACCGGGACCGTCAAGGGACCCCGGTTATTCCTGCTTCATTCAGGCTGAGGATTAAGTCAAAGACAACACCTTGAAACAATATGAGCAGAAAGACCTTAAGTATATCAACACTGAGAAAGTATCTGCAGTTCCGATCAACTATCTACGGCCGGGTGGTGACAATAATTACATTCGCGGCAATAATTCTGTTTCTGTTTCTCAGCGTTATATTCAGAACTGTCTATGTTAATTATTTCAACACCGTATTGAGACAGAACGGGAACAATATCGGGTCGATTGTCGAAGGCTCTCTCTATCAGTCGATGCTGGAGAATGACAAACGGACCCTGCACAGTACACTTGACATAATCAATACCATGCCCGGTATTGAAGATGTCAACATGTATGATGAAACTGATAATCTTGTCTACTCCTCGTTCGAAGGCGACTCAGAGAGCCACAGTAACCCAGACTGTATATCGTGTCATGATAACCTCAGCACGATGTTCTCAAGGAAAGAGCGGAGCTACATGATCATTGATGCCAAGAGTGACTGCAGCATGAATCCCGGTCAGGCAGGGCAGAGACACCTGCTGATAAGAAGGCCTATTCTAAACGAATATTCATGCTATACGGCTTCGTGCCATGCTCACAGTGAAGACGAGGAGTTGCTCGGATCGCTGATAATCAGGATGCCCCTGAACGACCTCGACTACGCACTGAAAAAGTCATCGGCACAGTTCCTGCTTATGTCATTGCTGACAACAATATTAATTGTCACCACACTCATATTCTTCACAAGAAGAAGAATCAAGGATCCGCTTAACAGCATAATAAAGGCCAGCGAGGCTGTTTCTGACGGTGAGATGAATACAAGGCTGGAGATAAAACCCAATCTGCTTGATGACATGAAGAAGGTGTCTCTGGCTTTCAACAATATGCTTGACAATATTGACAATGCCACAAATGAACTTGAAAACTGGTCAAGGCAGCTCGAATATAAGGTCCAGAAAAAATCAGAGGAGCTCTCTGAAGCTCAGAATGAGCTTATCAACGTAGAGAGGATAGCTTCACTCGGAAAACTGTCAGCCTCGGTGGCTCACGAGATTAACAATCCCCTCTCCGGAATATTAGTCTATACAAAACTTGTCTATAAGCAACTTGACAACGGTGACCTCACTCCCGCAAAAAGAGAGAACATACTCAGGCAACTGAAGCTTATTGAGGGTGAGACAAAAAGATGCGGAGACATTGTGAAGGGGCTGCTGGACTTCTCACGGAAGGACCAGGATGATTTTGAGGAGTACCACCTTGAACAAATACTTCGCGACACTTATGATTTCATGACCCATCATATAAAAATAGCCAACATAAATTTCCTGACTGATTTCGGGTCACAGTCAGATCTCATCCATTGCAGCCCCAACCAGATAAAGCAGGCCTGCGTGGCCTTGCTTGTCAACGCCTCGGAAGCTGTCTCCGATAACGGGGAAATAGTAATACGAACCAGAAACACTGATGAAAACAACATCAGGGTTGATATCAGTGACAACGGCTCGGGCATAGCGCCCGACGACATTCACCATATATTTGAACCATTCTTCACCACAAAGCATGATGCCAGGGGGATTGGTCTCGGCCTTGCAATTGTTCATGGCATAGTACAAAACCACAGTGGCAGAATTGAGGTAGATTCAGTTGTAGGTAAAGGAACCACAATCTCAATAATTTTACCTTTAAGAAAAGCATAAGAGAAGCGTTATGGCAGAAAAAATATCAATACTGATCGTTGACGACGAGGAGTCAGTAAGAGATTCTCTGTTCAATTGGTTTATGGAAGACGGTTATGATGTCGAATGTGCCGAGAATGCTAAAAAAGCACTTCTCCTCCTCGAGTCACGGGAATTCGATATTGTACTGGCAGATATAAAGATGCCGGGCATGGACGGAATGGAAATGCACCGCAGAATCCGGGCGTTGAACAAAGAGACCATTGTCATAATAATGACAGCCTTCGCCTCTGTCGACACGGCGGTTCAGGCGCTGAAGGACGGCGCCTATGATTACGTAACCAAACCGTTCGATCCTGATGACCTGTCTCATCTGATACGCAATGCGGCAACCCATATAGCGCTCAAAGCCGAGAATGAGGCATTGAAGAGAAAGGTAACCACCCTTGAAGACATTGATGACCTTATTGGTAACAGTGAGGCTATCAGGAAGGTACTGAAACAGGTTGAGAGTGTAGCCCAGTCAAATACCTCAGTCATCATCACCGGAGAGAGCGGGACTGGCAAAGAGCTGGTTGCCAGGGCTATACACTCAAATTCACCGCGGAAGTATTTCCCGCTCATTAGTGTTCACTGTGGTGCCCTCACAGAGAGTCTGCTTGAAAGCGAGCTCTTCGGGCATGAGAAGGGAGCTTTCACAGGGGCTACCTTCAACCGAAAGGGAAGGTTTGAAATGGCTGACGGCGGCACAATATTTCTTGACGAGATAGCAACCATATCACCGAAGATGCAGATTGAACTGCTGAGGGTCCTCGAGACAAAATCCTTTGTGCGTGTGGGAGGCAACAAGGAGATAAGTTCCGACTTCCGTGTCATATGTGCCACAAACAGGGATCTGAGGAGCATGGTAAAGAACGGTACTTTCCGTGAGGATCTCTTCTACAGGCTGAATGTGGTAAACATCACCATCCCGCCGCTGCGGGAGAGGATCGAGGATATCCCCCTGCTGGTCAATCACTTCATCAGTAAATACTGCACCTCGATGAGCCGCGACATGATCACCATTGAGCCGGCAGCAATGAAGCATCTTGAAAAATTTGAATTCCCAGGTAACGTTCGCGAGCTTGAGAACATGATAGAGAGAGCCATTGTTATTGGCAACGGGAAGGAGATCAAGCTTAAAGATCTGCCAATGGGCAAGGAGGCTATCAGCAGTTCAGTGGAGAGCCTTGACGAGCTGGAGAAGAGGCATATTGAGCAGATACTGATCAAATACCAGTGGAATGTTTCCCGTTCAGCAAAAGCCCTGAATGTCGACAGGGTCACCCTTTACAACAAAATCAGGAAGTATGATCTGAAGCAGCAGGAATAATTCCATTAGGCTCACACTGATTGAAAGAAAACAAGATCATATTGGTTTCATGCGGGCCTTTTGAGAAGGACTTCCTTCGCAAGATAGGGCAAGCGGTTGATAATGAATTCAGGATCCCTGTTGTCATTGAAGAGGGTCATATGGAGCTCGAACCGTTCTACAGCCCGGGCAGAAGGCAGTATGACGGCAACAAGCTGCTGCAGCAGGTGTCATCATGCACAAAGAGTGACTATATAAAGATTGCAGGGATATTCAGGGTTGATCTTTTCATTCCCATCCTGACCTACATCTTCGGACAGGCGATGCTTGGAGGCGACGCAGCAGTGGCATCGGTCTACAGGCTCAGGAATGAACTTTACGGCATGAAGAAGGATGACGCCCTGCTGCTTGACAGGACTATAAAGGAAGTTGTACATGAACTCGGTCATACCTTCGGCCTGATACACTGTCATGTCTCAAGTTGCGTGATGAGATCAAGCACATATGTCGAAGATATTGATCAGAAGACAACACATCTCTGCCACAGGTGCAGAAAGACATTTGAGGAAGAAGGCAAATAAAAAAGAGCCACCCCTTTCCGGGGATGGCTCCTGATGTTGTCAGTGGAGAGTTTATTTGGTCTTGAACCCGAACATTATTGCAACACAGCCGCTGGCAGGCAGATCATCCTTGCTTCCAAGGGTAGTTACCCTGACTACTATCTTGAGCTGCTGGCTCGATTCGAGTTTGAAATCCCATATCCCGCTCAATGCTGCATCAGTGTTCGTATAGAGAACCTTTCCTGTGGCATCGAGTACCGAGAACTCAACTGGTGGCAGTCCGTCTGCGCCGCAAATGGCTACGCGGTACTCCATTTCAGAATAAAATGTCTTGTAGAGTTCAGCCTCTTCCCCTTCGACCAGGACAGCCGCATGGTAGTTACCGTCGTGCAGATAGGCCCCCAGTTCCTTTTTGCAAAGTGACTTGGCAAAACCCTTGCATTGTGCTGCCGCTTCCCCTGATGAAGCCAGGGAAAGGATAGCCGTTATCAGAACAATCTGTATCAGCTGTTTCATCGGTCTTTATTTTACGTATGAGTTTCTTATTTCACTTACCTTCGCCTTGATGGCAAGAAAGACATCCTGCTTGATCTCAGATCTGGCTGACCCGGTTATCTCAGTCACTCCTGTTTTGTCATCATACTCGGTTGATGAGGGGGTTGTTGAGCGTTCTATCTTGTCGTAGATCAACTTCAGCTCTTTTATCGGCCCGATAAGCTCCTGGATGGCAGTGTTGTCTGTGTAGGACTCAAGCATGCGCACCAGGTCATCGACAGACATTTTCTGATCAGCTATTGTGGCGACGAGTTTGTTCCCCTTGAAGTTCTTAATATCAACCATATTGGTCGAGATGTAGAGTCCTTCCATAAACCCGCCGGCAATAATTGTGGCGGCAACGGCATGCTGTTCATCATCCTCAAGGTATGACTGTGAGTTCAGAAAGGTCTCAGAGACAATCTCCATGATGACATCGCGGTTGTTGATGTTCTGTTCAAGCCTCTCAAGGGTGGCATCATCGATGGCGTCGAGTATACCCAGTCCGTTTGCCATACTCTCTGCCGCCTCCATATAGTTTATGATCATTGAGGTCTGGTCATACATGCTGGCAAAGCTCAGATCACAAGTAAAGACACCCAGATTAAGGGCCATGCTTTTACTTGTGGTATAATTGCTTTTATTCTCAACCGGATTAAGCAAAGTCTCATCAAACGTTGCCCCGGTTCCTTTTATGAGATGAGCTATTTCAAGCGGTGTGGGGAGAGCATTAAATACTTTCTCTGCATTCTTGATGTGCTGCACAGTCTCAGCATCAGCACTTACCTTTTCACCGGTATTATCTACCGCCTCCCCTTTCGTCCTCCCTTTACATGATACTGAAACCACACAAAGCGAGAGAACCGTCACTCCCAGAATCAGTGGCAGTGTTTTAAGTTTAATGTTCATAGTGATTTTCGTTTTAGAGTTCACAGGCATTTATCCGACCAAATTACCACTTTTTTTTTATTATTCAAATTTGCCTGCAAGTAATTAATTAGACATAAATTTGTTCAAAATCAGGTAGTATGTTAAGGTCTGACAAAAAGTTAGCCGAGCTGAACAGGATTCTTAACGGCGGCCGACATTATGAGATTGAGGAAAAAATCGGTATGCTGCGTGGCAGTGAGCCGTATGAGGGGGCAATAAAGATGCTGGCTCTGTTCTATGACAATACCGAAGATGAAAGCATTAAGCTGATAATATCAGACTTCTTCAATGATATGAAAGAGTCGTCATGCCGCGCAGAAGTAATAGATTCGATATCTGCTGTTACAAAGCCTGCTTCAAAAGCCATGCTTGCCTGCTCATGCTGGCAGTCGGGTCTTGATTATGCCGATCATGCCGTTGCCCTGGCTGACATATTCATGCAGGGAGACTATCTCACCTCGCTGGAGTGTTTCACTGTGCTTGACACCTGTTCAGGGATGATAACTGAAACTGACCGCGTATCTATTATCACCGGGCTGGAAAATGCAGCAGGCACCTATGATAAAGCCAAGCAGCAGCTTACCAGGGAACTGATAGCCGTACTGAGGGAATAGTTTAGATATAGGAACTGTAGTGCTTCATAAACTGTGACCTCTCAAACAGCGACGGGTTTTCAACGTTGCGATAGTTCAGCTTCCCCCTGAAGTCACTTATCCGGGAGAACTCCTTATCATTCATCCATTTCCGGATCGTATTGTTTATCTCCGTGATCACTGTAAAGCCCCTCTTGTAGAGTGCTGAACATACCTGAACTGTCTTTGCTCCGGCAAGAAGGTATTTGATTGCATCTTCCCCCGTATGAACCCCCGTTGAGGCAGAGATATCCATCTCTATGTTGAGGGCGCTGACCATTCCTACCCATCGCAGGACATACCTCTGTTCAGCAGGGTTCGACAGAACCGGAGCCGGTACAACGGCCATGTTGTTTATATCAAAATCCGGTTCGTAAAACCTGTTGAACAGTACCAGTCCGGAAGCGCCGTGGTTTTGAACCTGCCAGGCAAAATTAAGGAGGTTTGAGAATCGCATTCCTATCTTGACACTTACGGGTATCGATACTTTGTTCTTCAGTTTTTCAATGATGCCGAAATAGAGTGATTCAGCCCTGGCTGCCGTCTGGTGCATATCCACGGGCATAAAGAAGATGTTCACCTCAATGGCATTTGCCCCTGCTTTTTCTATATCAACCGCAAAATCAATCCACCCTTTTGTTGAAAAACAGTTTATGCTGGCTATCACCGGTATCTTTACCCTTTTACGGGCATCGGAAATCAGTGCCAGATAATCATCAACGCTGTTTGACCGTGTATAATACTGCAGGTAATCCTCGGCTTCGGGATATGTCTCTGCAGAGGAGAGAGATGATGCGAGTGTGACTATCTGTTCTTCGAACAGTGATTTCAGCACAACAGCCCCTGCCCCTGCCGCCTCTGCCTCTATTATTGAATCTACTTTTGAAGTGAAGTTGGAACTGCCTGCGATAACGGGGCTGCTCAGTTGCATGCCCATGTAACTGGTACTTATCAAGCTCATATTATTTTTTTATTCGTTCTCCAAATATCAGGGTGCCGATCCTTATCATCGTGCTGCCCTCTTCTGCTGCCACTTTCCAGTCTCCTGACATACCCATTGACAGATGGGTGAAAAGAGGATTATCACTGAAGCATCTTGCACGGGTCTCCGAGAAGAGGCGGGCGAGGGACCTGAATTCAGACCTCACTTTGTCAGTGTCTTCCGTAAATGTGGCCATTCCCATGAGACCGCGTATCCTCAAAGCGCCAAGGGCCGCGGAGACAGAGGCCCAGTCTGTCTGTTCAATCTCCCCCACTGCGAACCCTGACTTTGTCTCCTCTGTGGCTATATGAACCTGGAGGAGGCAATCTATCACCCGCTCCTGCCTGAGAGCCTCACTGTTCAGCGCTTCCAGCAGCCGTATACTGTCAACGGATTCAATCATTGATGCTGCAGCAACTGCATGCCTTACCTTGTTTGTCTGCAGGTGTCCGATCAGGTGCCATTGTATATCTTGAGGCAGCAGGGCTTTCTTTGCAGCAAGCTCCTGTACACGATTCTCACCAAATACCCGCAAACCTGCATTATAGGCTTCAAGAGCTTCTTCACTGCTGCGTGTCTTTGTTACAGCTACCAGTGTCACGCGGGAAGGAAGTGCCTTCAGAAGATTGTCAATATTCTGTTTAATGCCGCTCATGTCAGTAATGAAAGCCGCTCAGTCAAGTTTATGTATCACTAGTCCGCTCCGTAGTTTTGGCTCAAACCATGTGGTCTTGGGAGGCATGATATTACCAGTGTCTGCAATGTTAATCAGCTGTTTCATTGAAACGGGATAAAGGGCAAATGCCACTTTCATCTCACCGCTGTCAACACGCCGTTTCAGTTCACCGAGTCCGCGTATGCCTCCGACAAAATCAATCCGCTTCGATCTTCTCAGATCCTGTATGTCAAGTACCGGTATCAGTACCTTCTCAGCCAGCACAGTGACGTCAAGCACACCTATCGGGTCACTGTCATTGAACGTACCCTTCATGGCAGTGAGACTGTACCACTTTCCTTCCAGGTACATTGAGAAGTTATGGAGCCTGGCCGGCTTGTAAATCTTCTCTCCCTTCTCCTTCACATCAAAATTCTCCCGCAGTTTTGACAGGAAGTCTGCAGACGACATGCCATTAAGGTCTTTCACAACGCGGTTATAATCTATGATTCTGAGCTGGTTATCAGGAAAATGCACGGCAAGAAAAAAGTTATACTCCTCATCACCCCTGTGGAAATGGTTTTTATCCTTTTTCTCCTTTCCGACAAGTGCAGCTGCGGCAGTGCGATGATGGCCGTCAGCAACATATGTAAAAGGCACCTTCTCTGCAAACAGCTTTTCAATCCGCTCGTTGGTGGCCTTATCCCGTACCACCCAGAAATGGTGGCCGATACCGTCTTCTGCGACAAAATCGTACTCAGCCTTTTGCTTTCCGGTCACTTTGCTGACAATTTTATCAAGCTCTTTCACAGCAGGATAGGCGAAGAACACAGGTTCAATGTTGGCGTTGCTGGCTCTTACGTGTACCATTCGGTCCTCTTCCTTGTCAGGTCTTGTGAGCTCATGCTTCCTTATGACACCCTGAAGATAGTCTTCCACCGCTGCAGCTCCTACAATGCCGTACTGCGTTCTCCTGTCCATGGTCTGGGCATAGATATAAAAATGGGGCTCATCATCCTGTACCAGCCAACCGTTGTTCTGCCAGGCGACAAAGTTTTCAAGGGCTTTTTTGTACACCTCTTCCGAATGCACGTCGGTACCCTCCGGGAGGTCAATCTCTGAACGGGTAATATGCAGAAGAGACTTTTCCTTGCCTCTTGCCATTGCGGCAGCTTCATCCGAATTCATGACATCATACGGGAGGCAGGCGATCTCCGATGCCAGTAACGCCGGCGGTCTGAGACCCCTGAAAGGTTTTACTGTAGCCATATGTGATAATAAACTGGTTTCTATTTGGGTTTGTTGACTCTGAACTTCTCATTTCCGGTCGCAAAAAAGTCGACTATCTGCCTGGCGGCAGCTACACCTGAATTGATGTTGGCCTCCTCTGTCTGCGCACCCATCTTCTTGGGGGTAAAGAAATATCGTCCGGCAAACCTGGCTGCAAACAGTTCTGCATTATCAGTGGCAATATCAGATAGGTATTTCATGTCGGTTCTCTTCTCCATCAGGGCAGCCAATTCGGCCTCATTAATGACCTCCTTGCGGGCCGTATTGACCAGCACTGCCCCTTCGGGCATGAGTGAAAGGAGCTTTTCACCTATCGAGTTCCTGGTCTTGTCATTAGCCGGGATATGCAGTGAGACGTACTGGCACGAGGAGTAGAGCTCTTCGACGGTGTTCACTGCCGTCACGCCAGACTCTGAAATAGTCTTCTTATCGACAAACAGGTCATAGGCGTAAACTTTCATCCCGAATCCCGCTGCGATGCGTGCCATGCACTTTCCTACAGCACCAAAGGCGTGCAACCCAAGGCTCTTTCCCATAAGCTCAGACCCGGTCTTACCATCGAACCCACCCCTTGCCGCATAGATCATCATCCCGAATGCAAGCTCTGCCACGGCGTTCGAGTTCTGGCCAGGTGTATTCATCGCAACGATGTTGCGCGCAGTACATGCCTGAAGATCAAGGTTGTCATAGCCGGCGCCGGCCCTGACAACTATCTTCAGCTTGGGAGCAGCGGCTATCAGAGCCGCATCAACGATATCTGAGCGGACAATCATGGCATCAGCGTCAGATGCTGCGGCATGCAGCTCCTGCGGGGTCTTGTATTTCTCAAGCAGTGCCAGGGTATGGCCTCCCTTTTCCGTCACCTCGCGTATCTGGGTGACGGCTACCGGTGCAAACGGTTTGTCTGTGGCAACGAGTACTTTCATGATGGTCTGTTTTAATATTTCTTTTCAAATTCTTTCATACAATCTACAAGCGCCCTGACACTCTCAA
>Ga0209262_10000372_pt1 | contig 21649 bp, 18 predicted proteins | sample Lowcelwee11metaG_FD_187171 | JGI IMG/M metagenome (GOLD analysis project Ga0209262, IMG submission 187171) | Freshwater pond sediment microbial communities from the University of Edinburgh, under environmental carbon perturbations - Low... | ecosystem: Environmental > Aquatic > Freshwater >...
CTGCTCGACCGGCTGCCGCGGGGGATGAACTCGCGCGAGAATGCGTTGCTCGAGGCGCCCGAGGGCACCTGGCTGCTGCTGACGACCAGCGCGGAGTAGATCTCGAAGCGGACGTCCACCTCGTCCGCCACCTGGATCGCGCCGCCACCGACGCTGAACGGCGTAATACCGAAGTCGGACTGGCGGATCCGCAGCGCACCCTTGGCGAGCATCGACTGCGCATCACGTTGCAGTTCGACGGGTACTTCGATTTCCCGAGTCGCCCCTCGCAACGTGATCCGCGCGACGACCACCGGCTGCTGCCACGTTCCCGATACACGACCGGCCCGCACGACGACTTCGGGATGGCCTGCGCCGTCCAGCACCTCGGCACGCAGCATGTTGCGATACGTGCCCTCGCGCGCTTCCGCAGGCAGTTCGCCCGGGAACTCCGCGCCCGCCGCCAAGCGTGCGCCCGGATCGTCGACGACGAACGCAACGACCGGCAACCGGATCTCGAATCCGGACTCACGGGGTTCGGGCCCGAGCCAGGCGCGGCCCGATTCCTGCGCCGACGTGATCACGTGGTTGTGACCGAGACGGGCCAGCGGTCCCGACCGACGCACCAGCATCGTCACCACGCTGCGATCGGGATCGATCTCGAGGATTCTTGCGCCGGCCGGTACCTCAGCCTCGGCAGCGCGCTCCGGCAACGCAGCAGACGGCACGTCGGCGCGCCGCGGCGTACAGCTGGACAGTGTCCAGATGCATGCGACGAGCAACAGCGCTCGCTGGGTTACCATAGGAGTCCGGCCGACACGACGAGGACGATTCCGATCATGCAGTTGCGCAACACAGCCGACACCTACGGAGCCCTCGCGAAATTCCTGCACTGGACCATCGTGATCCTGATCATTGCACAGTACGTGATCATCGAGGCGGCCGAGGAACTGCCGGACGGCCTCGAGAAGCTGACGATGATCACGCGCCACAAGTCCATCGGCATCCTGGTGCTGGCGCTCGCGCTGGTCCGCATCGGCTGGAAGCTGGCCAACAAGGGGCAGCCCGCGCCCGTGCCGATGCCGCGGCCCCAGCGGATCGCCGCGGCGGCCGGCCACGGACTGCTGTACCTGCTGATCCTCGCGCAGCCGATCAGCGGCTGGATGATGTCCTCGGCCGCGAATTATCCGGTGACGTTCTTCGGCTGGTTCGAGTTGCCCGCGCTCGTCGGGGCCAACGAAGGCATGCACGAGTTCTACGAAGAAGTGCACGAATTCCTGTTCACGGCACTGCTGGTGGTCACCGTCGTGCACGTGCTCGCCGCGCTCTATCACCACTTCGTCCAGAAGGACGATACGTTGCGCCGGATGCTGCCGTTCGGGAGGCGTCGCGCCGCGTGAGCCGCAGGTCGCTGTCGCGCGCCGGGGCGTTTGCCGCGCTGCTGCTGGCAGCGGCCGCGACGCACGCGGCCCCGGCCTGGACGACCGACCCTGCGCAGAGCCGGCTCGAGTTCACGGCCACATTGGCCGGCGGCGATTTCGACGGCGCGTTCCGACGCTTCGCGGCCGACATCGAATTCGATCCGGCCGACCTGCAGGGGAGCCGGTTCCGCGTCGAGATCGACACGACGTCGGCGGACACCGGCGACGCGGACCGGGATCTGGCGCTCAAGGGTGCCGACTTCTTCGCCGTCGAACGCTGGCCGAGTGCGCGCTTCTCGGCCGATCGCTTCGTGGCACTCGGCAACGGGCGCTTCGAGGCGCTGGGCCGGCTGACGATCCGGGACCGCTCGCGCGAGGTCCGGTTACCCTTCAGCTTCAAACCCGTCGCCGACGGCACGCGGGCCGGCCTCGCGGGCGGCACGACCATCCGTCGGCTCGACTACGGGGTCGGCCAGGGCGAGTGGCAAGATACGCAATGGCTCGGCGACGAAGTCCGGATCCGATTTACACTGCAGCTGCAGCGTCAGATAACCACATCACCGTAGGGGGTTCGCCATGTCCTTCGCATCGAAGGCTCTCCACCAGCATCTGATCATCGCGATTTCCGCAGCGCTCGCGCTCGCAGGCTGCGCGAAGAAAAAGGAAGAACCGGTCGCCGAGGCGCCCGCGGCGGCTCCGGCGGCGGCTGCGCCCGATACGACGCTCGAGGGCCAGGTCGACATCGTCGCCTGGCCCGGCTACATCGAGCGCGGCGAGACGGACAAGAACTACGACTGGGTGACCGGCTTCGAGACGGACACGGGTTGCAAGGTCAACATCAAGACCGCCGGCACGTCCGACGAGATGGTCTCGCTGATGACGCAGGGCGGCTACGACCTCGTCACGGCCTCCGGTGACGCTTCGCTACGGCTGATCCGCGGCGGCACCGTGCAGCCGGTCGACGTCACCCGGATCCCGAGCTACGCGAGCGTCGACGAGCGGCTGCGCGAGGCGCCGTGGCACTTCGTCGACGGCAAGCACTACGGCACGCCCTACCAGTGGGGGCCGAACGTGCTGATGTACAACACGCAGACCTTCCCGACCGCGCCGACCTCGTGGTCGGTCGTGTTCGAGGAGCAGAAGCTGCCGGACGGCAAGAGCAACAAGGGTCGCATCCAGGCCTACGACGGCCCGATCTACATCGCCGACGCGGCGCTGTACCTGATGGCGACCCAGCCGGGCCTCGGCATCACCGACCCGTACGAGCTGAACGAAGCACAGTACGCCGCAGCGCTGGACCTGCTGCGCAAGCAGCACCCGCTGGTGCAACGCTACTGGCACGACGCGAACGTGCAGGTGCAGGACTTCACGACCGAAGGCATCGTCGCGTCGGGTTCCTGGCCGTTCCAGGCGAACACGCTGGCTGCCAACAAGCAGCCGGTGGCGAGCACGGTGCCGGCGGAAGGCGCCACGGGCTGGGCAGACACGACGATGCTGGCCGCCGATGCCAAGCACCCGAACTGCGCCTACAAGTGGATGGAGTGGTCGCTGAGCCCGAAGGTCCAGGGCGACGTCGCCGCGTGGTTCGGCTCGGTGCCCGCGGTTCCCGCCGCCTGCACCGGCAACGCGCTGCTCGGCGATACCGGCTGCGCCACGAACGGCTTCGACAATTTCGACAAGATCCACTTCTGGCGCACCCCGGAGGCGGCCTGCCCGCAGGGAACCTGCGTGCCGTACAGCCGTTGGGCCACGGATTACGTCGCGGTGATGGGCGGCCGCTAGCCCGCGGCGGTGATCGAACTCCGGGAGGTGAGCCGCGCGTTCGGCGCCGTGGTGGCGCTCGACCGCGTGTCGCTCACGATCGCGCCGGGCGAGTTCTTTGCCTTGCTCGGGCCTTCGGGCTCGGGCAAGACGACCTGCCTGCGCCTGATCGCCGGGTTCGATCACCCCGACCACGGCCGCATCCTGCTCGACGGCGAGGACGTGACCGACGTCCCGCCGTTCGAGCGCAACGTCAACACCGTCTTCCAGGACTACGCGCTGTTCCCGCACATGAGCGTGGCGGAGAACGTCGCGTACGGGCTGCGCGTGCGCCGCGTCGGCTCGGCCGAGCGTCGCAAGCGCGCCCTCGAGATGCTCGACCTGGTGCGTCTCGGCGACTTCGGCGACCGCCGGCCGAACCAGCTGTCGGGCGGCCAGAAGCAGCGAGTGGCGCTCGCCCGCGCGCTGATCAACCAGCCCAAGGTGCTGCTGCTCGACGAGCCCCTCGGCGCGCTCGACCTGAAGCTGCGCGAGGAGATGCAGACCGAGCTCAAGGGCCTGCAGCAGCGCCTCGGCATCACGTTCGTGTTCGTGACCCACGACCAGGGTGAAGCGCTCAGCATGGCCGACCGGGTGGCCGTGTTCAGCCAGGGCCGCATCGAGCAGCTCGACACGCCGCGCGCCCTCTACACGCGGCCGCGCACGGCGTTCGTCGCGAGCTTCGTCGGCAGCGCCAACGTGGTCGCCGGCATGCTCGCCGAACGGCTCACGGGGCGTCGCGAGCCGTTCGCGATCCGGCCGGAGCTGATCGACGTGCTGCCCGCGGACGGCCCGGTGCCGGCCGGAGCGGTGAGCTGCGCCGGCACGCTCGAGGACGTGCTCTACCACGGCGCGAGCAGCCGCTGCCAGGTGCGCGTGGACGAGCAGACGGTGCTGGCGGTGGCGCGTGCCGAGTCGGCCACCGTCGTCCCGCTGCCGCCGCAAGGTTCGCGGGTGCTGCTCGCCTGGCGGCCCGACAGCAGCGTAGCCCTCGAGGCGGACTGAGCCGTGCTGCGCCCCGTCGCGACGTTTTTCCATGGGCGCAACGCGTTCTACGTCTCGCTGCTGCTGCTGCCGCCCCTGCTGTGGCTCGGCACCGTGTACCTCGGCTCGCTGTTCGCGCTGCTGATGCAGAGCTTCTACGCGATCGACGAGTTCACGGCGCGCATCGTCCCCGAATTCACGCTGGCGACCTACCGCCAGCTCGTCACGCACCCGGCCAACGTCGACATCGTCGTGCGCACGCTCGCGATGGCCATCGCGGTCACGATCGCCTGCGGCATCGTCGCGTTCCCGGTCGCAAACTACATGGCGCGCTACGCGGGCCCGAAGATGAAGGCGTTCTTCTACGTCGGCGTGATGCTGCCGATGTGGACCAGCTACCTGGTCAAGGTCTACGCGTGGCGGCTGATCCTCGCCAAGCAGGGCATCGTCTCGTGGGGGTTCACGAGCCTCGGCGCCCAGGGCGCGCTCGACGGCGTGCTCGCCACGCCGGTCGTTGGCGGCCCTTCGCTCGCGTCGTCCTACATCGGGATGTTCATCGTGTTCGTCTACATGTGGCTGCCGTTCATGATCCTGCCGCTCGCCGCCGCGCTCGAGCGGGTGCCGGCCTCGTTGCTGCAGGCTTCCGCCGATCTCGGCGCGCGCCCGGGCCAGACCTTCCGCAACGTCGTACTGCCACTCGCGCTGCCTGGTCTCGCCGCCGGTTCCGTGTTCACGTTCTCGCTGACGCTCGGCGACTACATCATCCCGAGCGTCGTCGGCGCGCCCGGCTATTTCATCGGCATGATGGTCTACCAGCAGCAGGGCACGGCCGGGAACCTGCCGCTGGCGGCGGCCTTTTCCGTCGTGCCGATCGTGCTGATCTCGCTGTACCTCACGCTCGCGAAGCGACTCGGAGCGTTCGATGCGCTTTAGGAGCAAGCGCTGGAGCGACGCCACCGCTGGGCAAAAACTCGCCGCAGCAGCAGGTCTCGTGTTTCTGCACGCGCCGGTCTGGGTGATCGTGCTCTACGCGTTCACGACCGAGGATCGCACCTACCAGTTCCCGCCGCCGGGTCTGACGCTGCATTGGTTCGAGGTCGCGTTCGCCCGCGAGGACATCTGGGCCGCGATGCGCCTTTCGCTGATGGTGGCCGCGGTCGCGACCGCGCTGGCGATCCTGCTCGGCACGCTGGCGGCGTTCGCGATGGCGCGGCGCCAGTTTGCCGGCAAGGAGTCCATCACGCTGCTGTTCGTGCTGCCGATCGCGCTGCCCGGCATCATCACCGGACTTGCGCTGCTCTCGGGCATGCGCACGCTGCGGCTGGATCCCGGCTTCTGGACCATCGTCGCGGGCCACGCGACGTTCTGCCTGGTGATCGTCTACAACAACGTCGTGGCCCGGCTGCGGCGAATTCCACCCAGTTGGGTCGAGGCGTCGATGGATCTCGGCGCCGACGGCCTGCAGACGTTCCGTTACGTGCTGCTGCCGCAGATCGCCACGGCGCTGCTCGCGGGCGGCATGCTGGCGTTCGCGCTGTCGTTCGACGAGATCATCGTCACGCTGTTCACGGCCGGGCACCAGCAGACGCTGCCGATCTGGTTCTACAGCGAACTGTTCCGGCCGCGCGAGCGGCCGATCACCAACGTCGTCGCCGTCGTCGTGATCCTGGTGACGCTGGTGCCGATCCTGCTGGCGTACTATCTGACCAAACCGGACGATCGAGGCTGACATGCAAACCAAACTGCTGATCAACGGCAAGCTCGTCGCGGGCGAGGGCCGCATCGAGGAAGTGCTGAATCCAGCCACGGGCAAGGTGCTTGCCAAGGTCCCCGAGGCGTCGCGCGCGCAGATCAACGCGGCCGTCGAGGCAGCCGACGCAGCCTTCGACGGCTGGTCGCGCACGCCACCGAAGGACCGGGCCACGCTGCTGCTGAAGCTCGCCGATCGCATCGAGTCGGACGGCGCGGCGTTCGCGAAGATCGAATCGCAGAACTGCGGCAAGCCGTACCCGGCGGCGCTGAACGACGAAATTCCCGCCATCGCCGACGTGTTCCGGTTCTTCGCCGGCGCCTGCCGCTCGATGCCCGGTGTCGTGGCGGGCGAATACCTCGCCGGCTTCACCAGCATGATCCGCCGCGATCCGATCGGCGTCGTGGCCTCGATCGCACCGTGGAACTACCCGCTGATGATGGCGGCCTGGAAGCTCGGTCCCGCGCTCGCCGCGGGCAACTGCTGCGTGTTGAAGCCGTCGGAGCAGACGCCGCTGACCGCGCTCAAGCTGGCCGAACTGCTGGCAGAGATCTTCCCGCCGGGCGTCGTCAACGTCGTCTGCGGTCGGGGCGCGTCGGTCGGCGCGCCGCTGACGAAACACCCGAAGGTGCGGATGATCTCGTTGACTGGCGACGTCGCGACGGGCGGCAAGATCCTCGGCCAGTCGGCGGACGGCATCAAGCGCACGCACCTCGAACTCGGCGGCAAGGCGCCGGTGATCGTTTTCGACGACGCGGACATCGAATCGGTCGTCTCGGGTGTGCGTACGTTCGGCTACTACAACGCCGGGCAGGACTGCACGGCCGCCTGCCGCCTCTATGCGGGCGCCAAGGTCTATGACCGGCTGGTCGCCGACCTGTCGTCGGCGGTCAGTACGATCAAGACCGGCCTGCAGACGGCGAACGGCGTCGAGATGGGGCCGCTGATCAGCGCCGGGCAACGCGATCGCGTCGCGGGTTTCGTCGCGCGCGCGAAGAAGCAGAAACACATCGAGATCACGACAGGCGGCCGCGCGGGCTCGGGCGGCGGCTTCTTCTACGAACCGACCGTCGTGGCCGGCGCGCGACAGTCCGACGAGATCGTGCGGCGCGAGGTGTTCGGCCCGGTCGTCTCGGTGACGCGATTCAAGGACACGGACCAGGCCATCGCCTGGGCCAACGACTCCGACTACGGGCTCGCGTCGTCCGTCTGGACGCAGGACGTCGGCAAGGCCCTGCAGGTCGCGTCACGGCTGCAGTACGGCTGCACGTGGATCAACACCCACTTCATGCTGGTGAGCGAGATGCCGCACGGCGGCCTGAAGCGCTCGGGATACGGCAAGGATCTCTCGGTCTACGCGCTCGAGGACTACACGGTGGTGCGCCACGTGATGGCGAAGCTGTAGTCAGCGTTCGCGCAGCCAGCCGGTGATCGAGTAGCGGGCCCCGGAGGCCAGCGGCGTCACGTAACTGACCGAGTGCGGCTGCGGCACCCTGAGCAGGTTCAGCGCGTTGAAGGCCGGCGTGTAGCCCTCGGCCAGGTGGCCGTCGCCGTCGAGGAACTGCAACTGGCCGCCCCAGTCCGCGTGCCACGGCCGCGTGAAATTGAATACGTAGGCCGCGCGGCGCTTCTTCTCGACGACCAGGTCGTCGTGCTGGGTCAGGAAATCGCCGGGCCGGTAGCAGGTGGCCTGCGAGTCCGCGAGCGCAATCTGCGGCGCACCTACGACGATGCGCGCGAACGCGAGGAACTCGGCCGAATTCAGGAACTCGTAGACGCGCATCAGGTACGAGTCGAGGTTGCGCCCCGCCGCGTGCAGGTCGGCGACCGGGAAGTTCTCGTAGAAGTACGCGAAGCCGGTGCGCCCCATCGCGAGCACGGCCTGTTCGATCTCGCGCCGCTTGTCAGCCGGGATCGCCTCCCAGCCACCCGGGCCGAAGTCGTAGTGGCGGCTCGTGCCGCTGACGACCCGGCTCCACGGTGTTTCCGCGACCAGCGCGCGGTGGATCCGCTCCGCGACGTCGGCCGGGAAAATGCCGGGAATGTGCGCGCGGCCGTGGCGCGCGAAGACCGCGGCGATCGCTCGTGGATCGAGGCCGGGATTGAGCCGCACGATCGGATCCGTGTCTGCCTGCATTACCCACTCCGCCCAAGTCGGCTGACGATCCAGATCGCGAGCGTGCTCAGCACGACGCCCGGCACCATTTCGTACAGTTCGAAGATCCCTCCGTGGCCCTGCTTCCAGAGGATCACGGTGAGCCCGCCGACCAGCATGCCGGCCAGCGCGCCGTTGCGCGTCATGCGGTCCCAGTACAGCGACAGCACGATCGCCGGCCCGAACGCCGCGCCGAAGCCCGCCCAGGCCCACGCGACGAGGTCGAGCACCTTGCTTTCCGGGTTGAGCGCGAGCAGGTACGCCAGCAATGCGATGCCGAGCACCGCGCCGCGCCCGACCCACAGCAACTCGGCGCGGCCGGGCTCGCGCCGAAACAGGCCCTTGTAGAAATCCTGGGCGAAGGCCGAGGAAGCCACCAGCAACTGTGCCGACGCCGTGCTCATGATCGCCGCGAGGATACCGGAGAGGCACAGGCCCGCCAGCACCGGATGCAGGTGCACCGTCGCCAGCTGAATGAAGACTTTCTCGCTGTCGGCGCCCGCCAGCGGCGGCGCGATGATCGCCGCGCCGGCCAGGCCCACGACGACCGCGGCCAGCAGCACGATGATCACCCAGCCCATCGCGACCCGTCGCGCGGTGGGCATCTCGTCGGCCGAACGGATCGCCATGAAGCGCGCCAGGATGTGCGGCTGCCCCGGATAGCCGAGACCCCAGGCCAGCAGCGACAGGATGCCGATCGCCCCGAGCGCCTGGCCGCCGGTCGCGGTGAACGGATCCAGCAGGGCCGGATCGCGGGCCTCGAGCGTCGCCAGCATCTCGCCGAAACCACCCGCGAGCCCGACGCCCATCGCGGCCACGAGAATCAGCGCGACGAACATCAGCGTGCCCTGCAATACATCCGACCAGCTGACGGCCAGGAAGCCGCCGAAGAACGTGTACGCGAGCATCACGATGCTGCCCCAGAACATCGCGTCGTGGTAATGCATGCCGAACAGCGACTCGAACAGCCGGCCGCTCGCGACGAAGCCGGAGCTCGCATAGAACGTGAAGAACACGAGGATCAAGGCCGCGGTGATCGTGCGCAGCATGCGCGAGCGATCGGCGAAGCGGCGCTCGAAGTAATCCGGCAGCGTCAGCGAATTGCCGAGTTGCTCGGTGCGCACCCGCAGCCGCGCGGCGACGAACTTCCAGTTCAGGTAGGTGCCGACGATCAGGCCGAGCGCGAGCCACGCTGCGTCGAACCCGGCGAGGTACGCCAGGCCCGGCAGTCCCATCAGCAGCCAGCCACTCATGTCCGAGGCCTGCGCGCTGAAGGCCGTCACCCAGCTGCCGAGCGAGCGGCCGCCGAGGATGAAGTCGGCGAGGTTCGTCGTGCGGCGGTACGCGACGAAGCCCAGCACGAGGCAGATGCCCATGTAGACGACGATCGTCGCGATGACGACCGGCAGGTTGTTCAACGACATGTGCGCAGCATCTCGCGGAGACCTGACGAGATGCAAAGGGAAATTCACAGAACTGTAATGGAAATGATGTTCGCGGCAGGCATTCTCGCGCCGTCAAGCCTGTCACCCCCGAGACAGCCTCGACGAACGACGGACCGCGACGAGGCAGCATCAGCCGACAGACGGCAGCAGGGACGGATGCGTTAAGCCCTCAATGCCGGTCCGGTCACGCCGGGGCAGGGTCACCCCCGCCCTGCCCCGGCCGCTCTTTTGCAACCATTCGCCCGGTTGCCGCATCCAATGCTCACAACCTCAATCGTTCGGGGGATCACCGCCCATGACCATCCGTCGCGGATCCATGCTCGTCATCGCGTTCCTGCTCGCATCGCCGGGAACGGCAGCCGCCTGGGGCTCGGACTGCAAGTTCACCGCCGACCGCGCCGCAAGCCTCGACACCCGCGGTGTCGAGCGCGTCGAGATCTTCGCGCGTGCCGGTGAACTGACCCTCAAGCCGGCGACAAGTACGATGCTGTCCGCCTCGGGCCGCGCCTGCGCGTCGAACGAGAAGTACCTCGAGCAGACACAGGTCAAGCTGCGGCGGGAAGGCAACGTGCTCCAGGTCCAGGTCCAGGTTCCCGAGGACATGCAAGGCATCGGCATCTTCTACGCCTCGCTCGACCTGAACGTTGCACTGCCCGCGACGCTGCCGGTCGAGATCACGGATTCGAGTGGCGACATGACGCTAGAAGGCGTGCGCGTGACGCGTGTGCTCGACAGTTCCGGGGACATCCTTGCCAGGGGCTTGGCCGGCGACGTAGAGATCGAGGACAGCTCGGGCGACATCAGCGTGCTGGACCAGGCCGGGGCCCTGCGCATTGCCGACAGTTCCGGGGACATCGTGGTGCGGGGCGCCCGCGAAGTGCTGATCCCGCGCGACAGCTCGGGCGACATCCGCATCGAACAGATCTCGGGCAGCGTGCGGATCGAGCAGGACTCCAGCGGCCAGGTCCGCGTCTCGAGTGTCCAGGGAGCCGTGAAAATACCCTGAGGCGGCGTTCTAGGCCTCTTGCAGCAGCCGATCGATCAGCGCCTCGGCTTGCGCCCGGTAACCCCCGCCGAACAGGTTCAGGTGGTTCAGCACGTGGTAGAGGTTGTATAGATCGAAGCGCAACGTCGCGCCCGCCGCGAGCGGCCACACTGACTCATAGGCTTCGTAGAACGCGCGGCCGAATCCACCGAACAGCCGAGTCATCGCGAGGTCGGCCTCGCGGTCGCCGAAGTACACGGCGGGATCAAAGACGACGGGGTTCCCGGATTCGTCCGCCGCCCAGTTGCCGCCCCAGAGGTCCCCGTGCAGCAGCGACGGCAACGGGCGGTGGCCGCGCAACAGCGCGTCCAGCCGCTCGCAGAGCCTGCGGCCACGCTCGATCAACCGACCCGAGTGGCCCCGCTCGACCGCGAGGTCCAGCTGGAAACCGAGTCGCTGCTCGGCGAAGAAGCGTGTCCAGTCGTCGGTCCACGCATTCGACTGCGGCGTTGCGCCAATCGTGTTGTCGCGATGCCAGCCGAACCTGGTCGCGGTCACGCGATGTTGCGCGGCCAGCAGCTCGCCGAGTCGCGCCTCGGTGCGCGGCGTCGCCGCCCGGAACTCGATCCATTCGAGCGCGAGGAACGCCCGCGAGCCCGCAACTCCGGCCGCCAGCACCCTCGGAACTCGCAACGCAGCGGCATCGGCCAGTTCACGCAGCCCTGCGGCCTCCGCTTCGAGCAGCGGCAGGCGCTGCCGATCGGCGACCTTGACGAACACCGGGCCCGAGTCTGATTCCCAGCGTTCGCCGGTCGCGAACCCGCCACCCACGGCGAGCTGCTGTGGCGCCCCGCGGAACCGGAGGCCCGTCGCGGCCTCGAGCTCCGCCTTCACCGCACGGCAATCCGCCGCGCCTGCTCGCGCAGCAGGCGGCCGAACCCAAGTGTCTCGTAGAAGTGATCGATCGCCGCGAGGTCGGGCGCGCTGCGGGCGAGGTCGTCGAGACCGACGCCGAGCGGCATGTCGCAGGCGATTCCGGTCAGTTGCCGCGACAGGAACGCCGACTCCCGGTGCTCGCGCAGGCTCTGGGCGACGAATGCGGCCCCGCGAAACTTGAGCTTGGGCACCGCGTCGAGGTTGTCGAACACGCCGGGCAACGTGTCGAAGTGCTTCAGCAACGTCGCCGCGGTCTTGCGGCCCACGCCCGGCACGCCGGGCACGTTGTCCACGGCGTCGCCCATCAGCGCGAGAAAATCGGCCATCCGCTCGGGAATCACGCCAAAACGCTCCTCGATGTCGTGGTAGCCGTAACGCACGTCCGCGACGGCGTCCCAGTAGGTGTCGTTCGCCGAGACGAGCTGGGTGAGGTCCTTGTCGCGGCTGACGATCGTCACCGGCCGTCCCGACTGCTGCGCGAGCACGGTCAACGTGCCGATGATGTCGTCGGCCTCGTAACGCGAGCTGCCGAACTGTCGCAGCCCGAGGGCGGCGCAAAGCTCGCGGCACAGCGCGAACTGGCGCTTCAGCTCCGCTGGGGCCGGATCACGATTCGCCTTGTAGGCGGGATAGATTTCGTTGCGAAACGAGACTTCGAGGCTCTCGTCGAATGCCACGGCGATCCGCTCCGGCGAGACGCGCTCGATCAGGTCGCCGAGGAAGCGCGCGAAACCGTGCACCGCATTGACCGGGTTGCCGTCCCGGTCGGTGAACTCGAGCGGCACCGAGTAGTAGGCGCGAAAGATGAAGACGCTGGCATCGACGAGGTACAGCACCGGGCGATTCTGCAGCACGCCGCCCGGCGTCGCCACTTTGCCGCCAGCCACGGACCCGGCGCAGAATCGGCCCCGCAGCAGGCACGAGGCGCGCAATGAACTGGCAGGTCGTCCCGACCGAGCGACGCCACATCGCGGGATTCCGCGACGTGCTCGATTCCGTCGCACGCGAGCGGCGCTACCTTGCCTTCCTCGAGGCACCGTCGGCCGCGCAGATGCGTCGTTTCGTGCTCAACAACCTGCGCAATGGCAACCCGCAGTTCGTGGCCGTCGAGGACGACCGCGTGCTGGGCTGGTGCGACATCGTGCCGAAGCGGCACGCGACGCTGCGACATGTCGGAGCGCTCGGCATGGGGGTCGCGGCCCCGCATCGCGCTCGAGGCATTGGCAAGGCACTGCTGCAGGCGACGATCGCAGGGGCAGCGGCGCGCGGAATCAGCCGGATCGAGCTGCTGGTCCGCGCCGACAACGAGCATGCCATTGCGCTGTACCGGCGCCTCGGCTTCGAGCTCGAGGGTCGGCTGCGGAATTACCTGATCGTGGATGGCGCGGTGCACGACGTGCTCGCGATGGCAAGACTGGAAAACAGGGGGAATCCGTCATGAGTTCACTCGACCAGGCCCGGGATACGCAACTGAAGAACATCGAGGCGAAGACCGGCCGGACATTGGACCAGCTGCGCACGCTGCTAACCGGCAGCGGCCTCGCGAAGCACGGCGAACTGCGCAGCTTCGCGATGGAGAAGCTCGGTCTCGGTTACGGCGATGCCAACACGCTCGTGCACCTGGCCATGGCTTCAGACGGCCAGAGTGCGGCGGCCGGCAAGTCGGACGCGGACGTGCTCGAGGCAATCTACGCCGACAAGAAGGCGCCGCTGCGCCCGATCCACGACGCGTTGATGGCGGCTATCGCGAAGTTCGGTGAATGTGAGGTCGCGCCGAAGAAGGGCTACGTCAGCCTGCGGCGCAAGAAGCAGTTCGCGATGATCGGCCCAGGCAGCGCAACCCGGGTCGATGTCGGCCTGAACATGAAGGGTGTCGCGGCCACGGATCGCCTGCTCGCCGAGAAGCCGGGCGGCATGTGCCAGTACAAGGTGAAACTGACCAGCCCGTCCGAGGTGGACGCCGAATTGATCGGCTGGATCCGCCAGGCCTACGACGCGGCGGGCTGAAGCAGCGCCGGCACCAGCATCTCGAACTGCATGCGTCGCGCGGCCTCGAGCACCGTGGCGCGGTCGCTGGCGGTACGCGCCCTCGCGCGGGCGATCACGAGGTCGGCCCACGGCAGCGGCTCCTGGCGCGTATAGGCCTCGAGAGCCTGCGCATGGTGCAGCGCGCCGTCACGGTCCCCCGCGCGGAGGCTCACCTCGGTCGCGAGCAGGCGGAACTCGAGGTGATTGTGGCTCACGCAGCCGCGCGCCAGCAGGGCTTCGCCCTCGTCGAGCAGGCGTCGGCGCGCGAGCGGCTGGTCGGTCGCCATGGCCATGGCACCGAGCGCCCACGGCCCGCAGTAGGTGGGGGCTGCGGTCCGAGCGAGTTCGACGGCGTCGTGCAGCACGGCGCGCGCATCCTCGTGTCGCTGCAGGCCATTGAGCGCCAGGCCGCACAACGCCAGCGCCTCGGCCTCGAAGCGACGCGCGCCGAGTTCCCTGGCGAGTTCCACGCTGCGCGTGCTGCACTCGAGCGCGACCGCGTAGCGCGCCCGGTAGACCTCGAGCGAACCGCGGATGCTGCTCGCCAGCAGCTCGGCCCGCAGGTCACCGAGGCGGCGCGCCGTTCCGGCCGCTTCGGTGGCAATCTCGATCGCACCGGCGAAATCCCCGGCGTACGCCTGCGTGACCGCAAGCATTGGCAGGTATGACATCCGCAGGCTCGTCAGGCCATGCTGCACGCAAAGGTCGACGCAGCTCCGGAAGTGGGCGTGTGCGGTGCGCATCCGACCACGCTGGTACTGCGCGTCGCCGAGCCCACCGAGCGCGCGCGCAATGTCCTCGGGCGAGCCGGCCTGCTTGGCGAACTCCAGCGCTCGCTCGTGTGCGGCGAGGCATTCGTCGATTTCGCCGCGCGGGAAGTGCAGGTTGCCGCGCAGCGTCCACAGGTGCGCGAGCTGGCGCGGATCGGCTTCAGCCAGCGCGGCCTGCTCGGCGTGACGCAGCGCGTCGAGCGCCTCCTCGTAGCGGTCCATCACTCGGAAGCTGGTGGCGAGTCCGAGCCAGGCTCGCGCGCGCTCCGCATTGGTTGCGGCAAGGTCGATCGCGACCCGGAACGCCGCCACCGCATCCTCGGTTCGTCCCTGGCCGAGCTTGATCTCGCCGAGCATGGCGCTGGCCGCGCACTGGTCCCGGCCGTCCGTCGCGAGTTCCCGCGCCCGCCCGACGAACTGCTCCGCCCGGTCGAAACGGCAAGCCGCCTGCTCCCTTGCAGCAGCCGCGAGATAGGCGGCCGCGGCACCGGGTGCCTCGGCCCCGGCGAGGTGGTGCGCGTGCATCGCTGGGTCACGCCCCTCGAACCACAGGCTGGCCCGCAGGTGCAGGTCGCGGCGCGTCGAGCGCAGCAGCGACTCGCCCACGACGGTGCGGATCAGCGCATGCGAGAACGTCCACTCGCTGCCATCGCAGGCCAGCAGCCCCTCGTGCTCCGACCGCTCGACGCTGCAGGTCGGATCGCCGAGCACATGGCGCAGGGCCTCGAGTTCGAAGCGCTGGCCGAGCACGGCCGCAGCCTGCAGGATGCGGCGCGCATCGGCGGGCAGGCGTTCGACCCGCGCCAGCAACAGGGCGCGCACGGAGCCCGGCAACGCCACCTGGCCGGAGCCCGCGGCCCGCAGCAGTTGTTCGAGGAAGAACGGGTGTCCGCCGGCCGTCGCCAGACACTGCTCGACGAGTTCCGCGGGCACCTCGCCATGCTGCGCGGCGAGGTCGCGCGCCTCGTCGTCGGCCAGCGGCGCAAGATCCAGTGCCGTGACCGGGCAGCCGCGCGCGCGGGCGCGCCACGCGGCGCTGATCGGATCGCCGTCGGCACGGGTCGAGATCGCGATCAGGACCGGCAACGACGACGACGCGGCCGCGACGTCCGCCAAGTCGCCGACCTCGACCGGTTCCGCCCAGTGCGCGTCCTCGACGACGACCAGCTGCGGCTGCCGCGACGCGGCACGCTCCAGCAGACGGTGGAGTAATCGGGCCCGCGCGCGATCGCGGGCGGCATCGTCCATCGCCGACAGCACGGCGACCGCGTCGGGCAACGGCGGAAGACCGAGCAGGTCGGCGGCTGCAACGGCGTCGCCGGGCGGCAGCCAGCCATCGGCGACGGCACGCTCGACTGCGCCCCGTCGCTGCTCGGCATTCGCGCCCGCCGCGAGTCCAAGTAATTTTGCAGCCAGCGCCGGCGTCGGCCGATCCGCGGCCGCCTGGCCGAAATCGAGCACGCTGATCACGTGCACGGCTGCACCCGAGGCTCGGGCCTGCACGCCGAATGCCGCGAGCAGGCTCGACTTGCCGATACCCGGCTCGCCACGCACGACCACCGCGCGACCGCGACGTGCACTGATGGTCCGATCGAGGAACGTCGCAAGCATCGCGAGTTCAGGTCGCCGCCCGACGAGGCGCGCGACCTCCGGCCATTCCTGAGTGTCCCGGGAGCCGCGAACCGCCTGGCCGCCGTTCGGATCGGCGACCGCGACGGGCTCGAGCTCGAATCGGTCGCTGACCTGCAACGCGACGTCGGCCGAGACGACGACGGTACCCGGTGAGGTCGCCCGCGCGAGCGCCTGAGCCTGCGGCAAAGGGCTGCCCGCCAATGGGAACGGACGCTCGGGACCCGCCGGCAGCACGAGGCCGCGTGCGATCCCCGCGGCAAGCGGTGGACTCGCCTTGCCCGCCGGCGACGACGCAACGAGTTCGAGTGCAGCGCGCACCGCGCGCTCCGCTTCATTGCCAGTCAGCGCGCCGAGCCCGAACACCGCGACGACCTCGTCGAGGCCGGTCGCGTCCGCAAGGCCCCCGAACCGTACCACCGTGTCGCTGATTCGTTGCTCGACCGCGGCGCGGGCGGCCTGCGTTGCTTCCGGGTCCTGATGCTGAGCGCCGGCCCGCGGGTTCAGGCGCGCGACCAGCACCACGGCCTCGCGCAGCGTCGTCGCCTCGGTTCGAGTCGACGGCGATGGCTCCGGACGGTCGCCGGCTGGTTCGATCGCTGGCTCCGTCGTCGCGTTCCCACGCCTGCGCTTGAGGATGTCCCGATGCAATGCCTCGGTCGCCGGCTCGGGCGCGACGTCGAGGTCGCGGCGCAGCGCTTCGACACAGACGCGGTACTGCCGCAGTGCGTCGGTGTGCCGGCCCAGTCGGGCCAGGCACTCCATCAGCTCGCGCTGCGCACGTTCGTTGGCCGGTTCGAGCGTGACGAGCCGCTCGAGCAACTGCGTCGCGCCCGGCAGGTCGCCCGCCGTCAGGTGGCGGGACGCGGCACGCTCGATGGCCTGCAGCAGCTCGCGGCGCAGCTCGCGGCGGCGCTCCTCGAGCCACTGCTCGAACGCGGCGGACCGCGCCTGGAAGCCCTCGAGCAGCGTGGTCGAGTGACACTCGATCGCGGTTTCGATCGCGTCGAGGGACCCGTCACGCAGCCGGGAGCGGCACTCCTGCACGTCGCAGGTGACCTGCGCCGCGTCGAGCGCCAGCGTGGCGGCATCGCCGATGATGGCTGCGGCTGCGTCGGCGGGCAGCGCGCGGCGCAGGCTCGCGAGCGCCTGGCGCAAGCTCGAGCGCGCAAGTTCCGGGTCCGAGTCGTCCCAAAGCAGCGCGGCGAGAAAATCCCTGCGATGCACGGCGCCCGGCTGCAGCGCCAGGCAGGCGAGCAACGCCGTGGCCTTGCGCGACGGCAGGCGGACCTCGCGGCCCACCGCGTCGCGGACGCGCAGGCCGCCGAGCAACTGGATGTGCAGGTGCGCCACGTCAGGGCGCCCGCCCTAAGGCTGGACCGCGCTCAATCGCTTGTGCAGCGGGCTCGAGCGTGGAAAGTGCGCGAGCAGGTATTCCATCTGGTCGGCGAGTACACGGCGACCCTTCAGGTAGATGTACTCGGCATAGCTCGGCGTGAACGGAATCGCGATCAGCTGCAGCTTCGCCTGCTCCGGCGTGCGCCAGGCCTTGAGGTTGTTGCAGCGGCGGCAGGCCGTCACGACGTTGTTCCACGCGTCCCGGCCGCCACGCGACAGCGGCGTCACGTGATCGCGCGACAGCTGCCCGGACCCGAAGCGCTGGCCACAATACATGCAGAGGTGGCCGTCGCGCCGGAACAGTGTTTCGTTGTTGAGCGGCGGCACGTAGCCGCGGTGCAGGTGGCCGGGATTGTTGCTCTGTCCCACCGTCGCGACGATCGAGCTGATCTCGACGACGGTCCGCTCGCCGGTGCGCGCATTGGTTCCGCCGCGCAGCTGGAACAGGGGCTGCCCGAACGAGTACGCGACCTGGCCCATGAAGTGCAGACGGACCGCGTCCCGGTAGTCGATCCACTCCAGTGGCATCCCCGAGACGTCCGTGCGCAGGACCTCCTGAGACAGGGCGTACATACCCTGAAAGATACGTTAGTGCTGTGCGATAATTCAACGGTTTCAGGCCAGCCAAAACGCAAGAAAAACCGCGAGGATTCATCGCCATGCCGCTGACGATCGGAGTGCCCCGCGAGACCTTCGCAGGCGAAAAGCGCGTCGCCACCGTGCCCGACGTGGTCGAGAAGCTGGTCAAGCTCGGCTTCGGCGTCCACGTCGAGACCGGTGCCGGGGCGGCCGCCAATTTCGACGACGCCTCCTACGAGGCCGCTGGCGCCCGCATCGCGGGCGGCGCCGCGGAGCTCTACGCCGGGTCCGACATGATCTTCAAGGTGCGTGCCCCGACGCCCGAGGAGATCGCGCTGATGAAGCCGGGCAGCACGCTCGTCGGCTTCATCTGGCCGGCACAGAACCCCGAGCTCATGCAGGCGCTCGCCGCGCGCAAGCTGACCGTGCTCGCGATCGACTCCCTGCCGCGCCAGCTGTCCCGCGCCCAGAAGATGGACGCACTGACGTCCATGGCCAGCATCAGCGGCTACCGGGCCGTGATCGAGGCCGCCAACGCCTTCGGCCGCTTCTTCAACGGCCAGGTCACCGCCGCGGGCAAGATTCCGCCAGCGAAGGTCTTCGTCGCCGGCGCCGGTGTCGCGGGACTTGCCGCCGTGGGCACGGCCGCCAACCTCGGCGCGATCGTGCGCGCCAACGACACGCGCGCCGAGGTGGCCGACCAGGTCGTGTCGCTCGGTGGCGAGTTCGTCAAGGTCGACTACGAGGAGGAAGGCTCCGGTGGCGGCGGCTACGCCAAGGTGATGAGCGAGGGCTTCCAGAAAGCCCAGCGCGAGATGTACGCGCAGCAGGCCAAGGACGCGGACATCATCATCACCACCGCGCTGATTCCGGGCAAGCCCGCGCCGAAGCTCATCACCGCCGAGATGGTGAAGAGCATGAAGCCGGGCAGCGTCATCGTCGACATGGCGGGTGAGCAGGGCGGCAACTGCGAGCTCACCGTGGCGGGCGAGGCCGTGGTCCGGCACGGCGTCACCATCATCGGCTACACGGATCTCGTCAGCCGCCTGGCCAAGCAGTCGTCGACGCTGTACTCGACCAACCTGCTGCGCGTCACCGAGGAGCTCTGCAAGACCAAGGACGGCGTCATCAACGTCAACATGGACGACGACGCGATCCGCGGCCTGACGGTCGTCAAGGACGGCGAGATCACCTGGCCGCCACCGCCTCCCAAGCTTCCGGCCGCGCCGCCACAGGCCAAGCCAGTCGCTGGCGCAGCCGTGCCTGCGAAGAAGTCCGGTCACGGCCACGGCGCCGGCGAGCCCGCCTCCGCCAGGAGCCTCGCGATCATCTTCGGCGTGGGTGCGCTGATGTTCTGGCTGGTCGGCGCGTTCGCACCCGCCTCGTTCCTGTCGCACTTCACGGTGTTCGTGCTGGCCTGCTTCGTGGGCTACATGGTGGTGTGGAACGTCACGCCGGCGCTGCACACGCCGCTGATGAGCGTCACGAACGCGATCTCCAGCATCATCGCGGTCGGCGCGCTGATCCAGATCGCGCCGCCGCTCGGCGCTGGGACGGAAGGGCGGCCCGGTGGGCTGATCCTCGGCCTCGCGGTGCTCGCGTTGACGCTGACCGCGGTCAACATGTTCGGCGGCTTCGCCGTCACGCGTCGCATGCTTGCGATGTTCCGGAAGTAAGGGAGCGCAGGCATGTCAGCGAATCTCGCAACGGTGGCCTACATCGCCGCCACCATCCTGTTCATCCTGAGCCTGGGCGGCCTGTCGAACCCCGAGACTTCGCGGCGCGGCAACTTCTACGGCATCGTCGGCATGACGCTCGCCGTGCTCGCCACCGTGTTCGGTCCCCGCGTCACGGCCGCCGGCATTCCGTGGATCATCGGCGCACTGGTGGTCGGCGGCAGCGTCGGCCTCTACGCCGCCCGCAAGGTGCAGATGACGCAGATGCCGGAGCTGGTCGCGGCGATGCACAGCCTGGTCGGCCTCGCGGCGTGCCTGGTCGGCTTCGCGAGCTACATCGACACGTCGATCGTGTTCACCGGCGCCGAGAAGACCATCCACGAAGTCGAGATCTTCCTCGGCATCCTGATCGGCGCCGTCACGTTCTCGGGCTCGGTGATCGCGTTCGGCAAGCTGTCCGGCAAGATCGGCGGCAAGCCGATGCTGCTGCCCGGGCGGCACTGGCTCAACCTCGCCGGCCTGCTCGCGGTGATCTGGTTCGGCGTGCAGTTCGTGCAGGCGCACGACGTCTCCGCGGGCATGCTGCCGCTGCTGCTGATGACGGTGATCGCGCTGCTGTTCGGCGTGCACATGGTGATGGCGATCGGCGGCGCCGACATGCCGGTCGTGGTGTCGATGCTCAATAGCTACTCGGGTTGGGCTGCGGCGGCCACCGGCTTCATGCTGTCGAACGACCTGCTGATCGTCACCGGCGCGCTGGTCGGCTCTTCGGGCGCGATCCTGTCCTACATCATGTGCCGCGCGATGAACCGCAACTTCATCAGCGTGATCGCTGGCGGCTTCGGCACCGGCGGCGGCGCGACGCCGGCCGCGGCGGGCGCGCAGCCGGCGGGCGAAGTGACCGCGATCAGCGCCGTCGAGACCGCCGAGCTGCTGCGCGACGCGAAGAACGTCGTCATTGTGCCGGGCTACGGCATGGCGGTCGCCCAGGCGCAGCACACCGTGTTCGAGATCACCAAGTGGCTGCGCGAGAAGGGCGTCAACGTGCGCTTCGGCATCCACCCGGTCGCCGGCCGCATGCCGGGACACATGAACGTGCTGCTCGCCGAGGCCAAGGTGCCCTACGACATCGTGTTCGAGATGGACGAGCTCAACGACGACTTCCCGGACACCGACGTCTCGATGGTGATCGGCGCCAACGACATCGTGAACCCGGCGGCCGAGGACGACCCGACGAGCCCGATCGCCGGCATGCCGGTGCTGCAGGTCTGGAAGGCGAAGACCTCGATCGTGATGAAGCGCTCGATGGCCTCGGGCTACGCCGGCGTCGACAATCCGCTGTTCTACAAGGAGAACAACCGGATGCTGTTCGGCGACGCGAAGAAGATGCTCGACGAGGTGCTCGCTGCACTCAAGGGCTGAGTGCAGCGAGGCTCAGGTCCAGTCACCTCAGGTTGCCGCTCTCGATGACGGTCACGCCGTCTGCCTTGAGCGTCGCTCCACCCAGTTGCGTCGCAAGACCGAACTCGCTGGCGTTCGTTCCGCCGAAGCCGCGGTTATCGCCCAGACCCAGCGTGATCGCTCCCGGTGCCATCCAGATGACCCGGCCCGTGCCGAGCGGGACCCTCGCCTCCGGGTTCAGCCCGATGTCGATGTAGCCGAACTGGTCCTTCGCTCCGCCCGAACTATCGTAAGCCTCCTTGAGCCCCTCGAGGTTGGACTCAGCGGTCATTGCGGTCAGTTGCCCCTTGCTGTAGGCGAGCTTCAGGTTGCGGATCTCCGTGCCGCGCCAGAGCACTTTTTCCACTACGACCGTGCCATCGGCGGTCCCGGCGGCCGCAGGCAGGATGAGTTCTCCGGCGGGGAGCCACGTCAGCAGCGCTGCGCCGCCCTGCTTCACTTCATCAGCACCAATGGCGCCGTCGGAAACGAACCCGCGTTCCCCATCCACCGCGAACGTGATGTCGGTCCCGTTCGGGTGCGTGACGGACACGTTCTTCGCCTTCGCGATGACGTCGCGTAGCGCGGCACCCTTCGCACGCAGTGCGTCCGAGGGTACGCTCGCCGCCTTCCAGAACGTCGATTCCAGCTCCGGCTGGGTCATGCCCAGGCGC
>Ga0209262_10000373_pt1 | contig 21630 bp, 20 predicted proteins | sample Lowcelwee11metaG_FD_187171 | JGI IMG/M metagenome (GOLD analysis project Ga0209262, IMG submission 187171) | Freshwater pond sediment microbial communities from the University of Edinburgh, under environmental carbon perturbations - Low... | ecosystem: Environmental > Aquatic > Freshwater >...
TCCTTGGACTGGTATTCCGACTGCTCCAGCCCCTTGCCGTGCATGCCGATGTCCTTGAGGAACTGGGCGTCGGCGCCGTATTCCCTGGCGAAATACTCCTGCATGAACTTGATGCCCTTGCCGGCGATCAGGCCGAACTTCTCGCCGCGCGCGATCTGGTGCATCATCTCCAGCGCCGCCTGCCAGTTGCCCCAGGTCATCTCCAGGCCGCCGCAGCGCTCCTGGTTCAGGATGCCGTTCTCGTAGCAGTCCATGATGAAGGCGGTCATGGTGCCGAAGGAGATGGTGTCGAGGCCGTAGGTGTCGCAGTAGAAGTTGATCTCCAGCACGGCCGCCGGGTCGAAGATGGCCGGGTTGGAGCCGCAGCCGCCGACCGTCTCGTACTCGGGGCCGTCGACCATGACCTTCTGTCCCTTGTAGGGCCCGGTCTTCAGCTCGAAGTTGTCCACGGCGTGGGCGCAGGACATGGTGCAGCCGAACCAGCAGCCGTCGGGGACGTTCTGGGTGAAGAGCCCCTTCCAGACCCAGGAAGCCAGCTTCACCGCCTCGGGATGGCTGCCGAAGCGGAAGTTCTTCGTCGGCAGCAGGTCGTAGTCGTTCATGATCTCGACCAGGTGGGCGGTGCCGATGGTGCGCATCTGGCACTGCTTGTCGTCGAGGCTGATGATCTCCTTGTGCAGCTTCAGGCCGGTCTTCTGCAGCGTCTCCATGTCCACCGGGTTGTTGGACTTGCCGGTCAGGCCCGAGTACTTGACCACCATGGCCTTGATCTTCTTGTTGCGGAAGACCGTGCCGATGCCGCCGCGTCCCGCTTGTTTCAGGCGGGGAAGCTTGCGGCGCTTGTCCCAATAGGAGAAGTTCAGGCAGCCGATCCAGGCATGCTCCGAACCGCGCCCGGCCGAGACCACCGACACGTGCTGCTTCTCGCGCTCGCTGGCGGCGAACATCTCGTGCAGCTGCTCGGCCACCACGTGCGAGTCGACCGCCTCCAGCGGCGCCTCCATGATCTGGACCTTGCCCTGGTTGCCGTCGATGTAGATGAGGACATCGCGCTCCGACTTGCCCTGGATCTCCATGGCGTCGAAGCCGGAAAACTTCAGGTAGGGGCCGAAGTGGCCGCCGACGTTGCTGTCGATGGGAATGCCGGTCTGGGGCGAGATGGTCGTGACCAGCGATTTCCCCGACCCGGGGTAGTTGGTGTTGCCGGCGATGGGGCCGGTGGCGATGCAGATCTCGTTCTCGGGCGAGTCCCAGCGCGTGTCGCCGCCGACCGCGTCCCACAGCAGCTTGAGGTCGTAGCCCTTGCCGCCGATGAACTTTTTCTTCATCTCGGCCGGCACCGGCTTGATCTTGATCTCCAAAGTGGCCAGGTTGATGTACAGGGTGCGGTCGTTGTAGCCCCTGACCACCGGCTTCAGTTCATAGGTGAATTCCTTCAGGACTTTATGGGCTTTTCTGATCTTTTCGATATCGTACTTGCTTTCGTTGGCACTCATGGCTCAATCCTCCTTGGTTTCAATCTTCAGGGCGCCAGTGGGGCATTGCTTGGCGCAGGCGTCGCAGGCGATGCACTTGAATGGCACCAGGCCGCCGCGCCAGGTCATCATGGTCGCGGTCGGGCAAGCGGCCACGCAGGCCAGGCAATTGATGCACAAGGCCTTGTTGATCAGCACCACGCCCAGCTTGTTGACCGTGATGGCCTGGGTGGGGCACTCGGCCACGCATCTTCGGCACTGGTCGCAGACGCTCAGCGTATAAGCGTTTTTGCCGGACGTCGCCACCTGGATCGCCGATTTTTCGGGATCGTCCACTTTAAAATAAAGTTGCGAACAAACGCTCATGCAGGTGTTACAGCCGTTGCATTTTTCGGCAAAGGTTTTCAGGTATTTCATGTCGGATGCGGTGACCTCCTTACTTTTTTTCCGTTTGCAGGGTGATCTCGATCTTCTCCCAGGGCTGGGGGACCTTGTCCAGGGACTGGACTGCACCCAGGACGATGTTGCTGAAGATCTTTTGCACGAACGGGTTCAGGGCGATGACCGTGCCGTTGACCTTGATCTCGATCTTATTTTTCATGGTAAGCCTCCATAAAAGCGCTGATGGCCGCGATGTCATCGGGATGGAAACAGGGCCGCTTACAGGCGCTGCCATCCGGGGTGACCACGGCCGCCAGCTTTTCCGGCGCGAATTTCAAGGCTTTCTCCCGTCGCGGGTCCGCCACTTCGATCACCGGGATGCCCGCCGCGGTCATGCCTTCCAGTAGGACGATGTCCGCGGGCCCCAGGCGCTGACGGAATTCCGCCAGCAGCTCGTCGGCAGAGCCCAGCCGGGTCATGCGCAGCATCTGGCCTTCGGCCAGCAGGTAGGCTTCCCGGGCCCCGGCTTGCAGGTAACGGGCGGTGTCCTTGCCTTCCGGCTGCAAGGCATAGCCGGCATGCGTGCTCTTGACTGCGATCACTCGTTTACCGGCGGCCGAAAAATGTTCGACCAGGCGAGTGATAAGCAAAGTTTTGCCGCTGCCAGACCAGCCGACGATTGAAAAAATCTTCATGGGCAATCATCTTATTATAGATGCCCGTTTTAGTCAACAGAAGCAGATCAGTTTCCGTCCCAGCCTGCCAAGCGGGCCAACAGCCACCAAAAAGCGCGGCCTTTGAGCACACAGTTCAAGTTTTGTGAGTGCTGGCATTCGCCGCAGTCGGCGGCGAGTCCGGCCAGCTCGCTGGCGGGGTTGGCCGCGATCCAGTCCGCGGCCCAGTTGCGGTCCACCGCGCCGTTGCCGTTGCTGTCGTAATCGCAGTTGTCGTTGGCCATCAGCGCCATGTAGTTGGTTCCGCCGTCCGGTGAATAGCTTTCTATGTCAGCAAAGTCGAAGAGATATTTTTTGTTTGTGCGGCAGTAGGCACGGATCTGCTCGTTGCGCCGATTCAGGTTGCCGCCGCTGCCGCTGCCGTCCAGGTGGCCGGTCATGTAGATGAATTTGACCGCCGGATAGTCTTTTTCCAATCCGGCCATGGCGTCCAAATAGGCGTTGATCCCGTTTTCGCTGTTCTCGCTTACCCCGCCGCACCAGGACCAAACGACCACGTTGCGATCGTTGCCGGAGCGGGCGAGCATATCGATGGTGGCCGCACGCCAGCCCAGGTCGCCTTCGTAACCGAGATCGTCGGCGCCGCCGTCATTGCCCCAGTAATCGTTCAGAAATATTCCCGGCTGCAGCCCCCAGTCCGAATAGCTGAAATAAAAAGCCGATCCGCTCTCACCCCGGAAGGCCATCATGCCGCTGACGGGCTGGCTGCCGTGCGAGGTGTGCCCGTAGCCGACGCGCAGGCTGCCCCGAGCCTGCTGGATCCAGGAAGAGGGAACCTTGGCCAGATCGGTGCAGGTGTGGTCGATGATGGTGGAAGCCGCCGTTGCCGGCGGCGGGTCGTTGTCGTCTGGCGGCTCGTTTTCCCGGGTTTCCTGCTTGCAGGATAAAAAGAGTACCAAGGCCGTCAAAACAAAGATCCATCTGGTTTTTTTCATTCCCGCCTCCAGAGCCGGAATCGCTTTGCCATTATATAATATTCCGAATCCGTTTGCTATCTCACCCGCGGACCCGGCGCACTCCCGTTTTTAGAAATCCGGCCGCGCTATTTACTCAGGGAGAGAGTTCAATTATAATTGCCTTGATGAGAATTTTTACCGGAGTGAAACTGGATGATGCCGTGAGGGATAAAATCGCCAAGGAATTGAAGCCCTTCAAAAAAGCCGGCACTTCTATCCGCTGGATCGAAAACGGCAACTTCCATTTGACGCTGAAATTCATCGGCGAAGTGGATGGGGCCATGGCGGAGCGAATTGCCGGGGCCTTGGCGGCGGCAAAGATTGCCGTTGCCCCTTTCAACTTGCGCATCAGCGGTTTCGGCAAATTTCCCGCTGGCGAAGACCTGCATGTTTTCTGGGCCGGCGTGGAAGGCAATCCGGAACTGCAGGCCTTGTTTTCCGGCATCGAAACAGCGATTTTGCCCCTGGGCATAGCCCGGGATGAGCGCCCTTTCCATCCGCACCTGACCCTGGGCCGCAACCGGGCCAAGTACAATTTCAAGGCGTTTTTTGCCCGGATAGCCGAGAAACAAGATCTCTTCCTGGCCGAAATGCGGGTGGCCGCGTTCCAGCTTTTTTCCAGCCGCCTGACTGCAGCCGGTCCCGTCTATTCCGTATTCAAGGAGATAACCCTTGTCCAGTCATGAAATTTTTTTCGTCCTCTGTTCCTATCTGCTGGGCTCCATCCCTTTCGGCTACCTGATTTTTTATTTCAGCGAGGGCAAAGACATCCGTACCATGGGCAGCGGCAATATCGGCGCCACCAACCTGCTGCGCAGCAAGGGCAAGCTGGCCGGACTGGCGACCTTGGCGCTGGATATTCTAAAAGGCGCCCTGCCCATCGTCTACGGACGCATCCATTTTGACCTGCCCTGGATCGTTCTGCTGGGCGGGCTGGCCGTGCTGCTGGGCCATGTCTTCCCGGTTTTCCTGAAATTCCGCGGCGGCAAGGGCGTGGGTTCGTTGGTCGGCGTTTTTCTGGTTTTTTATTATCCTGCCCTGCTGGCATTTCTGGCTGTTTTTTTCCTGACCCTCCGCCTGACCCGTTACGTGTCTCTCGGTTCGCTGCTGGGCTCGGCGGCGCTGTTCATTTGCATCCTGTTCACCCAGGTGGTGGAAGCGTCGCTGGTGGTGTTTCTCATGTTGCTGCTGATCGTGTTCCGTCACCGCTCCAACATCCTGCGCCTGCTGGCGGGCAGCGAGAACCAATTCAGCTTCCATAAAAATGGATAACATATTGGTCGTCGGCGGCGGCTCCTGGGGCACAGCTTTTGCCGACTACCTGGCGCGCCAGGAAAAAAAAGTCAGGATCTGGATCAGGGAAAAGGAAGTCATCGCCGCCATCAATTCTGACCGCGAGAACAAGGTCTTCCTGCCTGGAGTTGTGCTGGCGGAAAACCTGGAAGCCTGCGCCGATCTCGAGAAAGAGGCGGTTTGGGCCGACGTCCTGATCCTGGCCGTTCCGTCAAAATTCATCCGCGCGATCATGCAGAGCCTGAAACCCGTCCTGCGTCCTGAACACGTCCTGATCAATTTATCCAAGGGTTTTGAATCCGATTCCCTGAAAACCATTTCCCAGGTGGCGGCGGAGGTTTTTACTCCGGAGATCTTGCGGCAGTGGCTCACCCTTTCCGGGCCTTCTTTCGCCCGCGAACTGGCCAAACGGCATCCCACGGCTGTGGTGGCCGCCTCCGGCGACAAAGAGCTGCTGAAGCGGATGCAAAGCCGGTTTTCATCATCGACCCTGCGCATTTACCGCTCCGGCGACCTGCTCGGCCTGGAAGTCGCCGGGGCCCTGAAAAACGTGATGGCCATCGCTTCCGGCATGATCAACGGCCTGGATTACGGGTTCAATACCACGGCGTCGCTGGTTACCCGGGCCAACATGGAAATATCGCGCCTGGGTGTCCGCCTGGGGGCCAAAGCGGAAACGTTCTGGGGCCTGGGCGGCATCGGGGACCTGATGCTTACCTGTTTCGGCAGCTTGTCGCGCAATTTCCAGCTGGGAAGGAAAATCGCCCTGGGCGAGTCGCTGGCTTTGGTTGAAAAATCAACGCCCATGGTAGCCGAGGGCGTCGAGACCACCAAAGCGGTGCATACGCTTGCCGAAAAACTGGCCATCGACATGCCCATCTCCCGGGAGGTGCATCAGGTGCTTTTTGCCGGCAAGGACGTGCGCCTGGCCATCCGCGATCTGATGAAAAGGAGCCTGAAGGACGAATGGAATATAAATTAGAATACATGGCCGATGATGAGCCGAAGGTCTTTTACCTGACCAAAGACCTGGTGATCCTCGGCAAGCTTCCCGAAAACGACATTGAGTTGAAGGACAACACGGTGTCCCGTCAGCACTGCCGCTTGCAGCGTTCGGGCAAGAGCTACAAGCTGGCCGACATGAACAGCACCAATGGCTGCTATGTCAATGGCCGGCGCGTTCAGTCCAAATTGCTGGAGGTCGGCGACAAGGTCACCATCGGCCGGACCATCCTCAGTTTTCTGGCGGTCAGCAAAGGGGAGAGCTACCGCGATTCCGATGACCAGAAGATCTCCCTGATGGTCCCCCTGGACGAATTGCTCATGGCCGAAAAAAAGCCAAAACTGAAAAGCGAGGAGCCGAATTTTCTGGCTTCCCTGACCGCACTGGGCAAGAGCCTGATCGCTTCGCAGGACATTGAGGAGAGCTTTCAGAAACTGGGGGATCTGATATTCAAATTCGTCCACCCCGAAAAAATATTCATTTTTTACTATGATGAAAAACAAAACGATATCCATCTCAAATATACGTATTTCCGGCAGGCGCAAAAAGACGATATCGTCAATATTTCCAAGACCATCGCCCTGAAAGCCATCCACGGGAAAGTGGCCATCCTTTCATCCAACACCCGCAGCGACTCCCGCTTCGACAGCTCCAACAGCGTCATCATGTACGGCATCAATTCGGCTGTATCGGTCCCTATCTGGACCAAGGATTCCATCTATGGACTGATCTACGTCGATACGACGAGTTTTTCCCAGGTGTTCAGTGAAAAGGATCTTGAGATCATGTCCATTATCGCCAATTTCGCCGGCTTCTCCATCGAGGGGATCAACAGCCTGGAAAAATTGAACCGTGAGCGCCGGCTGCGTTCGCGCCTGGAAAGGTACCACTCCCCGGCCGTAGTTTCGCGGCTGATGGAATTCCAGGACAGCAACACCGGCGAACTCATGCCGTACCGGGAGTCGGAAGCTTCGGTCCTGTTCATGGATATCGTCAAGTTCACTTCGCGGGCGGAAAAAATGACCCCGATTGAAGTGGGCATGTTCCTCAATAATTTTTTCAGCGAAATGACCGAGATTATCTTCAAGCACAACGGTACCCTGGACAAGTTCATCGGCGACGCGGTCATGGCCGTTTTTGGCATTCCCCTGGAATTTGTCAACCATGCGGAAATGGCCATCGTCACCGCCCTGGAAATGATACAGAAACTGCGCACCCTCAATGCGCAGATGGCGGCTGACAGCCAGATCAAGGTGCGCATCGGCATCCACTCCGGCAAGCTGATCTCCGGTGACTTCGGTTCGCCCAAGAGGCTGGAATACACCGTTTTGGGCAATACGGTCAATATCGCTTCCCGCCTGGAATCGGCGGTGGCGGGTGCCGATGAGGTCGTGGTGTCCGAACATACCTATCAGGCGACCCGCGAGCTGTTCGCTTTTGAATCCCTGGGAGAAAAAAAATTGACGGGCTTATCCAGACCGGTGAAAGTGTACCGGGTGAAAGGCGCCAAGGGGGCAACATGAAAAAGATATATTTTTGTCTGCTGATCATGGTCGCATTCCTGGCCTGCGGCGGCGGCAAGCCGCGCACGGCCCCCGGCCAGATGCAGCCCGGTTCGGCCGAATACCTGGCCAATGAAGGAGTGAGGCATCTCAACGATGGCAAGCTGGATCTGGCTGAAAAATCGCTGCTGGCCGCGCTGCAGAAAAATCCGCGCCTGGTGCCGGCCCTGAACGCCCTGGGGCTGGTGTATGTCTACCGGCGTGAATTTGTCAAAGCCATTGATACGTTGAACCGCCTGCTCCAGGTCAGCCCGCAGTTCTATGACGCCTATAACCTGCTGGGAACCATTTACACGGAGCAGGGCAAATATGAACTGGCCAAGGACAAATTCCTGGTGGCCGCCAACGCCGAGGAGTACCTGACCCCGGAAAATGCCTTTGCCAACCTGGCCGTGCTGGAGATCAAATTTGAAAAATTCGACGCGGCCCTGCGCTATGCGGAAAAAGGGCTGCTGATGAACCGGCGCTTCGCCCCGCTCTACAATCTGAAGGGATTGGCCTTGGAAAACCTGAACAAGCTCAACGAAGCGCTGGAAAACTACGATAAGGCGCTGGCCATGATCACCATTCCCGATCCCGGCTACCTGATCAACAGCGCCAGGGTCCTGGCCAAGCTGGGAGACAAGAAAAAAGCCCTGGACAATCTGGAGCTGGCGCTGGGCAAAGCCCGGGATGCGGCCCAGAAAGCGGAGATCAACAAAATGATCAAAATGCTGGAAGGCGGCTGAAGGACGGCGTTGACTTTTGGCGGTTTTGTTTTTATAATTTAATGGACGAGAAACGGAGCGGGCGTGATTTTCGTATTTGAAAGCGCAAGGAGGATGGCATGAAAAAATTTGTTTGCAACGTTTGCGGATATGTGTACAACCCCGCTGATGGAGATCCCGATTCGGGGATCAAGCCCGGAACCGCGTTTGAAGATATTCCCGAAGACTGGGTCTGCCCGGTCTGCGGTGCCGGCAAGGATGCCTTTGAAGTCATGGAGTGAATGCGGTTCCTCCCGGATCGAAATGCTTGCCCGGCCTTGAAACGCACGTAGTTTGAAAACCCTGTTTGAAACCGGAGGAAACATGGCGGCAACGGAAATAAAAAAAGGCATTACCTGGGTGGGAGCGCTGGATTGGGACCGGCGCCTTTTCGATGAACTGATCCCTTTGCCTGACGGCACGTCCTACAACGCCTACTTGGTCCGGGGCAGTGAAAAGACCGCCCTGATCGACACGGTCGATCCGAGCAAGACCGGTGAATTGCTGGAGAACCTGCAGGAAGCCGGGGTGACCCGCCTCGACTACATCGTCTGCCAGCACGCCGAGCAGGATCATTCCGGCTCCATCGGCGATATTCTGGAGATATATCCCCAGGCCGTGGTAGTGACCAACGAGAAATGCAAGTCCATGCTCATGGATCTGCTCCTGCTTCCCGAAATAAAATTCCAGAGCGTAAGCGACGGCCAGACGCTGGAACTGGGCGGCAAGACCCTGGAATTCATTTTCGCGCCCTGGGTGCACTGGCCCGAGACCATGCTCACCTATCTGCGTGAGGACAAGATACTTTTCAGCTGTGATTTCTTGGGCGCCCATCTGGCGCAGAGCCGGCCCATGCTCAGCGACGAAGGCCGCAGCCTGCGCTCGGCCAAGCGCTATTTCGCCGAGATCATGATGCCGTTCCGGCTGCCGATCCGCAAGCACCTGGAAAAGCTGAGGGGGATGGAGATCGAGATGATCGCCCCCAGCCACGGCGTGGTCTACCCGCGGCCGGCGTTCATCCTCGACGCCTACGACGAATGGGTTTCCGACCGCACGCGCAACCTGGTGCTGGTCCCTTTCGTTTCCATGCACGGCAGCACCCGGGAAATGGTGGAGCACCTGACCGGGGCGCTGATCCGCCAGGACATCACCGTCATCCCCTTCAACCTGATTCACACCGATATCGGCGAACTGGCCAACGAGCTGGTGGACGCGTCCACGGTGGTCCTGGCCACGCCCACGGTCCTGGGCGGGGCGCACCCGGCCGTTGCCCACGCGGCCTTTCTGGTCAACGCCTTGCGTCCCAAGCTGAAATTCGCCTCCATCATCGGTTCTTATGGCTGGGGCGGGCGGACGGTGGAAAACCTGCTGGCCTCCTTAGGCAACCTCAAGGTCGAGCTGCTGGAGCCGGTCCTGGCCAAGGGCGCCCCCAAGGAAAAGGACTTCCAGGCCCTGGAGCAGCTGGCGGCGGTGATCGCCGAAAAGCACCGGGGTATCGGCGTCCTTTCCTGACCGGCGGCCCTTCCCTTGCATTGGTGGCGCGAAGAGGTTACAATATTCCCGGGCGAATCGATTTGCTTTGATCCATCGCTCGCATAAAGGAGTAGAAAATGAAAAAGTTTTTATTGGGTCCTGTAGGTATTCTGATTGGTCTGGTGGTGGTCCTGGGTCTGTGGGTGATGAGCGCCTACAACGGCCTGGTCTCTCTGGACCAGAAGGCGCTCTCGCAGTGGGCGCAAGTGGAGAATGTCTACCAGCGCCGGGCCGACCTGGTTCCCAACCTGGTGGAAACCGTCAAAGGTGCGGCGGCCTTTGAAAAAGACACCTTCACCGCCGTGACCGAAGCCCGGGCCAAGGTGGGCCAGGTTTCACTGGGCGGCGGAGCGAATCCGGCCGCCAATCCCGAAGCATTTGCCAAGTTCCAGCAGGCCCAGGACGGCTTGTCTTCGGCCTTGTCCCGTTTGCTGGTGGTAGTGGAAAAATATCCCGAGCTCAAGGCCACGCAGAATTTCCGCGACTTGCAGGTCCAGCTGGAAAGCACGGAAAACCGCATCACCGTCGAGCGTATGCGCTTCAACGAGGCGGCGCAAGCCTTCAACACCAAGAGGATGCGCTTCCCCACCGTGATCATCGCCAATTTCCTGGGCACGCGCTATCAGGAGAAGGCCTATTTCAAAGCCCAGGCCGGGGCTGAAACCGCGCCCAAGGTCCAATTCTAGTCAGTGAAATCGCGGATTTATTTTTCGACGGCGCTGGCCGGCCTGCTACTCCTTGCCTTGGCGGCGGGAGTGCAGGCCCAGTCCGGGACCCCCATCCCCGCCCCGCCGCAGCGCTGGCTCACCGATGCGGCGGGTATGCTCTCGCCGCAGGTGGCGGAGCAGCTGGATGCCAGGCTGCAGGCCTACGAACAGTCCAGCGGCCGCCAGGTCGTCGTTTACATCGACAAAACCACTGGCGGCATCCCCATCGAAGATTGGGGCGTCAAGGCTTTTGAGTCTTGGCGGGTCGGCCGCAAGGGCCTCGATGACGGTCTGGTCATGTTCGTCATGGCCGAAGACCACCGTGTCCGTATCGAAGTCGGTTACGGGTTGGAGGGCCAGGTCCCCGATGCCGTCGCCTCGCGCATCATCAACGATGAGATGGTGCCCAGGCTGCAGCAGGGTGACAGCGACGGGGCGGTGGCCGCGGCGGTCGACCGCCTGCTCGCCGTAATTTCCGGCGACAGCGGCGCAACCGGCGGCGGGCAGGTGCCGCCGCCGGCATCACCTCCCTTGACCTGGTTCCAAAAGATCCTCGTCGGCATGGCCATACTGGGATTTTTGATCCTGCTGATCACCAATCCCTCCCTAGCCCTGTACCTGCTGTTCACCATCCTGTCGGGCGGGCGCGGCGGTGGAGGCCGGGGCGGATTTTCCGGGGGTGGCGGCAGGTCCGGTGGCGGTGGCGCCTCGGGTTCGTGGTAAGGAGGGATCCATGGCGTTAATCAGCCAGCGAAAGCTGCTTGAGATCATTGACGACAACCGGATCAAGGCGGCCATCGTCGCGGCCGAGAAGCTGACTTCCGGGGAAATACGCGTGTCGGTCTCACGGTTCTTCTGGGGCAATATCCAACACGCTGCCCACAAAGCTTTCACGCGCCTGGGCATGCGCACCACCAAAGACCGCAACGGCATCCTGTTCTTCATTGTCCCTTCCCGGCGCGCCTTTGCCATCATCGGCGACGAGGGCATTCACCGGAAAGTTAGCCAGGATTTCTGGGACAAACTGGTCGTTGCTATTTCCGGCGACTTCAAGGAAGGGAAGTTCAACGAGGGGCTGGTGCGAGGCATTGATGAGTGCGGCCGCCTGCTCGCCGTTCACTTTCCCTACCAGGGCGAGAAGGACGTCAACGAGCTTGCCGACGACATCGACTTCGGCAACAAGGAATAAAGGAAATCGGTTGATGGTAGACGGTGTACGGTTGACGGTCAGAAAAGGCAAAAGTAAAAAGGAAAAAGTAAGAGATAAAGCACCAAGTTCCAAGCACCAAATACCAAATAAATTCCAAATCCAAAATTCCCATGTCCTAAACAAAGGCGCTGCCAGCGCTGTTTCTTTGTTTGGGTCATTGGGTGATTGGAATTTGGTGCTTGTTTGGTGCTTGGTGCTTGTGATTTGGAATTTCAGTCTTGCCTAGATCGCTCGCTTGGTTCTCAGGGAAAGAACTCGTCGTGGACGGCGCGCACGGCGCGGTCCAGGTCGGCACGCTTGACGATGAAATAGCAGGCCACGGGCGAGGCGCCGGCCGCGGCCATCTCCACGTTGATCTTCTCGCGCGCCACGGCGGTGAATATCCGCGCGTAGATGCCTTCCTTCTCCATGATGCGGTCGCCCACCACCCCGACCAGGGCAATGTGCTCCTCGAATTCGATCCGCTTGATGATGCCATTGGCCAGGGCCCTGATCTTTTTCATGCTCCGGCGGCCGTCGTCCGGATCGAGGAGCAGGTTGATGCACGTCTGCGAAGTCAGCACCGAATGAATGTTGATGCCCTCGTTTCCCAGCAACGAGCTGATGCCTGAGAGCAGCCCCGGCTTGGAGCCGATGCCGGCGCCGTGGACGCGGATGTTGGCCAGCCGCTTGTTGGCCGTGATGCTGGCCACGGCCTCCTCGCGCCCCGACCTGCCGGCGACGATCTCGCTGCCCGGGCTTTCCGGCTCCTTCAGGCTGCGGATGAAAACCCGGGTCTTTGTCCCGGAGAGCGGCTCTACGGTGCGCGGGTGCAGGATCTTGGCGCCGAAATAGGAGAGCTCGGCGGCTTCGGCGAACGAGATCCGCTCCAGGCGGCGCGCCGTGGCCACCAGCGAGGGGTCGGCGCTCATGAAGCCGTCCACGTCCTTCCAGATCTCCAGACGGTTTGCCTGCAGCGCGTAGGCCACGGCGGCGGCGCTGTAATCGGAGCCGTTGCGGCCCAGCAGAGTGATGGCCCCAAGGGGGCCACGGCCGAAGAAGCCGCCGATGACCGGGACAATGCCCTTGCGCAGCAGGGGCCTGACCCTGGCGCCAAGGATCTTGCGGGTCAGCTCGCGGTCGATGCTGGCGCTTTCAAAGCTTTCGTCGGTGCGGATGCCGGCCAGATGGGCGTCCAGTGCCTTGGCCTTCACCCCGCGGCCGTTCAGTATCCCGGCCAGCAGCCGCGCCGCCAGCCGCTCGCCGTAGCTCAACAGCCGTGCCCGCACCGCCGGCGTCAGGTCGCCGTGGCAGGCGATGCCGGTCAGCAGGCGGCGGACCTGAACCAGCTGGGAGGCGATCGCTTCCCGGACCTTTTTTTTCTGCCGGCCGGCCGGGCACAGCTCTTCGATGATCGCCCGGTGTTTGGCGGCCAGGCCGGCCAGGACAACGGGAATATTCCTTTCATGGCGCCTGGCCTGCTCGATGGCGGCCAGGAGCTGCTCGGTCACGCCGGAAACGGCCGACACCACGACCGCAGTCCGCTTGTTCCCGCCGATCATCGCGCAACTTTGAGAAAAAGTGCAGCCGTCGCGCAGGCAGCCGCCGCCGAACTTCATCACCCTAACCACGGTCCACCCCGGCCAGCAGGCCCTGGCTTACCGCCAGCTCCGCGTTCAGGACCGAGCCGCCGGCCGCTCCGCGCACCGTGTTGTGCACCAGCAGGAAAAAACTGCAGCGGCTCCCCCGGCAGCGCAGCCGGCCCACAGTCACGGCCATGCCCCGGGCCGCGGCCGGCTCTCCGGCATGAACATCGAGAAGCGGTTGGGGACGGTCGGCGTATTCCTGCACCAGGATAGGGTGCCGCGGCGCGGTTGGCAGGGCCAGTCGTTGCGGCTCCGCTGCAAAAGCGGACAGCGCGCCGGCGATTTCGGCTTCATTGGCCGGTTTGGAAAATTCCACGCTGACGCTTTGCAGATGACCTTCCTTCACCGCTACCCGGCTGCAGGAGGGGAAGATTTCCAGGCCATGCTCCCTGATCCGCTTACCTGCCAGTGTCCCCAGTATCTTTTTGGTTTCGCCCACGACCTTTTCCTCTTCATTTTTGATATAAGGAATCACGTTGCCCAGGATGTCCCAGGCGGCGACGCCGTGTCTCCCGCCCCCGGAAACGGCCTGGAAAGTGGTGACGGTTGCGGCACGCGCAGCGAAGGCGGTCAATGGCTTCAAGGCCATAGCCAGCCCCGAAACCACGCAATTGGGGTTGGTGACGATGAAGCCGGGATGCACCCGCAGCTGCTCCCTGGCCAGCTCCAGGTGGGGGGCGTTCACTTCCGGGATCAGCAGCGGCACCCTTTCGTCCATGCGGTGCGAACTGGCATTGGAAAAGACAACCAACCCGTTTTGGCGCAGCTCCAGCTCCAGCCCACCGGCGATGCCGGCAGGCAGGGCCGAAAAAACGACCCGGGCGCCGCTGCCCGCGATCGCGGCGGCCGTCGGTTCTCCGATTCCCAGGGAAGCGGTCTTTTCACTGATGTCCGCTGGCAATCCGTCGGCGATCGCATCACCGTAACGCTTGCCGACGGAGCGCGGCGAAGCCGATAAAAACGACAACTCGAAATAGGGATGATCGTCCAGCAGACGGATAAACTGCCGTCCGACCAGCCCAGTGCATCCCAATATGGCGGTCCTGATCTTTTTCATGTTTTCTCCTTATCCTTTGCTGATCATGGGCACGGTCACCGGAACCCGGACGATCGCGGGCAGGGCGCCACCCCGGCCCAGGTGCTGCCCGGCCACAACCAGCAGCCCCTCGATCCCCTCCGTTAGGGTAGCGCGGATGGCCCGCTCGACCGCCGTCTCGCTCGCGTCCAGGACGCGATTGCCCAGGGCGGTGGCCGCGGCGTCGGCCAGGCAGCCGTTGTCGGCGACGGCCACGGCGGCGTCGGCGCAGCCGAAGGAGAGCGAATGGCCCACGGTCCCAGATGAGGTGCAGACGGAAAAAATATCGGTCCGGGGTTCGAAGCGCAACGCGATATCACGGATCGCTGCCGGTCCCGTGAATATCCCGATCATCACGGGACGGTCAATGAAAAGCACGATGTCCCCGCCGTTGTCGACGATGACATGCCGGCAGCCGGCCGCGACCAGTACTTCCACCGTGACCTGGGCGATGGCGCCGGCCACTGCGGCCATGGGGCCGACACCGGCGAGAGCGGCGGCAGCGGCCATGCGCCGCGCGACTGGCGGTGCCGCCATGTCGATGGGCAGCGGCTCCAGCTCGGTGAGAAAGCGCGGCTGCGCAGCGATGGTTGCCTCGATGTCGGCGCGGGCCGCTGCGATCGTGCGCTCCGCCAGCTCCATGTAGCGCTGCGCGGCGATCACCGTGGCATGGGTCTCCTGGCAGTGGATCTGACGCCGTGCCAGGTCAGCGTCCATTTTTTTCTCCGGCAATGGCCCCTGCCGGGCAGAGTTGAACGCAGAGGCCGCAGCCCCGGCAGCGTCCCGTATCCGCCGTTACCCGCCACTCGCCGTCTTTGGCGAAGACGCCCGCGCGGCAAATGCCCAGGCACTGGCCGCATGAAAAGCAGCGTTCTGCGTCCCAGGTTATCCGCAGGCCGGCGGGACGGGGGAGGATTTCCGCCGGTCGCCGGTAAAAGAGCTTCAGCCGCTGCTGCGGCGGCTTTATTGCCAGCGGCGCGGACGATCCGCGGGAGGGCAATGCGGCCGCCGGCACGCTAAGAAAGAATTCGCCGCTCTGGATCCAGCGCTTCAGCGCGGCGGCGATGCGGCCGGCCATGCGAAAGCTGGCCAGGGGCGAGGCAGGCACGCGCCGCCTTTGGAGCAGTACTGAACCCGATTTCAGCTGCTCATAGTTGCAGCGGCCTACGACCGGCCGTTGGCGTGAAGGGACGGCGTAGTCGATGATGTCGGTTTCGATATCCCGGTCGCGGATGGCGGTCTTTTGCGCGATGCCGGCATGGAGGACCGGAATGGGGATGCCGATGCCGACATACAGGGAACTGCCGTAGCCGTGAAACAGGGCGGCGCGGAGGAATTCAGCCGACATTTGTTTCAGGTCGCCCTGCACCATCAGGGTGGCGAACTGGGCGCCCGGGTTGTGCTGGGTGCCGGAGCCGGTGATGGTGCCGATGCCGCCGCCCAGGAAGATGCGCGTGCCGATACCGATGGTTTCAAGGTCGGGGTCATTCATCAGGGGCGACATCTCGCCGGCGCCGGAAAAAGTGACGTTGCCGCAGCCGGGCAGCAGCTTGCCCATGTACGTTTGCAGAACGCCATCTCCGGAATTGGCGGCGGCGTTGTAGCGCTGATAGGCGTTGCGTGGATTGCTCATGATCGCCTGGTTCAGGCCGGCCAGGGTGATCTCGGTAAGGATCGCTTTTCTTGGGTAGCATTCGCTGCCACGGGATACGGCGCGCAGCACCACCGGCCTGCCCAGAAGCAGGTCCTCGATGACGTGGGCGCCCGCGTACTCCATGCCCAGGGTCTCTGAGGCTTGAGTGACGCCCAGGTAGGCATCCACTGCGGCCACGCCGGCATAGGCCTCGACGTCGTTGAGCCAGACGCGGGTCATTTTCATCGGCGGCTCGCTGTGGCCGAAATTCAGCCACACCCCCGATGAGCACATGGCTCCGAAGGTTCCGGTGGTGACCACGTCGATCTCCGCTGCCGCCCGCTCGGCGCCCAGTTCCTCCACGATCGCCGGCATCTCGGCGGCCGTGACCACGCGCACGGTTCCATCCAGGATTTTGCGATTGATTTCCTTGATAGTCTTGGACATAATATGCCTCCGTTTTGTAATTTGGGGATTTTAGGGGTTGAGGTTTCCCGAACTCGCGCTTTTAGACCAAAAGCGCTGAGTCCGGGCCGGGCATGATCATGATGTGCGTGAAAAAGTTATTTTTGCACATGGCTATCTGCGGGGAATTCTACAACAATCCCTCCTGCCTGTCAACCCGAGTCATATCAAAAAAATCGCTTGGGTTGACGGAATATGCCTGCACCCGTTGAATTTATCGGGAAAGCGTGTTACATGAAATCGGCGCTGAAAATTTCGTTCGCATTTTGTCAGGAGTCATTTATGGCCATGTTCAAGTACGCGTTGGTGCGCACGCCTTGCCGCAACTTGGTGCACGGTCTTTCCTCGGCGGTTCTGGGCAAGCCCGATTATAATAAGGCGTTGGCCCAGCACGCCGCCTACGTTGGCGTCCTGCAGCGTTGCGGCCTGGATGTCACCGTGCTGCCGGCCGATGAAGAATACCCGGACTCGGTGTTCATCGAGGATACCGCCGTGCTGAGTGAAAAAGCCGCCGTCATCACCCGTCCCGGCGCGCCCAGCCGTCTGGGTGAGGAACGCTCGGTGGCCGCAGCCCTGCTGTCTCGCTATCCCCGGCTGGAGGCCATCACCGCTCCGGGAACTTTGGAGGGTGGGGACGTAGTCAAAGCCGGAGACCATTTCTTTATCGGCATTTCGGCGCGCACCAACCCGGCAGGGGCCCGACAGCTGGCCGTGATTTTGCAAAAGCACGGCTATAAAGCGACCGCCGTTCCCCTGCGCCATGTCCTGCACCTGAAGACGGGCGTGGCCTACCTTGAGAGCAACCGCCTGCTGGCTTGCGGCGAATTCCTGGATCACCCGCTGTTGGCCGGTTTCGAGATCGTCCCGGTGCCCGCGGCCGAGGCCTATGCCGCCAATTCCGTCTGGATCAACGGCCGCGTTTTGGTTCCCGCCGGTTTCCCCAAGGCCAGGCAAGCTATCGCAAAGCTGGGATATGAAGCCGTGCCCGTGGATGTATCCGAATTCCGTAAACTGGACGGCGGCGTGAGCTGCCTGTCCCTGCGTTTTTAATTTCTCGTACTGGATGGATATTATTTTATTGAATTCCCGGCGGCGGGCAGTCGTTTCCTGATCTCGGACAAGGGGAGAACGTAGACGCCGCGGCCATAAGTGGCCAGGATCATGATCCCGTCGCGGCGGTGAATGAACAGATCGAAAATCGGGACCGTGGGCAGATCACCCTGCAGGGAATGCCAAGAAGCGCCGGCGTCCAGGCTGATGAAAGGGCCGCGGTCGCTGCCCAGGTAAAGGATGCTTTCATTATCCGGATCTTCAGCCAGCACGTTCAGGGGTTCGGCCGGGAGAGGGTCCGCCAGCGACTCCCAATCCAGGCCAGAATTTTCCGATACGAAGAGGTAAGCCCGCGGATCGTCGTCCCGGCTGCCGTTCATGGCCACATAGACTTTTTCGGCATGGTGGCCGGAGGCCACAATGCGGCTGACCCATTTTTTCGGCAGCGGCTGGCTTATTTTTTGCCAGGGCGACCCGCTTGCGGCCCGCAGCCATACGTTGCCGTCGTCGGTCCCGGCGTACAGCATGCCCGGCTTGAGCCCGGATTCGGCCAGTGCGGTTATGGCGGCGAATGGCGTGTTGCCGGTGATGTTTTGCCGTTCACTGAGGTCGGGAGAGATCTCGGTCCAGGAATCGCCGTTGTCGGAAGTGCGCAACACCTTGTTGGCGCCGAAATAAATTTCCCCCGCCGGCCGCCGGGAAACCAGCAGGGGCGAAAGCCAATTGAAGCGGTAAGGCTCCAGGCTTTGGGGCGATTCAGGCTTGATGGCCGACGGTTTGTTTTTTCCGGCCTCGATGCGGACCAGTGTCCCAAACTGGGCGGCGGCAAAAAGCATCGGCGGCAGGCCGGGTCGCGGTGCGACGAAAGCGCCGTCGCCGCCGAGCAGCATGCGCCATGGCTGTGGGTTGCCGACGCCGTACGTTGCGAGCGGCGCCGCATTGGCGCCTTCGTCTTCGAGTAGAATACGCCCGGGTGGCGCCCCCCCCGTGGCATCCAGGGCGGGCCGGGAGACCAGCACGCCGTTATCCTGGGTGCCGATGAAAATATGCGCCGGGCGTTCGTCGTCCGCCGTGACCGTATAGCATTGGCTGATGGAAAGATTGGTGATCTTGCTCCAGTTTTGTCCGCCATCGTCGGAAAGGTTGATGCCGCCGTCGTTGCCCAAGATAAGGCGGCGCGGATTTTTCGGATCAATCCACATTGCGTGGTGGTCGCGGTGGACCAGGGCATCGGCGTAAGGGTGCTGCTCGGCCCCGATCTTTTTATAGGTCCGGCCGCCGTCCGCGGAAACCTGTGCGGATACGCCCAGGATATAAATGCGGTTTTCATCGTCGGGGGCCGCGCGGATCTGGCCGAAATAAAAACCGTAGGTGTAATACATGTCCTCGATATAGTCCTGGTTGACTTTTTGCCAGCTTTGCCCGGCGTCATGGCTGCGGTAAACCTCGGCCCCTACCGTGTTCGGATTCAAACGGCGATCGTTGGCGTCGAAGAGCATCTGGACAATGCGCTGCGGGGTGATGCGCCCGGAACGGACGAAGCTTTTCAAAGCAGCCGGGCTGAAGACCTTCGGGGCCAGGTTTTCTTCCAGGAAAAGGGCCAGGCGTTCGTCGGCAAGGCTGAGAAAGGCTTCCATATCCATTTCTTCCAGTCCGGCCAAGGTCAAGCCGCTTCTTTTTCCCCCTGCCGGCGAGCGGCCCGTGGTTTTGGCTTCCTGGATGTCGAGCAGGGCATAGACCACGGCCGGGTTGGCGGGGCTGACGGCCAGTCCGATGCGGCCGATATGGCGGCTATCGGGAAAGCCGGATCTCAATCTTGCCCAGGTCCTGCCGCCGTCGACAGTTTTGTATATGCCGCTTTCCGGCCCGCTGCCGCTGAAATTCCAGGGCTTTCTTTCCCTCTGCCAGGCGGCGGCGTACAGGATATTCCTGTGGCGCGGATCCATGGCCAGGTCGATGACTCCGGTTTTTTCACTGATGAAAAGTGCCTTTTTCCAGGTTTTGCCGCCGTCCATGGTCTTGAAAACCCCGCGCTCGGCACTGGCGGCATAGAGATTGCCGGCGGCTGCCGCATAAACCGTGTCGGTTTCCTGCGGATCGATCACGATGCGGGCGATGTGCCGGGTCGCGGCCAGCCCCATGTGCTGCCAGCTTGTGCCCCCGTTCGTGCTTTTAAACACGCCGCAGCCGGGAAACGAGTAGGTTTGGGCATTGCTCTCGCCGCTGCCCAGCCAAACCAGGTTTTCATCACGCTGGCTTACGGCGATATCGCCGATCGATGAGGTGGCTTCCCGGTTGAAAAGGGACCGCCAGGTCCGGCCCCGGTCTTCGGTCAGCCACACCCCGCCTGTGGCGGCGGCTGCCAGGAATTTCCCGGGCCGGAGATCGTAAGCTTCGATATCCACCACGCGGCCGCCGCAAAAAGCGGGACCGATGTTTTGCCAGCGCAGGTCACGAAAAGGAGAGTCGCGGCGCAGGGAAAGGGCCCGGGAAAACCCGTACGGGCCGTTCTTTTCCGCGTCGATCCCGGAAAATCCCAGGAACAGCAAGCCCGGCAGAACGAAAAGCAACTTTTTCTTTACTGTCATGATGCACCTGCGAACGGTTGCGGCGGAAAGGCATATTATAGTCGATTGGCAAAAAAAATGCGGCCTGTGCTAAAATATCAGCAATGAAAAAAATAATTTTTCTGGTCCCGGTCTTTTTTTTGCTTGGCAATCTCCCGCTGGCAAGCGAACCGCGGGACGAGTTGAAAGAAAAAGTCGAAGTGGTCAACATCGAAGTGCCGGTGCGGGTTTTCCGCGACGGCATCCCGGTCAGCGGTCTGGGCAAAGATGATTTTCGCCTGAGCGAGGGCAAGGAGCCGCAGACCATCAATGGGTTCTATGTCCGCAAAAAAAAAATGAACGTGCGCCATATCCAACTGCAGGCCGGAAGCACGGCACCGCCATCCCGGTATTTTGTCCTGGTGTTCCGCATCTTCGACTACAATGAGCAGATGGAAAAAGGCGTACGCTATATTTTCGATCAATTGCTGGGGGAAGACGACAAATTGCTGGTCCTGGTCAATGACCGCACCCTGTTGCTCAACCAGGATATCTGGCAGGTCAAGCGCCGGGAAATATTGGGCCAGCTCCTGAAAGAAGAGGCGCTCAAGGCCCGGCAAAAGCTGGAACAATTCTTTTTTACGGTGCAGAAGGATCTGGATCAGACCAAGCTGCGCATGCTGCTGGAAAGGGACAGCAGCTTCTACGCCCCGCGCATCATCGATTTTCTTGAACGCTATCTGCGAACCTGGGATGAATTCAAAACCAAATACCTGATACCCGATTTGGACAAATTCTATAACTTCGCCCGGCACCTGGAAAGGATCAGCGAAGAAAAGTGGGTGCTCACTTTCTACCAGATCGAGATGTTTCCCAACATGAAAATCAGCGGACCGATCCACCAGCAGATTGAGGATTTGGTCGGCCAGCTGATGGTTGCCCGCAGCGAGGACGCCTTGCACGGCCAGATCATATCCCAGCTCCTGGAACGCATTGACCGCGAATTGAATGTAGCCGACAGCTTCCCGATCGAGGAAGTCAGCAAGATGCTGGTCAAGGTGGATACGACCTATCACTGCTTCATCATGAACGCGCAGCGGGAAAGCCAATCCGAAGACCTGGAGTACAAAAAAGTCGCCAGCGACATCGAGAACTCGCTGCGCGAAATAACCAGACGGTCGGGCGGCGAAGTGATTTTTTCCGGGAATATCGGTTCGGCCTTGCACTCGATCGAGGAAAAAGAGGATGTTTATTATGTGCTGACCTATGAGCCGTCCTATCCGGACCGCAAGGGAAAAGTGAAAATAGAGCTGCCCGGCAATCCGGGCTGCCGGCTGTTTTACGATGACAATATCCGTGCCGACTACATCGGCGAATATTTGCTGAAGAAAAAGGCCGAGGATCCTTCGCTGCTGCTCGAGAGCTTGAGCTTGAAAGGACGGCGTTTGCAAATGAAAATATCTCAGTTCAAAATGATCGAGATGGCAAAAGGAAAAGGCGGACAGCTGAATGTCGCGGTCCGCATCCGCGACGGTCAGAACCAGCAGCTTTATTACCAGAACCGCAATTTCGGCGCCAAGGAGCCCCAGGTGGACCTGGCCATAGATTTTGACTTTCTCGCGCCGGGCAGGTACCT
>Ga0209262_10000374_pt1 | contig 21592 bp, 20 predicted proteins | sample Lowcelwee11metaG_FD_187171 | JGI IMG/M metagenome (GOLD analysis project Ga0209262, IMG submission 187171) | Freshwater pond sediment microbial communities from the University of Edinburgh, under environmental carbon perturbations - Low... | ecosystem: Environmental > Aquatic > Freshwater >...
TGATCGTGGCCGACTGGGGCGCGGAGTCCTGCGGCGACGCCGTGCGCCTGTACTGGGCCGTGGACCCCAAGACCGACCGCATCCTGCAGGCGAAATTCAAGAGCTTCGGCTGCGGCACCGCCATCGCCTCATCGGACATGATGGCCGAGCTTTCCATTGGCAAGACCGTGGACGAAGCCCTGAAGATCACCAATATCGAGGTGGAGCGATCCCTCAGGGATGACGCAGAAACCCCGGCCATCCCCCCCCAGAAAATGCATTGCAGCGTCATGGCCTACGACGTGATCAAAAAGGCGGCCTCGGTCTACAAGGGCGTGGACTTGTCCAGCCTGGCCGAGGAGGACATCGTCTGCGAGTGCGCCCGCGTCGGCTTGCGCACGATCAGGGAGGTCATCCGCATCAACGACCTGAAAACGGTGGAAGAGATCACCCAGTTCACCAAGGCCGGGGCCTTCTGCAAATCCTGTCTGCGCCCTGGCGGGCATGAGAAACGCAAATATTACCTGGTCGACATCCTGCGCGATACCCGCACCGCCATGGAACAGGAAAAACTTTTCGCCCAGGCCGACGCCGGCGATTTTTCGGCCAAGAACCTGATCCAGAAACACCGGGCCATCGAAAAAGCCCTGGACGAAAAGATCCGTCCGGCCCTGGCCGCCGACGGCGGCAGCATTGAGGTCGTCGACATCCGTGAAAGCGAAGGAACGGTCAGCGTCTATATCCGTTACCTGGGCGCCTGCCGGGGCTGCATCAGCAGCACCAAGGGCACTTTGCAGTTCATCGAAAACATGCTGCATCAGGAACTGGCCGGAAACATTCGCGTTATTCCGGTCTGAATAAATTTAAAATTATTGTTGAAATAAAGCAATTCAGATATAATTCTCTGGCAAATGGCAGAAAGGATGAAACTGCTTTTGAGCAAAAGCGCGAAGGGGAGAAAATTGGCTTCCGGTAAAAATTTGCGGGAGAACAAACTCCGCCTCCAGGACCTGCTGCAGCACCTGCCGGTCGGCGTCTATCGCACCACCACCGAAGGCCGCATCATCGAGGCCAACCCGGCCCTGGCCGACATCCTTGGCTGCAAGAGGATTGCCGACCTGTGGCAGGCGAATGTCAACGATTTCTACGTCAAAAGAAAAGCACGGCTCGACCATATGCAGCGGTTGACCTCCGCCCTGACCGACTTCAGAGAATTCGAACTGCGTATCAAGGGCGCAGGGACCATCTGGGTCAGGGATTATCCCCGTGCCGTGAAGGGCCCTGACGGCCGGGTACTCTACTTCGACGGCATCCTGGTCGACATCAGTGAGCGCAAGCGCATGGAAGAAGCCCTGTCCAGATCGGAGCAGGACTATCGCCGGCTCTTTGAGCACGCCCACGATGCCATCGTCATCTTCGCCCTCAAAGGCGAAACCATACTGGACGTAAACCACCGCGCCTGCGAACTATACGGCTTCAGCCGCGAGGAAATGATCGGCATGTCGCTGGAAAAGATCAGCAAAGACGTGGCGCAGGGGAAAGCACGAATCAAAAGCATCCTGAAAAACAAGATATTCCGCAATTTCGAGACCGTCCATTTCCGCAAGGACGGCAACGAGATGTTGCTGGAGATCAATGCGGCATTGGTCGCCTATAAAAACCAGCCGGCCATTTTAAGCATCAACCGCGACATCACCCGCCGCCGGCTCCTGGAAGAGACCATTCGCCAGATGGCTTACCAGGACTCGCTGACCGGGCTGCCGAACCGCTCCCTGCTCAACGACCGCTTGGTGCAGGCCCTGGCTTATGCCAAGCGGCGCGGCCAGAAAGTGACGCTGCTGTATCTCGATTTGGACGGATTCAAAGCCATCAACGACACGCATGGCCACGGCAGCGGCGACGAATTGCTCAAGGTCATCGCCGCCCGGCTGACCGGACAGCTCCGCCAAAGCGACACCGTGGCCCGCCTGGGCGGCGACGAATTCCTGATCCTGCTGCCTGAGGCCGGCCATGCCCGCGACGGGGCCAGGATCGCCCGTAAAATCCTGAATACGATCCGCCGCACCGGCCGGATCGGCAATCGCCTGCTGCAGGTTTCCGGCAGCATCGGCATGGCCATCTACCCTCAGGATGGCCGGAATGCCCAGACTTTGATGCGGCATGCCGACCAAGCCATGTACGCCGCCAAGGCCAATGGACGCGATACCTGCTGCCGCTACATAAAACAAAGCAAAAAAAAACCCTGAAGACCTATCGCGGACCGAACGCAGAACAAAATCTTTGACACGCCGTTCCGCTTCCTCTAAAATAAAACTCTCGAGGTGCAGCATGAAAAAAATTGCGCTCATGACCCTGACAATTTTATTCTTGACAATTTTCACCCAGGGCAGCGATCTTCAGGATCGCTGCGACAGGCTTTCCCGCAGCCAGCTGCAGAGCGTGATCGAATTCCTAAGCTCTGATGCCTTGGAGGGCCGGGCACCGGGAACCCGGGGCGGCGAACTGACGGAGATATACCTGCATAACCTTTTCAAGCTGCTGGGTCTGGTCAGCCGCTTCCAGCCGTTCACTCTCCATGGCTTTCAACTCAGCGAATTGAGCGTGTCCGCCGGCGGAAAGGAACTGACCTATCGTGAAGACACGGTCGGGAGTTATGTCCGCCCCGAAGCCGGTTTCAGCATTGAAGGCAACGCGGTTTTTGTCGGTTTCGGCATCCGCACGCCATTGTGGAACTGGGATGATTTCAAGAAAGCCGACCTGCGCGGCAAAGTACTGCTGGTCCGGGTCAACGATCCCGGGATGTATATCCCGCAAATATTCGATGGCAGCGCCCTTACTTATTTCGGCCGCTGGACCTACAAGATCGAGGAAGCAGCAAAAGCCGGGGCCGCGGCCATTCTGCTCATCCATACCACGCCCACGGCCGGCTACGACTGGCAAGTGGTCAAAAACTCCTGGTCGGGCGAAGAGTTGTACCTGCCGTCCAGCCTGGAGAGCGACCTGAAATTCAGGGGCTGGATCCGCGAACCGAGCTTGAAATCACTTCTGGCCGAAAATAAAATTGACCTGGAGCACCTGTATAAAAAGTCGCTCAGCCGCAAATTCCGCCCCATAGACCTGGGTTTCAAGATCAGGATCTCCGGCCGCAACTCCTTCCGTCTGCTGAATACGCGCAACGTCATCGGCGAAATTTCCGGCCGCTCGGGAAAAAACATCGTGCTCAGCGCCCATATTGACCATTTCGGCCGCAACGGACAACTGGCCGGCGACCAGATATTCAACGGCGCCATCGACAACGGTTCGGCCGTGGCGACCATGGCGCTGGTCGCCAAGGTTTTCGCTGACACCGGCAAAGAACTCCATTACGGACTGACGTTCCTGGCCTGCCAAGCCGAGGAAGCGGGACTTCTGGGCTCGAAATATTTCGTGGCCGCCAGCGAGCGTGAAAAAATCGCGGCCAACATCAATTTCGAATCCACGCCGGTCTGGGAAAAGAGCCTGGACGCCTTCGCCGAAGGAGCCCGCTATTCGACCCTGGAGGAAGCCGTGCGCCGGGTAGCGGCGGCCCAGGGGCTGGGCTACAGCCAGTTCTCCCTCGCCGACCAGGGGCTTTTTTACCGTTCCGACCAATTTCCCTTCGCCCAGGCCGGAATCCCGGCCATTTGGCTTTCAGCCGGGGAAAAATCCGTCTCGGGGCGCAACCGCATCGCCGAATTTTTCAAGGGCGGCGCCTATCACACGGTCAAGGACGAGTATGACCCCGCCTGGGAGCTGGAAAGCCTGCGCCAGACGGTAAAACTGGCCGTGGGCCTGATCGAGCACTTGAATCTGACCCGGGAGATTCCGCGCTGGAAGACAGGCCTGACCTTTCCCATGGAAGGCCCGGCGTTCAAATCGGCGGGCCAATCCAAAAAATCGGGCGCCCCCCGTTGAAAACAATTGACTAAACCAGCGAATTATGTTATAAAAATAACATCCATTTAAGGAGATACGACCATGTTTGCCATTCTTGAAACCGGCGGAAAGCAGTATAAAATCGCTGAAGGTGACATTTTGGAAGTCGAACTGCTTCCCGAAGAGCTTGTCAAAAAGAATACCGCCAGCCTAAGTACGGTCTTGCTGGTGCAGGGCGATAAAGATCTGCATATCGGTGATCCCTACGTCAAGAACGCCAAAGTCAAAGCGAAAGTTCTCGATGCCATCAAGGGTGAAAAGATCCACATCTACAAGATGAAATCCAAGAAAGGCTACCGCAAATCACAGGGACATCGGCAAAAACTCCACAAGATCCAGATCGAAAAAATCGAGATCAAGGCCAGCGCCAAGACCAAGGAGACGGAATAATGGCACATAAAAAATCAGGCGGCAGCGCGAAAAATGGCCGGGAAAGCACCTCCAAGCGGCTTGGCGTCAAGAAATTCGGCGGCGAGCAGATCCATGCCGGATCCATCATTGTTCGCCAGCGCGGCACCCGCATCCGCCCCGGCAAAAATGTCGGTCTGGGCAAGGACGACACCCTTTTCGCCCTGGCCACCGGCAAGGTGCGCTTTGTCGACCGGGCCGGGCGTAAATTCGTCGAGGTCGATCCCAATTAATTTGGCCGGCGTTTTTCAAACCCCGCCAATTTCCAAATCCCATTATCGCATAACCCATGTTCATTGACCGGGCCATCGTTTCATTCAGCGCCGGCAACGGCGGCGACGGCTGCTTGAGCTTCCGCCGTGAAAAGTTCATTCCGCGCGGCGGTCCGGACGGCGGCGACGGCGGCAAGGGAGGCGACATCATCCTGGCCAGCAGTCCAGTATGCCAGTCCCTGACCGATTTCAAATACAAACGCCAGTTCGATGCCGAAAACGGCGGCCAGGGCCGGAGCAAAAAGCGGACCGGCAAAAACGGGGCCGACATCATCTTGCAGGTCCCGGCCGGAACCATGGTCAAGACCTTTCCCGACGAGAAGCTGATTTTCGATTTCGAGCGCATCGGCCAGGAATTCGTCCTGGCCAAAGGCGGCAAAGGCGGCCGCGGCAATGTCCACTTCAGATCCTCGGTCAACCAGGCCCCCCGCCGGATCGAAAAGGGCGTAAAAGGCGAAACCATCAAGGTGGTCCTGGAACTGAAACTCATCGCCTTCGCCGGATTGGTCGGGCTGCCCAATGCCGGAAAATCGACCTTGATATCAAAAATCAGCGCCGCCCGGCCCAAGATCGCCGATTATCCCTTCACCACCCTGACACCCAATTTGGGTGTGGTGGATTTCAATAAGAAAAGTCTGATCGTGGCCGACATTCCAGGAATTCTGGAAGGCGCCCACTTGGGGGAAGGCATGGGCCTTGAATTTTTGCGGCACATCGAGCGGACTCGCGTCCTGCTTTTCATCATTGACGTGTCGCCTTTCAGCCCCCTGCCGCCGTTGAAAAATTTCGCGGTCCTGGAAAACGAGCTGAAATTGTACCATCAGCGGCTGCTGCAAAAAAACCTCGTGGTGGTTGCCAATAAGATCGATCTGGCGACTGAGGACAGTTCCGGCATGGACGCCTTGCGGAATTATTGCCGCAAGCGTAAAATCCCTTACGTGGAAATATCGGCGCTGAGAGGGATCAATCTGGAAAAACTGAAGAAAACCATTTTCGATTTTCATGAGCCAGAATAAAACCGGATTGCTGGGTGGAACCTTCAACCCGGTTCACCGCGGGCATATCGAACTGGGCCTGAAAATCAAAGCCGCCTTCGGTTTGGACAGGATCTTGTACATTCTTTCCGCGCAGCCGCCGCATAAAAAGCGGCAGGCCATGCCGGCGGCGGAATTGCGCCTGGCCATGCTCAAAGCAGCCCTGCTGCCCCACCCCGGGCTGTTGCCCTGCGATTTGGAACTGCGCCGCCGGGGAGAATCATGGACCATCGACACCATCCGCGAGCTGAAGGCCGCGCAGCCGGATGAATGCTTTTATTTTATCACCGGCAGCGAGGGATTCTTGAAGATCCGGACCTGGAAAGAATACCGCCGGGTCTTGCAGGAAGTGTATTTCATCATCGTCTTGCGCCAAGCCGGACACCGGCAGAAAGTGGAAAAGCTGCTGCGCGAGGAAAAAATTCCTTTCGGCCGGGAAAGTGAAAATTCGGGGCCGCTGCCGGCCGCATTCCTGCACACTTACATGTCGGACTACCTGGAGCTTTCGGCCACGGCCATCCGGAAAAAAATGTCCCACGGCCAGGATGTTTCTCCCTATGTGGAAAAAAACGTGCAAAAGATCATGGAGGAAATAAAACTATATGAAGAAGGATGAATTCAACCTAATCCTGGAAGATCTGCAAAAACGCCGCATTCCGTGCGAGATCAAGAAAACCGTGCGGATCCTACTGGATAAGAAAGCGGAAAAGATCACGGTCCTGAAGTTAAAGGGGATCAGTGAAATGACCGACTACCTGGTCATTTGCAGCGGCAATTCCACCCGCCAGAACAAAGCCCTGGCCGACGCCGTAAAGGAGAACCTCAAGAAAGAGCTCCGCTTGCAGCCGCTGGGCAGCGAAGGCGAAAGGCTGTCCGAATGGATACTGGTCGATTACATTGACTTCATCATCAATATCTTCTCCGCCGACTGGCGGAAAAAGTTTTCGCTGGAAAAGCTGTGGATGGATGCCAAACGCTACGATTTTTCCCCTGATTTTTAACCTTCCGGACCCAAAATCGCTGGCCGTGAAGGCCGCGGTCGAAAAAGTTGCCGGGCTGGACACGCCCGTCCTCCTGTGGGGGGAAACCGGCTGCGGTAAGGATTTCTGGGCAACCGTCCTGGCCGGCAGCAGTCCTTTCCAGCCACTGATCAACCTGGGCTGCGGCGACGTGCCCGAAACACTCCTGGAAAGCGAATGGTTCGGCTATCAGAAGGGGGCTTTTTCCGGTGCCGACCAGGATTTTTTGGGCAAATGGCGCCTGGCCGGGAACGGGACGATTTTCCTCAACCAGATCGACCTCTTGAATATGCATATGCAGGCCAAGTTGCTGCGCGTCATCGAAAGAAAAAAGATCTTCCCCCTGGGCGGCAATCAGGAGGCGGACATCACGGCCCGTTTCCTGTTCTCTGCCGACAGCACCATTGAGGATAAAGTACGCCGCGGCGAGTTCCGCGCCGACCTCTATTACCGGATCTCCACGGTCAGCATTTTCATCCCGCCCCTGCGTGAGCGCAAAAATGACATCCTGCCGCTGTTGAACTATTTCTGCGCTGAAAAAGGCGTGGCCATTCAGCTCAGCGAGGATGCCCGGCAGAAGCTGCTGCAATACCCCTGGCCCGGCAACATCCGTGAACTGGAAAACTTTGTCAACGGTCTGGCTGTACGCGGCGGCGTTCTGGACCCAAAAGGCGTTTGGACACTCCTGGACCGGCCGGGGACCATTTTAGACCTGATCCAGTCGGGCGAACGCTCACTGGCTGAGGTCGAAGCCGAATACACCGCCTACCTGCTGCGAAAATACAAGAACAAGAGCCGGGTGGCGCGCATCCTGAACATCTCGCGCAAGTCGCTTTACAACAAGCTTAAAAAGAATGAAGCACATTGAATTGATCTGTCCCGGTGAACTGAAATTCAAGGAACTGCGGGAAATTGAAAAAAAATATTTACAAAACATTAATTATTATGTAAAATTCAGCATAAAAAAATTAAAGGAGACCAAGCACAAAGAGGAAGCTTTTGTGAGGGAGAAGGAAGGCGCCATGTTCGCAGAGGAACTTCGGGAAAAGGATTTTGTCGTTGCTTTGGACAAGGAAGGCAAAAAAATGGATTCGCTGCAATTTGCCGCTTTTTTAGGGCAAAAAATCTCTTATCACCCCGGGCGCCTGGTCTTTTTGATCGGCGGCTTTGCCGGTTTTTCCCCGGCTCTGGCCGCGAGGTTCAATCAAAAAATATCTTTTTCCGAAATGACCTTCGCTCACGACCTGTTCCGCATTGTTTTTTTGGAGCAGACCTATCGGGCATTGACCATTATCCATGGCCACAAATATCACCGTTAGGAGATAAAAATGAAAAATGAACAGAATGCAAAAATAAGAAAGAGACTCGAATCCCTGCGCGATGAAATCCTGAAAGTCATCGATTGGCGGGATACGGCCAGCGGCGGCAACGGTGCCATGGACGAGATCGACCAGGCCAACGAATTGATTGAAAAGGAAATGGGCTTTGTCATGTCCGACAACATGAGGGCCAACCTGAAGGAAGTGGAGGAAGCCCTGGAACGCATCGAAAGGAACCACTACGGCAAGTGCCTGCACTGCGGCCAGGAAATATCCCCCAAGCGATTGGAAGTCCTGCCCTTTGCCCGTTTCTGCGTCCCCTGTCAGGAAAAATTGGAGAGCAAGGGCCGCTGATCCCCCAAGGGGATTGCGCCCATTCGGGCCGCTGATCCCCCAAGGGGATTGCGCCCATTCGGGCCGCTGACTCCGCAATCGTACCCCGGCGGGTTGCTGAAAATCGCTTAGATTTCCAGCACCATCCCCAGCCGCAAGCTGCGCGGCAGTTGCAGCTCGTTGGCAAGACGCGCTCCGCCCGAAAAAACATTTTCCGACAATTCAAGGCCAAAATCCAGAAGGTTGAACGCCGCAAGTTCCAGCCGGCCTTTTATGCCGAATAGAGAAAACTCATGGCTCAGTTTAAAATTGAAATCCCAGATGCAATCCTCTCTGGGGCCGCCTTTTACGCCATGTTCATCCTCGGCCTTGATGGTCTGGTAAGTGATGATCCACTGGTCGTTTTTTTTATAAGCGTTCAGAAAGGCAAAAGGATCGCCGTCGCGGTATTTAATGCTGCCGCTTAAAAACAGTCGCTTCGACAAGTGATAACCGAAAAATACCTTGCCGACAAAAGCACGGTCACCGTCGACGCGGCCGAAACCGTTGATCCAGGAATTCGGGAAAGCCTGGCTCTCGGAAACGATACCGATGTCATTGGCGGTCGGCCCGTTGCCGAAAGCGGTATAGCCCATGCCCATATGGGCCAGGAAAGAGACTGTGAAAAACCAACGCCCGGGCCTCTGGCCCTGCAGTTGGATGAGGAACTCGGCGTAAAACGGGTCCTTGGAAAAGGAAACGTTGCCCAGTTCGTAGGCGGTGACCGGACGATCCAGGAAAAAGTAGCCTTGTCCGCCGATTTCCTCGTAATGCCCGTATTCTTCGGAAAAATTGACCCAAAACTGCCGGCGGATTTTTTTATAGAGCCCCTTGATGCTCAGGTTGAAGCTGGCCGAAAGACGGGTGGTCAGCTGCAGCAGGATGCGCTCCCGCCTTGGAAGCTGCTGGTTTGGGGAAATGAAATGACTGGCACCGCCGCTCTGCCCGAAGACAGGACCTTTTTCCTGGTACTGAAAGCGGCCGTCGCCATTGTCATCCTGCCAGTAATAAATAGTTGCGCCTGGCCGTTGGTCTTCCAAAAAATCGCTGACATTGCTGCGCAATTCGTAAGGCAATAGGCCATAAGATAATGAAAGCCCGGTTTTTTTTCCTGAAAACCAGGCGATGCCGAGTTCACCTCCGGGCTGATAAAAACGACAATTGTTGCGCGCCGTCCCAAATTCAAGCCCCTGATATTGATAGAACAGCCGGGCGTTAAGGGTAATTTTCTCAAACACATTCATGGCCAGCAGTGCTCCGCTCTCCCCCAGGAACCTTTGATTGCGGTATTCGCCGCCTCGATGCCACTGGATCACCTGATACGGCTGGCCGGCAAAATAAATGGCGTTGCTCGACCCGCTTTGCTCGGCCGCGCTTAAAAACACAGCCGACAGATTCAGGTAAGGCTCGACTGCGATTTTTATCCCCAGCAACGAAAAATCAACCTTTTGATTTAAGGCTAAAGCCAGGGTATTGGCCCTGAATTCACCCCATTTCTCAAAAGGATAAAATCCTTGCCCGTCAATATCTTGCAAATCCTTGCCGGCATCAAGGGCCTCCGGGGTTCGCCTTTCCCATTCCAACTGCCAGGAAAATTTCAGATTGAACGGCCGGCCGGCCCAGGAAGCACCGGCAAACCAGGATTTCTTGTCCTGATTATAGGTTTCCTGCGGGTAACGCCCCTCTTCGGCGAAAAGGCGGTCGCGTCCGAGGGCGTTGACCACCAGGTTCAGGCCCAGCGTCCCTCCGTCAAATTGCCTTTGCCAGCGGGAAAGAACCTGCAGCAGGTCACCGCTTTCGCCGAACTGGGTGTCATGCTTGTTGAAATCATTGAAGCGCCGGTCCAGGCTCAAGTAGCCCAAGGCCAGCAGCAGGGACGAAAATTTCGATTTTGTTTCAAAGCTGTAGTCGAACTGGTAATTCTCGGTTATCTTCCTGCGGGTAAGGTACAGGTTGTCGGCACGGAGACTGGCATGGTTGCCGATAGCCCACTTCCCCAGTGCCGTGTATCCGCCCATATTGGAAAATACCGTAGAAACCATGAACCGTGAACGGGTTGTAGTCGGAGCGCGCGGACGGAAATGAAATCCGTAATCGCGGTGTTGCGAGGTTTCACCTTGCAAAGCCATGGAGCCGATGGCCAAAAAAGGCAACTGGAAAGCCGGGGCGCCTTCATCCAGGGCCGAATTTATCCCGAAACCGTTATAAAACCAATTGAACTGTGTCCAGGAGTCGCCTTCGAAATAGACCCTGGGCTGGTCGAGCACCGCGAAGCCGTTGCTTTCCTCGATCAAAAAAGTGGCGTCGGGGGCCAGGTTCTCGATGAAATTCGGATAATAATATCCCCCCGGCAGGCGTTCCAGCATGAAATCAGAGATAACGAACTCGTCCGTACAGCCTGTTTCCCCGGAGATGAGCGGAATTGCCGCAAAAAAAATCGGCATGAATAAAAAGCAAAAGCAGGCGGATTTGGCAGTCATTTTAAAAATATACCATTAAATCAAGAATTCGTAAACCGAAAAAAACTCACCAGCCATCCCTTTCTTGCCAAAAGAGAGGGGAAGCGCACGGGCCAGGCCGGGAACTATTTGATTTCGTAACTGCAGGCCAGGCCCATGCCGCCGGGGGAAAGGGCGGGAGCAATCTGCAGGCGCCGGTTCTGGTTGCGCACCACCATTTTGCCGACGGCGTAGCCGATGACCGCTCCCAGGAACACATCGGAGAGCCAGTGGGCGTCCTCGGTCAATCTCGAAAGTCCGGTCAGGGTGGCCAGGCCATAGCAGGTGATCGGCACCCAGAGATGGCTTTTATAATTTTCGGCGATCACCGTGGCCAGCCCCCAGACGGAAACGGTATGCCCGGAAAAAAAAGAATCGTATCGGGAAAAAGAACCTTGGGTGTAGCGCTTGAAAAAGGCCGCGGGACCGTACCAATAATCGATGCCGTTCTCGACCGCGGGACGCTGGCGCCCGGCCAGGTGCTTGACGACCTGGACCAGGATGCCGGTGTGCAGCAGCGTTTCCCAGGCCATCAATCCCGTATCCCTGGCTTTTTGGTCCTTGAGGAGCAGGCCGCCGAGGAAGAACAGGCCGGCGATGCCGCAGTCAACCCCCCAGTCGCCCAGCATGGTGACCTTGGGGCTCATTTTGTCCACCCACGGATTCCGGCTTTGGTACAATTTGAAATTTTCATAAATGCTTTCGTCGTTGGCCACCAGCACGCCGGCGCCGATCAGCACCGTCGAAAAGATCGCCAAATTCTTCCAGTCCAGGTGAAAAGGAGCCGTCCACATTTCCGCTTCATCCTTGAAAAAGCCGGAGACGTACGTATTGATTTTCCTTTTGCCCGTTTGGCTCTCCGCCGCGGTTTTTTCAGTTTCCGCGCTTTCGGCTGCCTGGGAGAAAATGACCTGGCCTGAAAAAAAACACAAGAGCAGCAAAATTGCCGCTGTTTTTCTCAAATTCACGTGGCTGTCTCCAGGTTGAAATGGGGAAACGACTGGAAATGATATTTTACTACAATCAGCGGTGGAAGTAAATTGCGGCCGCGCCGACAGCGGCCGCGCCGAAACGAATTTTCCAAGCGCGATTCCCGGCTTTCGGTCTTGACAAAGTCGCGATTTTAACTTATAAGATAACTTGTCATGCCGAAGTGGTGGAATTGGTAGACACGCCAGTTTCAGGTACTGGTGGGCATTACGCTCGCGGGGGTTCGAGTCCCCCCTTCGGCATATTTTACATTTTCTCGGGGCGAAACTCCTCGGATCCGGCAAATGACAATTTACGGCCAGCCAAATCCATCATGAACAAAGGAAGAGTAGCGGTTTTCCTGTCGGGCCGGGGAAGCAATTTCGCGGCCATGGTCCGCGCCTCCCGGAGCGCCAACGCCAACTTTTCGGTATGCTTGGTCATTTGCGACCGCAAGGACGCTCCGGGACTGAAAAAAGCCGCCCGTTTCAATATTCCCGCCCATTATATCAGCCCCAAGCAATTTCCCGACAAGGCCGCCTACGAAAATGAAATCTGCGCGCACTTGCAGCGTGAAAAAATAGAACTGATCTGCCTGGCCGGCTACATGCGCCTGGCCGGTCCCGTTCTGCTCACCCGCTATCCCTGGCGCATCATGAACATCCATCCCGCCCTTTTGCCCTCCTTCCCCGGACTGGACGCCCAGGAACAAGCATTGCGCTACGGCGTCAAGGTCAGCGGCTGCACGGTCCATTTCGTCGACGCCGGGACCGACAGCGGTCCGGTCATCGCCCAGCGGGCGGTCGCGGTCCGCGACGACGACAACGCCGTCACGCTCAGCAAAAGGATCCTGCGCCAGGAGCACCGCTTATATCCCTGGGCTATCCGCCAGTTTTTCGCCGGCCGCTTGCAAATTCGGGGCCGAAACGTTATCATTAAATGAAATGAAAGCGAAAAACGCCGCTTGCCTGTTTCTGGCCCTGGCCGCTTTTGCCGGCGCAGCCGATTTCTCCCTGGACAAAGCCAGAAGGATAGACAACTTCCTGTCGCGGATCGCCGTCCGCCGCCAGCCGGGCCTTTTCCTTAAAAAAAAGGCCTTCAGCGAAAGCGAATTGAATTCATACCTGAACCTGATATACGTTAAAAAATATGCCCCGGAAGTGTCCTCAATCGAGCTGCGCCTAAAAGACAAGAACCGGGTCAGCGGCACTCTCAAGCTAAAGCTGGCCGGTGAAAAATACGCCGCCGTGCCCCAGTTCCTGCGCGACGTGGAGGTCAGCTTCAGCGGAAAATTCGAGTGCAGCAACTACCACATGCGCTACGCCTTTTCGGAACTGGTCATCAACCGCAGCCGTTTTTCTCCCGATGTCCTCGATGAAGCGTTCAGCGCGGCCCAATTCAACTCCAAGACCAAGAAATCCATCTTCGATTGGTTTACCTTGCTGCCGGGCCTGAAAAACGTGCAGAGCACCGAAAAAACCATTTTTTTCTACTATTGACCATCACCCTGGATACCCCGGTTGAGCAGATCAAGGGCATTGGCCCAAGTTATGCCGACATCCTGCGCCGCCGCGACATGGCCACGGCCGGGGACCTGCTGCTGCATTTTCCCGAAACCTACCTGGACCTCTCCAAAATCGAAGGATCCCCCCTCCCCGGCCGGGAAGGTCTCTATGCCTTCACCGTCGGCCGCGTCCGGGTGAGCCGCAATTTCAAAAAAAGATCCTCCCTGCTCACGGCCCAGGGCGAGATCGGCGGCCGGCCGGTCACCCTGGTTTTTTTCAACCAGCCTTACCTGCTGGAGACCCTGCGCCAAAAAGACCTGGCGTGCGTTTACGGCCGCATCGAAGCGCGCGAGGGCAAGTGGCAGCTGGTCAATCCGCTGCTGGTGCCGGAGGACCAGGCCGGTGGGATTCTCCCCCGTTACCGACCACTGGCTTCGCTGAAGGCCGGAACGCTGCGCAAGATCATCGCCGGCATGCTCGCCTCCTGGCAGGATGAAAGGGAAACGCTGCCCGACATGGCCCTGCGCCGGCACCGCTTTCCCGGCCAAACGGCCGCCCTGCGCGCCATCCACCAGCCGCAGACCCTGGACCGGGAGCACATTGAAAAAATGAAAGAGCGGTTCATTTACTGCGAATTCCTTTTTTTTCAGCTCGAGCTGCAATTCATCCGCGATCGTTTCCGCGAGCGCCGGCGGGTGCACCGCTACCGCTTTCGCGACGACCTGCGCCAGGACATTGACCGCCTCCTGCCGTTCCGGCTCAGCGAGGAACAGGTCGCCGCGTTCAGCGAGATCGTCAACGACCTGGGCTCGCCGCAGACCATGCAGCGCCTGCTGCAAGGAGAGGTCGGCAGCGGCAAGACCATCGTAGCCTTCCTGGCTTTGCTTCTGGCCCGGGCCAACGGACACCAGGGAGCGTTCCTGGCTCCGACCGAGATCCTGGCCCGCCAGCATTACCGGAACGCCTGCTCCTTTTTCGGCAGCGACGGCATTGCCCTGCTGACCGGCGGCTGCGAACCCCGCGCCAGGAAGGAGATCCGGGCACGATTGGCCCGAGGAGAAATATCCCTGGTGTTCGGCACCCACGCCCTGATCGGCGAAAGCATCGTTTTCAAGAATCTGGCCCTGGTGGTCATCGACGAGCAGCACCGCTTCGGCGTGGCCCAGCGGGCCGCTTTGTTTTTCAAGAGCCGGGCCGCCGACCTGCTGGTCACCACCGCCACACCCATTCCCCGCACCATGCTGCTGGCCCTGTACAATGACCTGGCCGTATCCACCTTGAAGAAGCCTTTATCAGGACGGCTGCCGGTCACAACCCGGATCATCGCCGCCGCGGACCGAGCCGCTTTCTACCGGCGGTTGAAAGCGGAACTGGAGCGCGGGCGCAAAGGCTATGTCATCCTGCCTCTGATTGAAAAATCAGAACAGTATCCCGATCTGCGCTCGCTCCAGGAAGAGGCGGCAGAGGGCAAAACCCGCTGGCCAGGCATTTCCCAAGCCGCCATTTCAGGCAAAAGCACCCCGGAACAGAAGGAGCGGGCGTTGAAGCAGTTCAGCAAAGGCAGCGTCCGCCTGCTGCTGGCCACCACCGTGGTCGAAGTGGGCATCGATGTTCCCGACGCCACCTTCATGGTCATCGAAAATGCGGACCGCTATGGTCTGGCGCAATTGCACCAGCTGCGCGGCCGGGTGGGACGTGGGATTGAAAAGTCGCATTGTTTTTTGATCGAGTCGCCCCGCCCGACCCAAAGCGGCAAGCTGCGCCTGCGGGCCGTAGCCGCCAATCAAGACGGTTTTGCCCTCGCGGAGATGGATCTGGAGCTTCGCGGCGGCGGCGTGATCGCCGGCCTGGAGCAGGCCGGGGAACTGGATTTCAGGCTGGCGGACATCAAAAAGGATTACCGGCTTTTGCAGGAAGCGCAAACCGACGCCCGCCGGCTCCTGCAGAACCGGGAATTGCAAAACAGCCACGTGAAAAATTTTTTGGCGGCCCTGGCCGCGAAGATCAAGAATCTGAGTTTCAGTTGAGGCGGGGATCCGGACGACTTCAGCCGCCGCCCGCACCCAGGTCGCCTCGGATCTGGCGGCAGATGATGACGGCGGGTTTTTCCTCCTGCTGCAAGCTCGCTTTGATGCGCCGGAACTCAGTCCGCATTCCCTCCCGCAGCCGGGGATTGTCCAGGATTTTTTTGGTTTCCTCATAGATGCGCTCCGCCCGGCACTCTTTCTGGATCAACTCCGCCGCCACCTGGCGCCCGGCCAGGATATTGACGATGGAATAGAGTCCGATCTTGACAAAGCGCCTGCCCAGCAGGTAAGTCAGGCGGTTGACGCGGTACACGGCGACAAAGGGCACCCCGAGCAAGGCCGCCTCCAGATTGGAGGTGCCGCAGGTGGTGATCACCGCATCGGCGGCGTTGAGCAGGTCGAAGCCCTGCTCCTGGTCCAGGATGCGGATATCCGAATCCAGCGCAGCGGCGGCCAGTTGCTCCGGGTGAATATTCTGCGCTTTCTGCAGAAATACCTTCAGGGGAAACTCCCGGCGCAGCAGGCGCACGGCCCCCATGATCTCCGTCAGCAGCATGCGCACCTCTGCCTCGCGGCTGCCCGGCAGCAGCGCCAGCAGGATATCGCCCGCGGCCACGCCGTGGCGGCGGCGGAACGCCTCTCTGGGTTCGCTGACCTGCACTTCGGCCAGCAGCGGATGGCCGGTATAGGTAAAGGTCACCTTCTCCTTTTCGTAAATGGGCACCTCAAAAGGGAAAATGACAAACAGCCGGCTCACCCAGCGACGGATCTGCTCGACCCGGCCATAGCGCCAGGCCCAGACCGTGGGGCTGATGTAGTAGTAGACCGGGATGCCGGCCCGGCTCAGGCGGCGGGCCAGGCGCAGGTTGAAGTCGGGATAATCGATCAGCAGGGCGGCATCGGCCCGGCGCTCCAGCGCCCGGCGGAATACCAGGTTCAGCACCCGGCGGATGCGGAAAAGATGGGCCGCCACCTCGACAATGCCCACCACCGACAATGAGCGGTTGTGCACCAGGTTTTCGAAGCCGCTTGCAGCCAGCCGGTCACCGCCGATGCCCCAGAAATGGAAATTCCCGTAGGGGGCAAATTCCTTCATGACCTGCACGGCGTAGGTCTCGGCCGAATTCTCGGCCGCCACCAGCAGAATGTTTTTCATTACCCGCCTTCGTACTGCAGTTCGGGCATTTTTTCATTTTCCTTTTCACCCAGGTAAAAGGCCCATTCGTTGTATTTCTTTTTTCCGCGGTATTCGCGGAAAGCCGTTTCCGGGGAAGTGGAGCATACGCCGACCAGTACGGCGCGGCCGAAGTAGGCCTTGGCCAGGTGCGCGGGGACGACCAGGAATTTCGCCCCGCCCGAGGATGTGTCCTGAAAGACCATGTCCCAGCGGCCGTCCACGCTGACCGGATCGGGATAGAGCTGGCGCAGGAATTTTTCCAGGTGCAGGATCTCGAAATTCTGCGGATAGACGTTGTTGTGGCTCCTGACGTAAAAACCGATGGCGCTGACGTACTGGCGGGCGCGGAAGATCAGCTCTTCCTCGGCCTCACGCTGCATTTCCGTCTGCCAGAGCGGCACGGCCATGAGCATGAGCACGGTCAGCACCACCACGGCGATCATCAGCACGATCATGACGTACCCCCCGCTCCGGGCATGGCCGGATGTCCTCCCGGCGCGGCCGCGGTGGCTCGGGGCCCCGTCTTTCACCGCTTGCCGCTTACCAATCGGCATATAGAGTGCCGTCCAGGGCCGTGGCCGTGGACAAACTTTTTACGTCCAGTACGCCCTGGTCTGCTTCGGGATCAAAATCCTCGCCTTCCAGGGGTTCGGCCATGACCAGCTGCCATTCCCGGGTTTTGTTTATGGGGTCTAGCGGTATGTCGCGCAGGTAGCGGGCGGATACCAGGTCAGACAATGCGGCCGGATACTTTTTCTTGTCGAAATAATATTTGTTGATGGCGTCGCGCATCTGGAACAGGTTTTCCTTCAGGACCGCCTCCCTGGCCCGCAAAACCGAGTATTTGTACTGCGGCACCAGGATCGCCACCAGGATGCCGATCAAAGTGACAACGATCAGCACTTCGATCAGGGTAAAGCCTTTTTTTGCCATGGTTTCATTATAGCAAAAAACGATATTTTTGCCTAAAAACAGGCAGGCAAACAATTTCCCCAGGTCAGGACCGGGGCTAAAAAGCACTGCGGATCGCCCGCTTCGACCTGCCGGCAAAAATTATCCGAGCTTCTGCTTCCAGGCCTCAAAAAGCATGATGGCCGCCGCCGCTGATACATTGAGCGATTCCACGGCCGCCGAGTGCGGAATGGCCAGCAGCTGGTCGGCGTTCTTTTTCAACAGCGCGGAAACCCCCTTGCCCTCGTTTCCGAATATCACGGCCGTTTTAACCTTGAAATCAAAATCATAAAAGTTCATGCCGGCGTGTTGGTCGGCGGCCACCACCCAGAAGCCGCCTTTTTTCAATTTTTCAATATCCATGGCCAGGTTGCGCGACTGTACCAGGCGCACTTTTCCCAGGGTTCCGGCCGAGGTCTTCCACACGGTGTCGTTGACCGGGGCCGAGCCGCGGATGGAGACCAGCACCCCGTCCACCTCCACGGCCGCGGCCGTGCGCACGATCGCCCCCAGGTTACCGGTGTCCTCGATGCCGTCCAGGATCACGACCAGGCCGGTTTTGACCGCGGCCAGCAGCGAGTCGAGCGTGCCAAAATCGACAGGCGCGATCTCGGCCCACACCCCCTGATTCTTGGCGCCGGCCTTGCGGTCGACGGCTTCAGCCGGAACGAACTGAAAGATCACTCCCCGCTGGCGGCACAGATCGATCACGGCCCGAATCCTCGCGTCCTGGCGTGAGCGGCTGAGCAAAACCTTGTTGATTGGCACACCCTCCCTCAGGGCTTCGGTCAGGGCGTGGAGCGAGGTGAGGACGGCCATCAGCGGTAGTCCAAGGCCACGCGGAAGCCCAGCACGTTCAGGCGCCGGTCCGGGCGCTCGCTGCTGCGGTTGGCGGAACGGATCAGGTCCATGCCGTCTCTCCAGGATCCGCCGCGCACCACCCGGTCCCTGCCTGCGGCCGGACCTTGCGGGTCGCGGCCTGCCGACGCCTGGTAATAGCCGGGGTCGTACCAATCGGCGGTCCATTCCCAGACGTTTCCGGCCATATCCAGGATGCCGTAGGGCGATTCCCCCCGGGGGAATGAGCCAACCGGGGCGGAAAAAGAAAATCCGTCTTTACTGCCTTTCATATTGACCAGGATGGCGGTCGGATCGCCCGAACCCCAAGGATACTTTTCGCGGGCGGCCTTCTCCCATTCGGCTTCGCGCGGCAGGCGGAAATTGCGGCCGGTCTTTTGCGCCAGCCAGCGACAGTAGCTTTCGGCGTCGGACCAGGAAACATTGATCACCGGCCGGCTGCCCCGGCCCCAACCCTCGTCCGCCGGGAGGCCACGTCCGGTATCACGGCAGAACACATCGAATTGCTCAAAAGTCACTTCGGTCTTCCCCAGCCAAAAATCGCTGATCAGGACCTTGTGGGCCGGATGTTCGTCCGCATTGCCCTGGCTGCGCGGTGAACCGATAGTGAAATTGCCCGGGGGAATCTGCACCATGACCGTGCGGTTGGAAAAAACCCGTTCCATAAAACCCTTTTTATTGGGCGCGGCCGCGTCGGCTGGCGTTTTTTCATCCTGAACCCGGGCGGCAGCTTCCGCCACCGCTGACTCGGCGGGCGGTTTTTCAAGTTGGCTGCGGGAATCGGCCGTGCCGGCCCCCGAGGATGGGAGGGCATTTTTCTTGTCCACAGCAAATCCTGATGCCTGAGCGGTGCCCACAGCTTCCGGTTGGCCGGCTCCGATTTCAGCCTGGGGGATTTTTTCAGTTCCGGCGCCGCGGCCTTCCGCCAGGCCTGCGGGCTGGGAAATTTCTCCGCCGGCGGCTTCAGGCCGGCCGTTCCGGCGGCCGCCGATGCCGATAAAGACCATGACGACGGCCAGCAAACCGATCAGGGCCGCCAGCAAAAAAAACAGGGGTTTCCTGCTTTTGCTCCGCGGAACGAATCCCGAGTTTTCCATAGGGGCCAGAACCTGGGTATCGCGGACCGGGGGACCGCTTTTAATGAGGGTGGCCTCTGCCCCTTTGGGCAGGGAGTATTTTTTCAAATCCGCAAGCAGCTCGCCGCAATTACGGTAGCGGGCGTCGGCGTCGCGGGCCAGAGTTTTTTTAACCACCCGTTCCAGGCCCTCGGGCAACTGCTGGTTGAAATCGCTCAACGGACGGAGTTCGGCGTGCATGATCTTGTAGATCACGGTGGTGATGCTCTCCCCTTCAAACGGATTCTGCTGGGTCAGCAGCTCATACAAGATCGCTCCCAGCGAAAAAATATCAGCGCGGCTGTCCACCTTTTTCCCGGCGATCTGCTCGGGGGACATGTAGCGGGGCGTGCCCATGAGCATGCCGGTCTGGGTCATGGTCGATGCGCCGGTTCGGGCGATGCCGAAATCAACGAGGGTCACTTTGAGGTCCTGGCCGACCAGGATATTTGCCGGCTTGATGTCGCGGTGGACGATCCCCTTGCCATGGGCATAATCCAGGGCGCCGCCGATCTGGCTGAATAAATGCACGATCTCGTCCAGGGTGAATTTCTGCTTCCGCTGCAGCAGGCTTTCCAGGCTGCAGCCTTCGATGAATTCCATGGCGATATAGATCAAGCCATCATGCTCGCCGACATCGTAAATGGTGACGATGTTGGGATGCGACAGGTTGCCGGCCGCCTGGGCTTCGCGCATGAAACGCTTGAGTGCCTCTTCCTTGCCGCTCTCCTGGCGCAGGGTGTCGAGGCGAATCGTTTTGATGGCCACGGCCCGGCCGATATAAGGATCCAGTCCGCGGTAGACAACGCCCATGCCGCCCTTGCCGATTTCGCCGCTGATGGTATATTTGCCGATTTTGTTCATGGTCATTTTCCAAGGTATTCTAATGCATGGCGAGCCGGATAGCAATCCCCGGAACCCGGAATCACTTGCCCAATTTTATGCTGATGGGCCCCAGGACGATCTCATCGTCAAGATACAATCGGCACTCATGGATCTTGCTGCCGTTCACCATCGTGCCGTTGGCACTACCCAGATCCCTGATCTCAAAACCCCGTTCGCTGGCCAAAATCTCGGCATGGTGAAGCGAAACGGCCGGATCATCCAGAACCAGCTGGTTGTCGGCAGCGCGGCCAATGGCGGTCCGGGACGAGGTAATCTTGAAAAATTGCTGCCTGCCGCCGGCGAAAAAGACCTGCAAACTGGCCTGGACGGCATGGCCGCCCTCTCTCACTGCCGGACCCCGCCGGCGCGTGACCGCGATGAGGACGATCAGGAGCAGGGTGGCTCCCAGCAGGCCGAGCAGCATGATGGCCCAGCTGGGGACAGCCGCTGACTGGAGACCCAGGACGCCGCCTCCTCCCCCTCCGCCTCCCGCTGCCGCTGGAGCGCTTTTTTTAATCGTCTCGACCATATCCATCATTTTTTGCGGAACTTCCTCCGCCTTGTCGGCCGTGGTCGATGTGCCGTTGCTCCGGGCAGACAGGTCGGCAAACGCCGTCCTGGCCTCCTCACTGAAGGAGCCGGGACGTTCGGCGATAAGGATCGTATTGATCACCGCCGGATCGACCTCAAACGCCGCCTTGACCACGTCATTCGCGGTTTTATCCTTGTCTGGCCCCTGGGGAATCGGCGAATGCGGAGCGGCATCGCCCATGAGTATGATCTGCTTGTTGCAGCCGTCGCGCCAGGGCAGGCGGATGGCCCTGAGCAACGCTTCCAGGACCGCCTCGGGGGTATCGCCGCCGCCGCTGGCGGTGAGACCGTCAATCGCTGCCTGGATCTCGCCGCTGTGGCTCGAAAAAGGGATATCCTTGAACATTTCCGTGTCGCCCCAATCCCGGTAGCCGACGATGGCCACCCGGAAATCAGGAAAGGCGACGGCGATCTTGGCCAAGATCGCCTTGGCGGTCTTCTTTACCTGATCGATGTCGTCGGACATGCTGGATGTCTGGTCGATGACAAAGATCATGTCCATGCAGCCCTTGGCTCCCTTGGCGATGTCGATGACCGTTCCCTCCACCGTCGGGGTCAGGTCCGGACCCGGTGCCCTGACCGCAGTCCACGTCCCGGAACAGACGATCGGCTTGGACAGCCGGTCGGTGGCCACCGGGGCGGCAGCGTTGATGATGTCG
>Ga0209262_10000375_pt1 | contig 21556 bp, 12 predicted proteins | sample Lowcelwee11metaG_FD_187171 | JGI IMG/M metagenome (GOLD analysis project Ga0209262, IMG submission 187171) | Freshwater pond sediment microbial communities from the University of Edinburgh, under environmental carbon perturbations - Low... | ecosystem: Environmental > Aquatic > Freshwater >...
TAATAATTTTTAAGCAATTTTTTTGACTATTATTCCCATTTTCCCCCCTCAAATCTGGTTGATTTAGAGATTTGCGTCGCAGATAGAGAAATTCAGTTTTTACTCGTAATTCAAGATTATTAAACACTTCTAAACCCAATTCATAACGCAATAAATAACAGCATTTTTCTTCATCTTTTTCCGAATTATTTTTATTACTATTTAAGACTTGATCTCTAGTAATAGTTTCTAAATCCCCTTGAAAATCAGGGGGTAAAATCGCCTCAATCGCAAAACCAAAATAATCCCCTTTCTCAAAATAAATTAACTCTCGAAAACTTCTCGCCCTCGCAGAGCCTCCCCAAGAGGGAGACTCAAAAAAAGCCGAACTTAAGCCTTTTTTTAAGATTTCTCCTAATAACAAAGGAATATCTAATAAGGTACTCTTACCACTACCATTAACACCTGCTAACACTTGATATTGACCAACTTTGAGAGCCAGTTTTTCAAAACAGCGATATTGATAAGCTTCAATTTTACTAATCATTATTTGTTTTCTGTTGATTTAAAATCTTGATTAATATTTTACTTTATTTCCCACTCTATGAGAAAATATTGAGAAGCTCTGTTTCAAAGAAATCTTATGACTCCACTGTTGAATAACCAAGAAATCGAATCTTTAAAATTGACTCAGCCGATTCCTTTAACTTGTCATCCGGCGGCTGTTTATCTGGATTCTCTGGGGGAAGGCTCAAAATTAACGATGACTCATTCTCTGAATGCGATCGCTTCTCTCCTTACTAATGGGGAATGTGATGCTCTTACTTTAGATTGGTCAAAGTTGCGTTATTGTCATACGGAGGCGGTGCGCTCGGTGTTGGTGAAACGGTTTGCACCCTCGACGGTGAATAAGATGTTGGCGGCTTTAAGGCGTGTGTTGGAAATCGCTTTTAAGTTGGATTTGATGGAGCAACGTGATTATCTCCATGCTAGTGATTTGGCAAGGGTGAAACAAGAGAAGAAGTTGCGAGGTAGGGCTTTAACTGGGGCGGAAATTGAGAAGTTGTTAGCAAGTTGTACTAATTCGGAGCGTCCTCTGGATGTGAGGGATGGGGCGATCATTGCGATTTTACGGGGTGGAGGGTTACGTCGGGCGGAGTTGGTGAATTTGAATTTAGCTGATTTGAATTTGAAGGAGGGCAGTCTGGAAATTTTAAATAGTAAGGGGAATAAAGATCGGATGGTTTATCTGCCTCAAAGTGCTATCCCTTTGATTAAAAAATGGTTAAAAATACGAGGGAAAGAGCCGGGACCTTTAATCTGTTGGGTCACTCGGGGGGGTAATCTTAAGTTAAGAACAATGTGTACGGATGCGGTCTTAAAAATTGTGCAAAAAAGAGCAAAAAAACTGGGAATTGACTCTTTTTCACCTCATGATTTTCGGCGCACTTTTTGTGGTGATTTATTAGAAGCTGGGGTAGATATTGTAACGGTGCAAAAGTTAGCCGGACACGCTTCTCCTGTCACAACGGCAAAGTATGACCGACGGGGGGAAGATGTAAAACGTCGGGCGGTACAATATTTAGAGTTTTAACAAAACAGTTTCCTTAATAATTTAAGACAACCATTTAAAGCATAATCTGATTCAGCAACGCCCAAGTTTTTTATTAGACCTCCTCATTTTGTCTAATAAGTGCATATTTTGATAAACCCTACCTGATAGATAAGTAACTGATTCAAACAAAGGATGCGATTGATTATGGTTAGCCTACAAGAAATTGAACAAAAAGTACAAGACATTAAAAAATATCTTCCTGATATTACAGATAAACAAGCAAGAGATTTTGCTAATCAAGTGATTCGTTTAGGTTTAGTTGAGCAGTATCAAGCTAAAAATACTGAGGATTTTCTTAATATAGATGAATGTCAAAAGTGCCTTTATTTAGCTCGTAAAGCTTTAGATTATACTAAACCTTATCGTATTGCTGTTATTGGTACAACAGGTGTTGGTAAAAGTACCTTTATTAATACATTAGTAGGAGGACGTGATATTGTATTTACTCGTCCCGAAGGGAAAGCAACTACAGGAACAGTTTTGGAAATATCTTTTATTCAACAAGATCAAGAAGAAACTGCTACTATTACCTATCGTGATCGAGAAAAAACAACGAAGCTGATTCGTCAAGTTTTAGAAAAACTGATTAAGAAGAATTTATTTGAACAAAAAGCTTATCCAAATTTAATTAATATTAACGAAGTTGATCAAAAATTGATTGAAAATCTTCACAGTTTGACTCCTATCCCTGGTCTGACAATACCCGAACAGACTCTATTTGAGCAATATAAAAAGACAATCATTCGTATTGCACAACAATATAACTTCCATCCTGACTTACCTTCTGAAACTTTTAAACTAAATAATCCTCAAGAAGACTTAAAACTTCAAGAAGACTTAAAAAGATTAAATGAATTAACAGATGAGCATAGTTCTTTGAATCAGGGTCGAGAGCGAAAAATTGATTTAATTGAAAAAGTAACATATAAAATTAAATCTAGCCAACAAAATGGTAATTTAGGACTAGAATTTCCTAGCAATGTTTGTTTAGTTGACTTACCGGGTTTAGATGGTAGTTTGTTGCATGATATAATTATCCTTAAAAACATCACAGAAGCGGATGCTGTAATTTATATTAATCATCCTAAAAAAATTGATAATAATACAGATATTACCTTACTTAGTGAAGTCAAAAGCGAACTTATTAACAATTCGAGAGATTCCTATAGAAAACTTTTCTTTGTCTTAACTTCTAAGGATAATATTACCATTACAGGGAAGTACGATCCAAATCAATTACCCCAAGATATGCGTAATTTTATAGATACATTTTTGCCTGGTTACACCCAACAATTATCTGATCGTAATGATCAGGGTGATCCCTATTTTTATGTATCATCTATTGCGGCTTATTTTGCCCAAAAGTTTTTAAGAAAAGAACAATTAGAAACTAAAGAAGCAAACGATACTTATCAAAAAGCTTGTCTTGGTTTAGGTATCAATAATTATACTGATTATCAAGCAGTTTTAAATGCTAGTCAGATGCCTAAATTAGTGGAAAAATTAAAACATTTTGTTTTAAATGAGCGTATTGATCAACAGATTAATGATGGTAAATTTGCTCTTGATTCAATTGTTAAAAAATTACTTGATCAATATCAAAAAGAACAAAAAACAATTAATGAGTCTGGGAATATTACTACTGAAACTCAACGACAGCAACAAGCTTTAAACAAAAGAAAAAAAGATATTCAACTTTATCTCGGAGAGTTTCTAAATGAGCAATATCTTTCTTTACCCCAATATGAAAAAGATGTAAAACAATTAGCTTCTAAAATTTGTCAAACAATAAATAATGGATTAAGAAAAGAAATAGTAAATTTATGGACAACAAATATAGAAGGACGCATTGATCCTCTTACAGGGGGATACAAAAATGTTGTATTAGTAGAACCTTTTTTATCAGGAGTACAAATTGAATTATGGGATCAATTAGCTGATACAATACCCATTGTAGCACATCAATTAGTTAGCGAATATAAAAAAAGTTCACAAAATTTGGCAAAAAATATTATTAATGGATGCTATGAAACTGAAGAATCAAAAAGAATAGAACAGGACTTAAATGATTATATAAGTAGTATGTTATCTAAACTAGAGGAAGTTGCTTCTCGTATTTCCTTGGTAGTTTTAGGTAAGCTTGAGTATGATTTATGTCCTAATGAACAAAATCAATATCATAGAGATTATATTAATGTTGTTCCTCAAACTAATCTAGAAAATGTCCAAGAAAATGAGTTTGAACTTTTAATTCAGACCATTAATAAAAAATATCTTGGTTGTAAGGTTGAACAACATGATTTTGGTTATATAGAAAACTATCTCATTTCCCCTTTAATTTATGTTTATCGGTATGAAATTATACGCATTAATCATAAATTATCAAAGATTATTGAGGAAATTTTTGGTGAGTTAAGTAAGCGTCTTTATACTGATCCATTACTTCAAGGAAAAGTTGATCAAGAAATCAATCTAAATCCTGAATTGCAAAGATTACAAATTATTCAACAAAAATTAGCTGATTTGCAAAAAATTTCAGCAATTCATTCTTAATTTGTCGGGTGGGCTTTGCCCACCTTAACCCAAGTAAAAACTCAATAAATTTTCAACAAATTTTATCATAAAAAAGGAGTAACAATCATGATTGTAAAAAAAAATAATCAGCCCCCATTAGATACGATCCGAATTGGTATTTGGGGAACCGTTAGTGCCGGAAAAACAATTTATTTAACTAGACTTTATGAGATATTGAATGGTGCATTTAACAACGATAAGGATGAGAAAAATCAACAAATCAAAAAAGATTGGTTGATACGAGGTGATGATAAAGCTACTTCTTTTGTTACACAACATAGTAGAGCTTTAAACAATCAGTGTAAAAATGGTTCTTTACCAGATGCCACACCAAATCAAACAAAAATAGATGTTTTCCATTATACCATGACTGCTACTAAAGAAAACGGTGACTTTCATAAGACTACAATTGTTTTAGAATTTCTTGATCCTAGTGGTGAACTTTTTAACAATCCAAAAGGAAATATAGAAATAAAAAATGAAATCACGAAAAAAAACTATAAAAGTATTATTCAATATTTGATGAATTGTCATGGCATTATTTTTTTACTTGATCCATTCAGACCAGTTAACAATAACAATTTAACTTATGATGAATTATTGAATAACTTATTTACAGAATTTACAAAAAGACCTAATGCTAATATTCAGGATCCAGTAACTCGTTTAGAACAGTATATGGCTTTTTGTGTCACTAAAGTTGATGCAACTGATGAATTATGGACTGAAAGATCACAAGTTTCTGAACAATTAGTACAAGAAGTAATGGGTAATTGCTTATGGAATACATTATCAAATTTTGTTGATCTAGATCGCTGTCATTTTTATCCTGTTTCTGCTTTTGGACGTTATGAAAATGATGATGGTGAAATAGTAAGTCCAATAGAATATTCTCAGCCTGTACCCATAGTAAATCCTACACCTCCAGCAAATCCTACACCTCCAGTAACCTCAACAGGTTCTAATACGTCTGGACCAAAAAACCCTTGGAATCCACCGTCTCCCTCTGGTGGTAATCAGTCTCATACTACTCTTAATAATCCCTCATCAGGATTTCCTTCCCAACAAGAAGAAGAAGAAAGTAATCCTACCCAATCTAATGCTGGATTACCTTATGTTAAAAAAGGAGCAAAGATTCAGCCCATTAATATTGTTGAACCTTTGCTCTGGTTAATTACAAGTATTAAAAAGAATCCTCCAAAGCTTCCTAATCATCAACAAAATAACTAAAAAATATAAATATATTTAGTAATAAAAGGTTATTTTTCTATTCTATTTTAATTACTAAATATATTTGTTTTGCTAAAAAATGAAAAATAAAAAAGAGGTATTAATATGTCAGAAAAATTTGCTCAATTGATTCATGGTAAATTAGTTATTAGACATGATAATGGTTATCTTGATCATGGTTATCAATGGGTTGGTTTAAATAGTGAATATATAGAGAAAGATAATCTTCTTAATTATCATTTTTGGGGTTCTATTCCACCTCAAATTAATAGAAAATCGGTAGGATTAGTTTGGCATGAAAATCAACCTATTTTAATCCAAGTCAATACAATGATTGATCCTCAAACTAATCAACCTTTAGTTATTGGTTCTCGTCGTGTTGATCAACATCGTTATGTATTTTTAACATCAGAATTTTTAAATCAAATTCAAGGAAAAATTTATCATTTATTAACTTGGTTATATGAGCAAGATATTCCTCTATTTTCAACAGTTAATGAAAATCTTGACCTTTTGGAAGTCCCTGATTTTAGAGAAAAACCTGATAATATTGAGCAAGTTGCTAATTTTTTCCACCAATCCAATCGTTCAATTATTTTTGAATACCTAGACAGTTTATTTACAGGAAAAAGAATTTTACATACTCAAGAAACATCATTAAATCCTAATGATTTTTTAGTAACTTTATTGTTATTATTACCCCTGATTATTCGGTGTCAAATTTCTTTAGCCGTAGGAACAATAGATGAAAATAATTGTGATTGGGCGCAATTAATGATCAAATTAAATAAATTTTCTAGCGGATGCTTAAATCTTCCTGATAATGTAGTTTGGTTAAATCAAAATTATTTAAAACAATCAGAAGAATCATCTTTTGAATCAAACTATGTTAATTTACTAGAATTAATTACTAAAAATTCCGATAACTTCCCCGAATTATTGTCTCAATTAAATCAGATGAATAGTGAAAAAATCACTTTAAGTAATCCTATTCATCCTCAAGCTATTATTCCTTTATTACAATTTTTACCTAACGAAAAACAAGCAGAATATTTAGAGCCATATCTAAGTTCAATTATCAATGATGAATTACTAAGAGAAACTATTACTTTAGCAAGAGATAATCAACAACTATTATTATATATTGCTAAGGAATTAATTAAACAAAGTCAGGATAAATTTACTTCTAAATTTATTTATATTTGGCAATTAACTACTCAACCTTCAGCAATTTTAAAATTAGTAGATCCTGTTTCTGATTTTACGATTGCTTTACTAAAACAAGGTTTTCTTAATTATCATTTAGAGGAATTAACTGAAGAATTAACTAATTTATGTATTAAGGTTATTGCTAATATTAAACAACCATATAAAAAATGGGAGGTTGCTTGTGATTTAGAATTATTTTTTATTAGTAAATATCCTCAAAAATATTTTAAAATATTAGATTCTGTATTTCCTGAAAGTATTTTAATTACTCCAGAATTAGCTCAAGATGTAAATTATCCTGAGCAAATTATTGATTTAATTCCTCAACTGGCAGAAGCAGAACAAGATTATTATTGGGATAAGTATTTATCTAACTTAAAGTATAATCAATGGGAAAATATTTTTGATTTAATTAATGAAAAAGCGATAAAATTTGCTTGGAAATATTTAAGTAATCTGATAAATAATGATTTTCCTAACGAAAAAAATTATGCTAATTTAATGGTAAAATTATGGGCAAAAATGACTGAAGAACAGCAAGTAAATATTTTAGATAGTCAATTAATTAATGATTTAATTTTAGCTGAAAAATTAATCAAGTATAAGTTTCATAGTCAATTTCAAACAGAAGTAATTGCTGAAAAATTACGCTTACTTTGTCAGAATATTGTTGAAAGTAAAGCTAAAACTGATGCTAATTTAGCTTGGAATTTTGCTTGTAATTTATTGTCAGATTCTCAGGCTCTTTTCCCCGACAATGAAGCTCAATTTAATTTATTAGATTGTAGTTTTATTGGGGGTTTTAGACAAGAGGATTTTCCGCAAATTTTTTATTTAAAAATAGTAGAGTTTTTGCCACAATTACATACTCAAAAAATTCTTGATAGTAAATTTTATCTTCAACTTCAAAAGCAAAATTATCCAGCTGGTAATCTATTACAACAATTATTTAGTAACAAAAATCAAGATTTACAATTGCTTCCTCATTTTGCTATTTTCATGAAAATGAATGAAGAACAACAAGATAAATTTTACTTTGAAATTCTTATTAATTGGCAACCTAATTATGATCAAGCTAAAAATTTACTAATTGCTTTATTAGAATTAAATCAAAAACAGCAACTAAAATTTAATTCTAATACTTATGGTAAAGTTTGTAGCTGGTTTGTAAGTCTAAAACCTGAATTAAAGACTATTTTTGAGCAGTTTAGTCAAGATAATCTTAATTGGCAAATATGGTATAATTTGGCTAATATTTTAGAGCAAGATCAACTACAAGCTTTAAGATTTTTAGATCGGTTATTAGGGGAAAGTTTATTAAAAATTGAAATTCTGAAAAAATGGTTATTTTTGATTGAACAAAATTCTGAAACTATAGAAAATTTAACTCAAACCAGTGTTGCTTGGAAAAATTTACAAGAAAATGAATTAAATCAGTTATTAAAGACAAATCCTAATGATGCAGAAAAGTTGACTTTTTGTTTACAACAAAGTCAGCGTTTAAAGTGGCTAAGAGGTTCTATTTTACATTATCTTGGTCAAATTTGGATTAATAAAAAAGAGATTGATTCTCAGTTAAAAGCTTTAATTACTGCGCCTGATATTATTCAACAATATAGTATTGATGACTGTTTAAAATTAACCCAAATAAAATGGAAATTAATGGCTGTTTTTGTTGAGCAAACAGAAAATGATTTAATTAACTGGCTTAATAAACCTTTGTTATCTGATGAAAAGAAAAGTAATTTAACTATTTATGCTCAAGAAATAGTCAAAGATTATATTAATCCTCAACAATTAACAATCTTATTTCAAGATTGTGAAAATTGGGGTTTAAGTTTAAATCAAAGGAAAAAGATTATTAAGGTAGCCTCTCCTTCAACTTATAGTATTTCTTTGTTATCTGATTATGATTTACTTAACTTGAGAGAGGTGTGCATAATTTTAAAAGATTATCCTGATATACAGATAAAGCTCGAACAAGCAATTATACAATATTTTTCTAGTTTTTAAGTAAGGTAAATTTTATGAAATCTTGGAAATGCAACAACAATCATCCTGAAGTTACTAATTTCAGTCAAAAATGTCAGGTTTCTGGTTGTAATAAAACTGCTCCTTTTAGTTCTAAAAAACCTAATTTATGGTTAGTTTTTTTAGGTATTTTGATTATTTCCGGCGTAGGTTTGGGTAGTTTTTTATATTTAAAACCTTGTCCTTCAAGCCTAGAAAAAAAATGGTTTCAATGTCAACCACCATCGAACACAAATATTTTTACTAATCCTATTGTTCCTTAATTTTTGTAAATGCTATAACAAGCATCCTGCTTGTGTTACGAGTGGTAAAAGTGTGCAATAGCTTAACAATCTTAAAAAATGTTACAAAACTTAATCAAAATTTGTGCATATTATCAAACAACCTAACCTGATAGATCAGTATAGATTGAAAAACGAGGTTACTCATTATGAAAAAATTATCTCTAGTTAAAAATTTATCTCTTTGTGTGGTATTACTGAGTCTAGGTGCTTGTTCTCAGGCTCAGAAAAATGTTAAAACTACTTTTGCTTGTGTTACTAACCAAGAGGGTGTTCCTACGACTGAAGCTCAAACTGCTGAGCAAAAAATTCCGATTATTAGCTGGACATCTGATTTGGGGAAGGGGGTTGGTTATACTCCTCAACAAAGATGTTTGGAAGTTTCAGGTAAATTTCAGAAATATTATGATCAAGGACTCTTAAATTATATCACTACAGGGACTAAAACAAATCAAAATATTATCTGTGTATCGAGTAATTTAGGAGGGGGCTGTTTAGATGATGAGAGTGGGGGACAATTATGGACGTTAAAACCTGAAGATAATGCAAGTACCATCATTCCCGCTCTTTTAGATAGTGCTTATAAAGGTAGTGGCGCGATTAGTCAATGTGGTTCAGATGAATGTGAAAAGGGTTTAATCGAACGTAACAATGGACAAGATTATTGGAATATTAATGCCTATTTAGCAAAATATGGCAAGTAATTCCAATGAATAGTAACGACAGTTTTTATATCAGTAGAAACGTAAATTTTTACGTTTCTACTAATATTATAAATATTTTTTTTATGCTAAAAATAAATTTTTATATTAATTAATAATTAGGAGTAAAAATCATGAGTGCTTGGAAATGTAATAACGGTCATCCTTTAGCTACCAATACTGGTAAAAAATGTACTGTCTGTGGCAGAAAAAAACCTAGTTCTTTTTTAGGTAAAGTGACTAAATTAAGTTTAATTTCCCTTGGTCTTGGTGGATTAATTACAGGGGGTATTATCTTTATTCCCCCGATTAATGAACAAGTTTTTGCGGCTCAATGTAGTAATGGTTGGGTTGCTAATAATCCTAGTTTAGCGGATATTAATGAACAGGCAAAATTAATTACTGTCAAAATTTATAGTAAAAATACAGCAGGTTCTGGTGTAATTATTGCTAGAGAAAATAATACTTATACTATCTTAACAAATCGTCATGTTTTAACAGAAGATAGTAATTTTCAATATCAAGTAAAAATGCCTGTAAAAGAGGAAGAAACTAATAATGAGGGTCAAAAATATAATGCCCAAGTAGTTAAAAATATTAGTTTTGGTGAGGATGATTTAGCTTTATTAACTGTGGAAAGTGAAGAAAATTATAATGTCGCAACTATTGCCCCCCAAAATACTCCCATTTCCCCTAATGATTTAGTTTATTCTGCTGGTTATCCTTATGATCAAAATGAGATTATTGCCAATGAAGGAAAGATTATTCAAGAGTTAGAAAAATCCTTTGAAGGTGGCTATCAAATTGGTTATACTAATCAAATAAAAAAAGGAATGAGTGGTGGTCCAGTTTTAAATAAACGAGGAGAATTAATCGGTATTAATGGTATTTTTGCTAATCCTTTATTCGGTAAAACTTATCTTTTTGATGATGGTACTGTCCCAACAAAACAAGAACAAAAACAAATGTTAACTTCTAGTTGGGGTATTTCTATTCATACAGTAATTAAATACGATCCTAATTCATTTCCCCCCGGAGTGGTACGAGAAAATAATGCGCTCGCTCGTCAAATTACGGTTTATATTGATGGTATAGAAAAAGAAAATGAAGGAGATGCTAATGGTTCTGGAGTAATTATTGCGAAAGAAGGTAATACTTATACGGTATTAACTGCGGCACATATTTTTACAGGAAAACGCTCTAAAGATTATATTAATGAGGATCCCACTCAATTTTCTCTACCCCAAAAAAGTTATCAAATTTTAACGCCTGATGGGAAATGTCACTATCTTCAAACTAAAAATATTCGTTTCCTTGATAAAAAATATAATTTAGATTTAGCAGTATTTCAGTTTAATAGTAATGAAAATTATACTGTAGCTAAAATTGCTGATTATCAATTAGCGGCGGCTGAAAATGAATTTATATTTGTTTCCGGTTGGTATAGTGATTCTGAAGATAATACTATTAATAGAAGTTTAGAGCCGGGTTATTTATTAAGTAAAGAACAAGGATTATTTTCTGTGAGAAAATCTAGCACTCAAACTGAAGGTTATGATTTAGTTTATACTAATCAAACTAAAGGAGGTATGAGTGGGGGTTCAATTTTAGATACAAAAGGAAGATTAATTGGTATTCATGGCAGATCAGATGGTGATTCTACTTATGGAGTAACATTAGGTTATAGTTTAGGTATTCCCATTGGTAAATTTTTAAATATTAGTCAAGAAATTGATTTAATTCCTAATAATTTAACAGTAGAAACTGATCAGCCTCAAGCAACAACTCCCGCCGAAAATCAAGAAATATTTGATAATTTTACTTTTGATATTCCCACAGAGGAAGATGATGCGATTAAATGGCTTAATTATGGTAATCAATTGTGGCGTAGATTTTATTTTACAGAAGCAATTGAAGCCTATAATATAGCAATTGAAAAAGATCCCACTTTTGCTTTAAGTTATTATGCAAAAGGGATCGCTCAAAGAGATTTAGCTTATTCTACTAATAATCAAGAATATTATAGGGGGGCTTTAGAATCTTTTGAAAATGCTATATTTTATCAAGAAAATCTTTATGAAGCATGGCGAGAAAAAGCTAGATTATTATACACTTATCAAGCTTATCCTGATGCTTTAGTTGCGATTAATCAAGCAATTCAACTTGATCCCAATGATATTAATTTATATTTAATTGCTTCTGATGTTTTGATGAGTATGGAAGATAATCAATATAAAGATAAATATAAAGAAGCTAAACGCTCCTTAGATACAGCAATTAATTTAGCACAAGATCGGCAACCAATGTTATATGCTCAAAGAGGTTATATATTATCTTTAGATCAACAATTTGAATCTGCTGAAACTGATTTTAATAAAGCAATTGAACTCGATCCAAATTCACCTGATGGTTATTTAGATCGAGCTAGATTTTATTATAATCATAAACAAGATATTGATAAAGCAGAAGCAGATTTTACTAAAGCAATTGAACTTGATCCGAACTATGCAGATGTTTATTATCAACGGGGTAATATGCGTTTAAATTGGGGAAAATATCAAGAGGCAATCAAAGATTATGATCAAGTAATTCGGATTTTAGGAGATTATACAGCCGCAAATGTTTATTATCAAAGAGGTTTTGCTTATCGTTGGTTAGGAGATAATTCTAATGCTCTAAACGATTTTAGTAAAGCGGCTCAAGAATATCAATTAATCAAAAATCAAACATTTTATAATGAAGCAGAAAAACGAGCAAAAGATTTAAGAAATGGAGTAACAAGATTAGCTTTATATGAAGGAAAAGCATATAATGAAACTGTGCAAAAAGGAAGTAAAATTTCGATTGAAATATTAGAATTAGATTTAAAAAATCAATCTATTAAAATTCAAATTGCTTGGTCTCAAGGCTTATATGGAGAAGGTCAATTATCGGGAAAAATTGATCAAAATAATTATGTAACTGTCCAAGGTGAATTATTTAGTTTTGATGCTGGTGGAAGTTTTAACAATCATGTTAATTTTCAACTTGTTGATAATCAAATAGTTAATGCTACTTATGATTTTATTCCTAAAATTGGCAATTCTAATATTATCCAAACAGGTTATTTTTCTGATGTAGTTCAAACTCAAGGAGAACCATTAAAATTAAATGAAAAAGAGACAGAAAATAAGGAGGTAGATAATAGTTTGTAACTAAAAAATCATAATTAAACTTCCGATCATTGTGTTTTTCTTAGAACAGATCATCGGAAGTTTAAAAATCTTGATTTTCCTGTTCTACTAAATATTGATTAATATTCCAATAATCTTGACCATTTTCACGTTCAATGAAACCTCCCTCTCCTTGATGACTTTGGGGGATAGCACCACTACTTTTATAAACATTATTTAAGAGATCAGGGATAATTGTACTTACTTTATCATCAGGTTTTAAAGTCAAAAGTTGTCCTTGAGTATCATCATTTAAACAACCATTTCCTAAAATACTGGATACACAAATAATATTTTGATTATTTTTCGTCCCCGTAGTAATATAATTCAAAAGTCCTTGATTATAATACTTCTGAAATTTACTAGAAACTTCTTCACATCGCTTTTGGGCTGTATAACCTGTATCAGAAGTAAAATTAGTTGTCCAACTAATTAAAGGAATTGTTTTTCTATCAGTTTGAGCAGTAATAATAGGAAGATTATCTTCATTAATTAAACAAGAAAAAGTAACTTTAGGTTCAGTTTTTGTTATCTTAGAAAATATTATTGTATTTGTCCAAGCAAAGATAACTGCAATAAAAAAAGCCGCTATTAATCCATCTGTAAATTTTGCTCTTTGAGGAAATTTAATAATCTTATTTGATAAATTATCAGTTTGAGCATTATTTAGTTTAAGTTCATATAACTTTCTTCTTAAATGATCATCTTCTATTAAGCATTTCCAATGTTGAAAATTTTTTATTGCTAACCTTGGTGAATTAATTTGATTTTTGCTTAAATTTTTGCTTAAATTTGTCAAAATTATAGATGAAAAAGAAGGCAAATTTTCTAAAACATCAACATTATTTTCTAACTCATTTTCATCTAAATCTTCCATGACAAAAATAACACTCAAATTTTCTACTAAATCTTCTCTATCTAAAACATAGTTACGATTAACTTCATCATAAATAGCTTCATTTTTTATTTGTTTATGGGTGGCATATCCTAATACCCTTAACCAACCATCTTCACAATTAATTTGTATCGCTAAATAATAATGACCTCTCCAACTAGGAAGATCAACCCACTCCGCCGGAATTATAAATTTTTCTGTATTAATACTATCACTAGGAATAATTACAAATCTTGCTTTACCAAAATCAATAGCACTACCATTAATAAATTCCCATACAGAAGGTAACTCTTTTCTGTCAGGAAACGGCAAAGGCGGTTTAGTTTCTTCTTCCTCTTGAAACCAAGCTAATAAAAGATTTAAACAAAGACAATTGAGATAGGCATTGAATCTGGTTTTTTCAGAAGAATAATTTTTTTGAGTTGGTAGAGCTTTTTCTTCATCTTCTGCTGAAATTTCTAGCCATATTTGTTCAGGAAATTCTAAAGCTAATTGATCAAAACTTAACATAATCATAATTTTATTATCTCTTGTTTTATTATAACTCAAGATCGTTCATTTTGACAAATAATTGAGCGTATGAAACATTCTTTAAGAAAAGATAGATAAAATTCAATAAAGTTTGATCAATAGTAGGAATTAAATTAGAATCTAAAGGTTTAGATAATTGTAAATTTCTAGGAATATATGTTTTAAATTTCTGTAATAAATAATTGTGAGAAAATTCTAAAGATTGTTCAATATGGGTAAGAGTTATATTTAAGTTCTCTGCTATTTGAGTCTTAATTAATAAAGATTTTTGGGCATCTAATTTTTTTAGAGAAAAAATATTAATATAATAAAAACTAACTATTGTTAGTTGCTTTTCTAAATCTTGAAGTAAAATATCTTCTAAAAATTCATAAAATTGTTGTTTACAATAATCTCTTAACCATTGATTAATTTGTTTAGCTAAATAACTAATTTCTTCTTTAGTTAATTTTCTAGCTAAATGTTCTTCTTTTAAATAAACCCATTTTGTTAATAAAAATTGACGATATTTATCTAATTTACGAGAAACTTGATATTGTTTTAAGCTAAATAATTTAGCAATTTCTGTTTGTCCTAATTCTACACCATAAGCAAGATTTAAGAAAGTTTGCTCTTCTGAAGCTAAACTTAAAAAATCTTGGCTTAAAATTTGAAAAACTTGTTGCCATTCTTCTTCTTTTTCTAATTTTTCTGTGAGTGATTGATCATCACTTTTCGGCTCAAAAGTATTAACTTCAAGCTCAAGCTCAAGAGAAATATTAGGACGTATTTTATAAAATTTTCTGATCGCACAAACACATTGCTCAAGTAATTCTTTAATTATCTCAAGATTAATTTTAGCTGTAATTTTGTGACTTTTTTTTAACAAATTATAATCTGTTAAAATCTTTTGCCATTGCTCAACAGTAGGCTCTGGTAATCTTTGATTCTGCTTTATCATTGGCTCATAATGATTTTTAAAGCATTCTAAAGCTAATAAATAAGATGGTAATTGATTCTGCTCGATATTAGCAGAGTGCAAAATTTTTTCCCACATTTTTAAGGAGGTATTTGTATCTCTTAAAATCCGCCAATTACTAGCACCCTCTATTCGTCGTTTTTGGAGATATAATTCTTTTAAAAAATCTTTTATCTTTTGCTGACACCAAGCTCTAATATTACTTTTTTTAGCTAAATCCCAATTATACTTTTCAAAAATTTTTAAAGTTTTTTTCAAGGTAAAAAAACCTGCTTCTTGAAAGATATCATTCCATTTATAATGAGCAGAAGCCAGTTTAGGATACATTTCTTGAGTTGCCCAAAAACAAGGCTCTTGTAAATAAGATTGTAAATGTTTTTGTGGCATTTCTATTTTTTTATTTTCACTAGCTAAATTAAACCAATATTGTATCCAAATAGATTCACATTCAATTAAATTTGGTTTTGTTTCTTCCTGTCGTTCAATATTTTTCTTTAATTTAAGATTATAGAGCCATTGGGTTAAATTTCCGTAATCATCTTTTACCTCAAGAAATGTGGAAAAAATATCAATAATATTAGTTCTTTGTTTCATATAATTGACTATCCTAAATAGAAAAAATTGATCTCAATTAAAATTATTACACAAAATACCATAGAGATAACCTAAAAAATCGTCAGTTAAAAATTTTACTCTAGCTATTGCATATTTTCCTCAATCTTACCTGATAAGTAATTAAACAAGTATAAACCCTGTAACAAAATGGTGATAGCTTATGGTATTTGATGATTTTTTATCGGATATTAACCACTGGATTACTTCTGATCTTCCTGATTCTGAGGTTTTCTCTCCAAATAATATCAGTTTGAACACAGAAAATGACGTTTTCCAAACAGACAATTTCGAGGATTATTTTACAGACCCCCCCGAAGATTATGATTTAGATATTGATTTAAACCCTGTTAATGAAGATGTCTATTATGAGCCTACCTACGATAATCCTGACGATATCTATTATGAGCCAATTTATGATGTCCCTGACAATAATTGGTGTCCAGAGGATTTTGATGGTTGGGGTAATCCCATAGAAGACGCAGAATGTTGGCAACAACAAGAGAATAGTGCTTCCTGTGCGGTAGTTGCTCAAATTAGTGTTTATGAGTCTATTACGGGAGTAGATTTATGTGAAAGTGATGCTTGTGCGATCGCAGAATACAACGGCTGGTTTGATCCCACAGCCGGAACTACCCCTGATGATGTGGGTAAATTGTTAGAGCAGTTAGGTATTCCTACCTCACAATCATACGATGCTACTCTTGATGATATTACTACAGCTTTAGAGAGGGGAGATAAGGTGATTGTGGGGTTAGATGCTAATGAAATCTGGTTTCCTCAGCGAGATCCAGTCACAGGAGAACTAATCGAGCAACCAGAAGCAGGTCACGCCGTTTGGGTGACAGGTATTGATCCTCAACCTGATGGTAGTATTAAAATTATTCTTAATGATAGCGGTACCCCTGACGGTCAAATGAGCGTAATAGATTCAGAGGATTTTCTGAATGCTTGGAGTGATTTTAGTAACTTTTTAGTAGTTGCTGATGCTCCTGACTCTAATCAAGCAATTTGGTAATTTTTTATTATTAAAATAATAGAGGAAAAAATAATCATGAAACTTAAATATTTTAGCTTAATTGTATTAGCTTTATTTTTAGTAAGTTGTTCTAAAAAATCTGAAGACCCTAATCCACCATTTACACCTAATACTAACACTAACACTAATAATAGTTCATCTCAAATTCGTTTTTTTTGTGACCAAGATTTAAAAGATATTCCTACCACTTATGTGGAAACTCAAAGAGGAAGAATCTCTATTATTAAATGGGTTTCTGATGTTTTTTCAGGGTCAGGATATGATCCACAAACACGCTGTGAACAGGTATCTTCTCAGTTTCAAAATTTTTATAATCAGGGAAAATTAAATTTCCTTAGTGCGGGTAATAAAAATAATCAATCTATTATTTGTGGTTTAGATAAAGCCAGTTCTGAATGTGAACAATTATTCACTTTAAACCCCGGCGAAGATGCCGCTAAAATTTTAGATCAGCTTAGAGATATAGCTAGTAGTCGTGCCTCTGGTAGTCCTCCGATTTTTATGGGAGCAGTTGTGGATTTTAATCAGTTTATGAAGAATGCTCCTGTGGAATCTAATTAAGATTAACTTTCCCAAAAATTGCCTTTAAAACACTTATGTAATACAAGCATCTTGCTTGTTAATTTAGTAGGGCTTTAGCCCTACTACAAACCTTAAATTTACTCTTTTAAACCTACTCAAACAAGGAATAATTATTATGTCTATTAATCCCCCATTAAATCAACAAAAACCACGTCAAAAAATGAAAAAATTAACAGGATTAAAAGCCTTAATTCGTAGTATTCATAAAACACCAGAGTTAAGAGAATGGGTGACAATTCAATCTGTCGCTTTAGTGCCTATTCCTGTAATCAAAAATGAACAATGGCAGTTAATTTCCTTATTAGTTACCCCCAAAAGTCTTAATTTTCAAAATAAAGAATGGTATGCACCTTGGGGAGCAATAGAATGGTCTTTTCCTGAACAACAAGTTGTGGAAAAAATTAACTTAAAACAAAGTGTTTTTATTAATAATTTACCTCAGATTGATTCTATTATAAATCTTCCTGCTAATGGTCGTAAATACGCTAATTTAATTGAGTTAATTAAACAAGAAGAACAACTTTTAGGTAAACTTGATCAATTACTTCAATTATCACCTAATCAAGAGCATAATTTTAATAATCTTGCTCCTTTTTATGCTGATATTTTACCGAAAGAAATTTATCCTTATTATTGGGCTTTAATTCCTGAAAGTAAAACATGGTTAACTTATGATAACTTAACTAAAAATCCAGAAGTTAACTCTAATAATAGTGATATTTCTCTAAGAGAAAATCCTCAATTAAAATTAGAAACTCCCCCTATTATTCCTGCAACAGTAAAAGATTTAACTAATTATCTTAATAATTGGTTACATCAGGCTTTTACTATTGCTGAATCAGCAAAAATTGATAATTTTAAAACGCAAATAAATCAGTTAGAAAAATCATGGTTATTACCGGGGGGTCGTTTAGCTATTGTGGGAGAATTTAATCGAGGAAAAAGTAATTTAGTTAATCGTTTACTAGGGCAAAATCTTGTACCCGAAGGAGTATTACCTACCACAGCAACTTTAACCTCTATTAGTGCTAGTAATCAAGAACAAATGGTAATTTATTGGGGTAATCAGCCTCCTGAAATTAGAGAATTAAAAGAAGATTCATGGAATGATTTATTAGCAATAGATAACACAGGTGAAAATCAAGAAGTAGTTGCCGGAGTTAAATTAAATATTAATAATTCATGGTTACAAGAGTTAGATATAGAATTAATTGATACTCCCGGAACTCAAGATTTATGTGATCATCGTGCCGAATTAGTTTTTGATGCTTTAAATCTCTGTGATTCTGCGATATTAGTAGTTCATGCTTTTTTTCCTCTTAGTTTAACTGAGATTAATTTTCTAAAACAAGAGTTAATTAAAAGACATATTCCGCATATATTAGTTGTCGTTTCTCATTTAGATCAAATACCTCTAAAAGATCGAGAAAGAGTAATGAATAATGTGTTAAAAAATTTAACTAAAATTTCTCCTCATCTTTGTGTTTTCCCTTTACATCCTGTTCAGGAAAATATCACAGAAATCGAAGTAATAAACACTGTTAAAAGCACGATTAAAGCTATGACAGAAAAAGGAGATCGCCGTAGTTGGCGTAGTCAAAAAATTGCAGGTCAATTGACAGAATCTCTTACTTATTTAATCCAATTAGGAGAAGAAGCAATTGCTACCGCTAAAATGAATCCTGAAGAAAAGAATCAAGCCATAGAAAAAGCTCAATTAACTTTAAAAGAAGCGGAAACTAATTGGCTTAAAATTCGTCGTACTTTTCAAGGGAAATGTCAGCAAAAAAGTCAATATTTAAAAGAAAAAATGTTAAGTGATAAAAGTCAATTGTTAGAAACTCTTACTTATGAACTTAATCGAACTCAATCTCCTAAAACTTGGTGGGAACAAGATTTACCTTTCCGTTTAAAACGAGAATTATTAGCTTTAAATCATAAATTAGAAGACTTTGTAATAAAAGCGATCGCTTCTGATTTTGACTGGTTACAAAAAGAAGTTAATCAAAATTTTTCCCTATCATTAACTTGTGATCCTAACCTTAATCAAAATATGATCAATCAAGAAAAAAATGCTAATTATAATATTAGTAAATTAGAACTTTCTGACTTACAAAAATATCGTTTATTAACTCGCTGTGGTGGTAGTGCGGCGATGGTTGCTACCACAATTTTTGGTGGTCCTTTTGGTATTTTAGCTAGTTTAGGTACAACTCTATTAGGAGAAAAATTACTCAATCAAGAAATAGATCAACAACGTCAAATCATAACCTGTCAATTAGAACCAAATCTTAATCAAGTTTTTGAACAATATTATCAAAAAACTACTCAAAGATTAGCAGTTTTTTATAATCAATTACTTGAAGATATTAAACAAGAACAAAATAATTGGTTATCAGCAAAAAAAGAAGCAATTAATAATATTAATTATCTTACATCTGCTGAAACATTTTGGCAACCAATTATTGAAAAATCATTAGCGTTAAAAACTGAAATTTTAACAGTTAGAGCTAACTAAGTATTAATTAAATCTAGTTACTGTGAAAAAAATTACTAATATGTCTACCAGAAATCTGAACTATCAAGAAACCATCTTTATTTTAACTAATCTGGTCAAACAATTGCAATATTCTACAAAAAAATTGCAACTAAATCATTTTAGTTTATTGATTAATAATGCTTTACAAAGATTAGAAACTAATCGGTTTTCTGTAGTAGTAGTAGGGGAATTTAATCGAGGGAAAAGTACCTTTATTAATGCTTTATGTGGTGAAGATATTTTACCCTCTGATATTTTACCTTGTTCGGCTACTCTCAATCGTATTAGTTACGGTGAAAAACCTAGTGCTAAAATTTGTTTTCATGATGGTTATGAAAAAGAAATTAATTTTCATCAATTAGCTAATTTTATTACTAAGAAAAATATGGAATCGGAAGCAGTAGCAACAACTGTAAAAGAAGCGATTGTATATTATCCAGTGTCTTATTTCAAACATAATAATCTTGAAATTATTGATACTCCGGGCTTAAGTGATGATGATAATATGACAGCGATTACTTTATCAGTTTTACAACAATGTGAATTAGCAATTATGTTAATTTCGGCTCAATCTCCTTTTTCCATCAGTGAACAAAATTTATTAACTAATAAATTATTAGATAATGGAGTAGGACAAGTTTTATTTGTTGTTAATGAAATAGATCGCTGTCATAAAATTGAAGATATAGAGCGAATTATTAATCAAGTCAAAAAACGGATTAAAGCAACTATTAATGAATGGCAAGAAAATCAATCTAATCCTGAATTAATGCTCAAAAAACATGACCATTTGAGAGTGTGGGGTATTTCTGCACAACAAGCTTTAGATGGTAAGAAAAATCAAAATATGGCATTATTAGGAAAAAGTCGGTTTGTGAATTTTGAGCATGATCTAAAAACCATTTTAAGTGAAGAAAGAAGTTTAATAATTTTGGAAGTTACTGTTAATCAAATTTTAATAGTTGCTACAGCAATTATGGGAAAACTTGAGCAAGAAAAAATCAATTTTATTCAGCGAGATCCTATATTACAACAAACTCAAGAATTAATTAATAACCAGATTAGTAAGTTACAAACTGAAAAAAGAAAAGTAATTAATCAGATTAGGGAAATAATTACAAATATAGATAAACAAATACAATCTACTATTTATCATCTTGAACAAAATCTTCAACAACAAGCTGACCAAGTAATTGAAAATACAACAGTGACAACAGAAACTTTTAAAAATACTAATTTTTTAACTGATTTATCTAGTAATATATCAAATAGTTTAAATCAAACTCATGATAATTTAATCAAGCAAATTTACCAAGAAATCAACAAACAAAAAGAGTTAATTAAATATCACATTCAACAATTAACTAATTCTGCTAATACGACGGTTAAAACTATTGTCAATGAATTACAACAAGTAAATTTTAATTTACCTATTTCTAAGCAAATTTACGAGCATCTTCATTTAATCAATATTAATAGCGAAAAACTAATATTTATTAATAAAGATCAATTAAACTTAACCTCTTTTAAGGGTGATGATTTTCTGATCAATAATAAACCTACTGGCA
>Ga0209262_10000376_pt1 | contig 21501 bp, 17 predicted proteins | sample Lowcelwee11metaG_FD_187171 | JGI IMG/M metagenome (GOLD analysis project Ga0209262, IMG submission 187171) | Freshwater pond sediment microbial communities from the University of Edinburgh, under environmental carbon perturbations - Low... | ecosystem: Environmental > Aquatic > Freshwater >...
ATGCAGAGCGAGGCGAGGCCGCGCTGGGCGCCGCGCCGCCGCAGTTCGTGCAGCAAGGTCACGAGAATGCGGCAACCCGACGCGCCGATCGGGTGCCCGATCGCGATGGCGCCGCCGTTGACGTTGATGCGGTCCGGATCCCAGCCCATCTCCTGGTTGACCGCGCAGGCCTGTGCCGCGAACGCCTCGTTGATCTCGAGCAGGTCGAGGTCGCCGGCGGTCCAGCCGGCGCGTTCGAGGCAGCGGCGCGACGCGGGCACGGGGCCCAGTCCCATGTAGGCTGGGTCGAGACCGGCGGAGGCGTAGGCACGGATCCGCGCCAGCGGTTCGAGGCCGAGCGCCGCTGCGCGCGCCTCCGACATCACCAGCACCGCGGCTGCGCCGTCATTGATGCCCGACGCATTGGCCGCCGTCACACTGCCGTCCTTCGCAAACGCGGGCTTGAGTCCGCTCATGCTGGCAAGCGTGGCGCCGTGGCGCACGAACTCGTCCTGCTCGAAGACGACGGGATCGCCCTTCCGCTGCGGGATCCTGACCGGCACGATCTCGTCCCGGAATCGCCCGGCCTTCTGCGCCGCCTCGGCCTTGTTCTGGCTCGCGACCGCGAATCGATCCTGCTGCTCTCGCGTGATGCCGTGGCGCCGCGCCACGTTCTCCGCGGTCATGCCCATGTGGTACTGGTTGAATGCGTCCCAGAGGCCGTCGCGGATCATGCTGTCGACGGCCTGCACGTCGCCCATGCGCCAGCCGTCCCGCGAGCCGGGTAACACGTGCGGTGCCTGGCTCATGTTTTCCTGGCCGCCTGCGACGACCACCTCCGCGTCGCCCGCGGCGATCGCTTGCGCAGCCAACGCAACCGCCTTCAAGCCGGAGCCGCAGACCTTGTTGATCGTCATGGCCGGCACGTGCTCGGGCACTCCCGCGCCGAGCGACGCCTGGCGCGCGGGATTCTGGCCGCAGCCGGCGGCGAGCACCTGGCCCATGATGACCTCGTCGACCCGCGCGGGATCCACCTGGGCTCGCGCGAGCGCCTCGCGAATCACGATGGCACCGAGGTTGACGGCCGATTGTCCGGCGAGACCGCCGCCAAACTTGCCGACTGCGGTCCGCACGGCGGACACGATCACGACGCTGGTCATGGTGCGGCTCCGTCGCTGATCAGGACGGGTGATGCTACGACCGCGGCGGCCGAGCCACAATGCGACTTTTGTTGCGCCCCGTGCTCGCTAACGACCGAGCACCAGCATCGCGAGAAAGACCATCAACGCCGTGAAGATGCCGACCGCGGCGGGCCGCCAGTTCATCGCGGGCACGGGCCCGGCCGGCTGCGGTCGCAATGGCGCCGCCCGCGACTCGATCGGGTGCGCCGCCGGCTCGCCCTGCATCGCCGCCCGCAGCCCGCTCGCGAGCTTGAGACGGAACTCCCGCGCGGGCATGCGGTGCATGAAGATCCGGTGCGTGCCACCGATGCTCAGCTTGAGGCCGGGCGTCAGCGTGACCGGCGCGATCTCGACGGGAACGATGGGGCGGCCGCATTCGAGCGCGAAATGCACCTCGTCGAGGCAGTAGCGCGAGCTCGTGGATCTCGGGCTCAGGAAATAGAGGAACACCGCGCAACCGTCGACGGCGCGCGCGAGGTCTTCGCTCCAGCGACTGCCGACCTCGATGGCTTCGTCGAACCAGACCTCGAAACCCTGGCTGCGCAGCCAGGCGATCTGTTCCAGCACGATCTCGCGCTCGTCGTGCGCATAGCAGACGAACACGTACGGCCCGGTAGGCGTCACGGTCGCTGCAGCGTGTTCCTTCACTTGTCTTGGATCTCCGCTGGCGCCGGCGCACGGTACTTTGCCGCCCGGCGTTTGGCGAGCATAGAATGCCCGTGGCCGAATTCAAGACCGGGACAACAATGACACGACCGGGCGTGGGGCGCGCGATGGGAGCCTACCTGTTTGCGCTGCTGCTGTTGGTCGCGCTCGGCTGGCTGGTCCGCCCCGAACTCGCCTTGCTGACGTCGGGGTGGCAGCAAGCGCTCGCGCTGGTCGGCCTCGTCACGTCGGGACTGCTCATCTGGTTGTGGCCGGAACACCCAGCGGCGGCAGCCCCTGCGCCGGCCGAGCCCACCGAGGTTGCGGCGCCACCGCTGTCCGATGCGGCCCAGGCTTCGATTGCGGTGCTGCCGCTCGAGAATCTCTCCGGCACCGCTGAAGACGGCGTCGTGGCCCAGGGGTTCTCGGCCGAGATCGTCCGGGCCCTGTCCGGCGTGCCGGACCTGCGGATCGTGCCCTTCCTGCAGTCGGCCGGCTACGCGGGGCGCAAGCTCACCGACGTTGCGCGGGAGTTGAACGTCCGCTATGTGCTCGCGGGCAGCCTGCAGCGGGCCGCGAGCCGAGTCCGGGTGATCGCGACGCTGACCGATGCGGCGACCGGCCAGCAGGCCTGGTCCGAATCCTACGAGCGCAACATCGACGACCTGTTCCAGGTGCAGCGCGAGCTGGCGGAGGCGATCGCGATCGAGACCGGATCGCGCTACCTGAACATCGTCTCCGACGATCTGTGCCGGCAGCCGCCGCAAGGACTGTCGGCCTGGAGCCTGACGCACAAGGCACTGACGTTCTGGACGGTGTCCTACACGAAGGAAGCCTCGGCCGACGCGATCGGCTGGCTCGAGCAGGCGCTCGCGCTCGAGCCGGACAACGCGATGGCGCACGTGCTGCGCGGCTTCGTGCTGAACCAGCGCGTGGTCAACTCGTTTGCCGAGGATCCGATGGACGAGAACCGCCGTGCGCTGGCCGAGGTCGAAGCTGCGCTGCGGCTCGCGCCGCGCGACTCCACGGTCATGGAGTACGCGTCGCTGGTCTGGCTCAACTGCGGCTCCCGCAACAAGGCGATGCAGACCGCGCGGCGGGTCGTGGCGCTGTCGCCCTTCAACATGGTCGCCTGGGGATACCTCGGCTGCGCGCTCACGTGGGGCGGCACCGACGAGGAACGGGCCGAGGGGCTCGCGATCCTGCAGCGGCTGCTCAAGGTGGCTCCGAACCACCCGTCGTTTCCGTTCTGGCATTACTTCCTGTCGTTCGGCTACACCGAGGGCGAGAACTACCGTGCCGCGCGCGAGCACGCGCAGACCGCGGTCGACGTGCACCCCGGGTTCTGCCTCGGCTGGGTCCTGCTGGCCAATGCGGCTGGCGCTCTCGGTGACGAGGAGGGAGCGCGCCTCGCGATTGCGAACGCGCAACAGGCCAATCCACGCTTCGAGGTCGCAGGCTTCCGCAGGTATCTGCTGGCCATTTCGCGCGAAGTCGGCGACAGCGTTCGCAAGCAGACGCATGGTCTCGTCAAGGCGGGGCTGCTTTCTCCCTTAACCGAGGTCGACGCAGCATGATCAGTGCCATCGCGCAGTTCGCCCGCCGTGCAGTGCGGGCGCTCCTTGGTGCGGTCGTACGGATCGTCGAGTGGCTGCTGCGGTCGGCCGCCTTCCTCATTCGTCACTGGTGGCGCTTCCTGCGCCGTCGCGGCTGGTTCGGGCGCGTCGCCACGGTCGTCGCGACGGCCGTGGTGGCGATCGTTGCGGTACTCGCCGTCACGGTGCCCTGGCCCGGTTACCTGTTCCAGCCCCCATTCCGCGCCGTCGCCTACGCGCCGGTCAACGACCTGCAGTGGCTGCGGCCGGACCCGATCGACGAGAAAGGCGGGCCGGTCCGGACCTGGCAAGGCTGGACCCGCGAGGACCGCCTGCGTTTCTACTATCACGCGCAGGGCTCCGCCCAGGTGATGCTGGCGCGGATGCGCTATGCGTGGTTCACGAACCTCGAGTTGCCGTTCGGTCGCGACCGGCTGGCCGCACCCGGGAACATGGCGCGCTACGGGTTTCTCACGGATCTCCACCAGCAGGCCGATCCGGACTGGAATCCGGGCAATCTGCCGGTCGGCTTCGCGCGCTATTACGACGAGAAGGCCGGAGCCGAGCTGCTCGACTTCACGTGCAGCCTCTGTCACACCGGCGAGCTGCACTACCAGGGCACCGCGATCCGCATCGACGGCGGGCAGGCGATGCACGCGGTCACCAACATGAAGCCGGGTCAGTTCCAGGCGGACCTGATGCTTTCGATGCTGGCCACGTACTGGAACCCGTGGAAGTTCGACCGCTTCGCGCACAATGTCATCGACCCGGCGCTCACCGGCGGCACGCAGTCGGACTTCGATTTCGATGCGGCCAGGCGCGAATTGCGCAAGGAGTTCGGCCAGTCGATCCGCGAGCTGCTGGCGGACGCGTGGACCGACCTCAAGCACGGCAATTACCCGGTGTTCGAAGGCTACGGCCGTACCGACGCGACGCAGCGCATCGCGAACACGGTGTTCGGCCGGCACATCTCGCCGGACAACTACCGACCGGCCACCGCGCCGGTCAGCTACCCGCACCTCTGGGACATTGCGAAGTTCAGCTGGGTGCAGTGGGAGGGCTACGCATCCCAGCCGATGGCGCGCAACATCAACGAGTCGCTCGGCGTCGGCGCCCGCCTCGAGTTGTTCGACGAGTACGGCGCGCCCCTGCCGCTGCACCTGCGCTACGACACGTCGATCCACCCGGACCGGCTGCACGAGATCGAGCGCACGCTCGCCAAGCTGCAGGCGCCGCGCTGGCCCGAACACCTGTTCGGCCCGATCGATCTCGCCCGGGCCCGTGAAGGACGCGTGCTGTTCGACGTGCACTGCCGGCATTGCCACGGGCCGCACCTGACCGCGCACGACGAGCCGCCGATTGCGGATCACCCGGCGGACGCTCACCGCGACGTCAATATCCGGCACAACCCCGACGGGTCGTGCCAGCTGCTGCGGGACGGCGTGGACGTCGGCCAGGTGACCGCGGCGCAGTGCCTCAACCTGCACAATCCGCAGCGCATCGCCGACATCGACGGCCAGCCGATCTTCGAGCTCGACGGGCAGGGCCGGGTGATCGGCGTGCTGGGCGACCGAGCGGTCGAGGAGTGGCGGGTGGCGGTGATTCCAATCACCGATGTCGGCACCGATCGCAACGCGGCGCTCAACTTCGCGAATCACCGTTACGACGCCAGCCGGTTGGGCTGGACGCCCGCTGAGCTGCGCAAGCTCTGCATCGCCGACGAGATCGCCAGCACGATCGATCCAAAGAGCATCAGCGCGGTCGTGGGTCTCAACATCATGAGTACTGCGATCAGCAATCGCTACTTCGAGAAGAACCCGCCGCAGACCAATGAGGAGTTGCTCAAGTACATGGGCTACGGGATCTTCGACTATCCGCGCACCGATCCGGCCCAGCTCAAGAACTACAAGTCGCGGCCGCTGCACGGCATCTGGGCGACGCCGCCGTTCCTGCACAACGGCAGCGTGCGCACTGTCTACCAGGTGATCTCGCCGCGCGACGAGCGCGAGACGCAGTTCTGGTCGGGCACGCGCGAGTACGACCCGAAGTACCTTGGCTTCCGCAGCCTCGAGGTGCCGGGGGCCGTGCTGTTCAAGACCAGCGTCGTCGGCAACGACAACGTCGGCCACGAGTTCCGCGACGGGTGCCAGAAGAACGGGGTCATCGGTCCGTTCCTGGAGCCGGATCAGCGCTGGCAGATCCTCGAGTACCTGAAGGTCATGGATTACGTCGCCGACGGCGGATTCGAGCCGAAGTTGTGCGACGCGGAGGACGATCCAGCCGCATGTCGCGCGGACCTGGCCCGGCGCGTGGCGGACCTTCAGGCCGAGACTCCGCGCTGGGGTTCCGCGAGGTTCAGGAATGGCCAGTGGGAGGGCCACTGCAGCGACGACGCGGAGGTCTACGGCGATCGGCTGCCCCCGCCGCCCCCGCCGGACGACGAGTGGGAAACCTGGCGGCTCGCCGAGGGCTGCAGCCTTTTCGAAATGTATCGTCAGCCGGAGGGACCGTTCCGTGGCCGCTAATCGCTGGATTGCCACTGGGCTGCTGCTGCCGCTGCTGCTGGCGGGTGGCTGCAGTCACAAGGATCGGGACGTTGGCGAGCGCGTCGATCCGGACGAGCTCTACTACGTGCCGAGCATCATCGCCTCGGCGCGCAGGCTGGTGGACGGCGTGCAGCAGCAGTCGGGCCCGCTGTTCCGCCGGGATGCGCACGCCAAGGCGCATGGCTGCCTGACCGCGACGTTCAGGGTGCGCGACGACCTGCCGCAAGAACTGCGTTCGGCGGTCTTCGTCCCGGGCCACGAATACCAGGCCTGGATCCGCTTCTCGAACGGCAACGCGGCGCTGCAGCCGGACGGCACCAAGGACGCGCGCGGCATGGCGATCAAGCTGATGGGGGTGCCCGGACCGAAGCTGCTCGATTCCCCGTACGAGAAGGACGCGCTGACCCAGGACTTCCTGATGATCAACTTTCCGGTGTTCTTCAACCGGAACCCGCAGGAGTATGAGAACTTCATCCGCTACCAGGCCGACGGCAGCAAGTTTGGCTATTTCTTCCAGGGCCGCAATCCGCTCGACTGGAAATGGCGCGAGGTCGTGCTCGGCGGCCAGCTGCTCGGGCGCATCGCGAACCCGCTGTATGCCCAGTACTTCAGCATGACGGCCTACGCCATGGGCGTGGAGCCGGGGCCGTGGAGGCAGCCGCCGCCTTACCGGCGCGCGATGAAGTACAGCGCCAGGAGCTGCACGCCGCCGGCGACACGGGCCCCGGACTTCCGGGGCGACGATTACCTGCGCCGCGGCCTTGCGGAGCACCTCGCGAGCGCCGACGGCTGCTTCGATTTCCTGGTCCAGTTGCAGGATCCGGCGCACCACATGCCGATCGAAGACCCGACCGTGAAATGGCCGGAGTCGCAGTCGGCCTACCAGCCGGTGGCACGGATCACGATTCCGGCGCAGCAATTCGACACGCCTGAGCGCAATGCATTCTGCGAGAACCTCGCGTTCACGCCGTGGCACGGTCACGTGGATCACCGGCCCCTCGGCGGACTGAACCGTATCCGCAAGGCGGTCTACGAGGAGATCGCCGTCTATCGCCACGCGCGCAACCGCGTGCCGTACCGCGAGCCCACCGGCTGGTGCCTGCGACTGGACGGCCTGCCGTGCGACGAATCCTGAGGGGGCTGTTGCTGGTCGTGCTGGCCGTGGCGGCGTACCTGCTGCTCTGGCCGACGCCGCTCGACCCGTATGCGTGGACGCCGCCGCCGAATCCCGGCACGGGCCCGGATTCGCCGTTCCGGCCGACGCAGGACATCGAGGTGCGCGCGGCGTTCGCGAGCCCTCTGATCGGCGCGTTGAACGACAAGGCCGGCCGACCCGTCAATTTCGGTCCGGAGGACGTGGCCGTCAGTCCGCGCGACGGTCGCATCTACACGGGTCTCGGTGACGGGCGGATCCTGCGCATCGACCCGCACGGCGGGCCGGTCGAGGTCTTTGCGAATACCGGTGGTCGGCCGCTCGGCGTCACGTTCGACACCAGCGGCGAGCATCTCTACGTCAGCGACGGGTTTCTCGGGCTGCTGTCCGTGGATCTCGACGGCCGCGTGACGGTGCTGGTCGATGAGGCGCACGGCGAACCGGTGACCTTCGCCGACAACCTCGACGTGGCCCGCGACGGCACGATCTGGTTCTCCGCCCCGACGCGGGACCACTCGCTGGCCGAGGTCGAACTCGACGTCTGGGACAGTCGGCCGAGCGGCCGGCTGCTGCAATACGACCCGGTGACCGGCGAGGCGAAGGTCGTGCTCGACAACCTGTTCTATGCCAATGGCGTCGCGCTCGCTGCGGACGAGAGTTTCGTGCTGGTGGCCGAATTCCTCGCGTTCCGGATCGTGCGCCGCTGGTTGACCGGGCCGCGCGCCGGCTCGCACGAGATCTTCGTGGAAGGCCTGCCCGGATATCCCGACAACATCACCCGCACGCCGGACGGACATTTCCTGGTCGGGCTGTCATTGCAGCGGATTCCCGGTCTCGACGCGCAGCGCGCGCGGCCGTGGGCGGTCAAGGTGCTGTACCGTCTGCCCGCGTTCCTCAAGCCCAAGGCGCAGTATCCCGGCTACCTGATGGAGTTCGACGCGCAGGGCAGGCTGCGGCGTTTCGCCGCCGACGAGACCCGGGACATGGTGGCGCAGGTCACGTCCGGCACGGTCCTGCCGGCCCAGGCGCCGGGTGCGGCGGCGGAAGTCGTCGTGGGCAGCCTGCTGGTCGAGTCCGTGCGGCAGTTGCGCCTGCAACCGGCGGACTAGCGGCCCAGACGCCAGATTCGCGTCTGGTCGAGCGGGCGCTCGCGGTGCATGATGATCCACTCCGCGTGCTCGTCGAGCGCCGCGTCGCCGAGCAGCAGCAGGATGCGGCGGCGATCCGCATCGTCCTCCGCCAGCTCGAGCCGTCGTCGCGCACTGCGGAAGACGCGGTACATGAACTCGTACTGCTTCATCAGCTCGCTCTCCGCCGTGCGGTGCGCGTACGCCTGGCGCACACCGGCCAGCAGCAGCATGATGCCGAGCGTCAGGATCAGCGCGTTGCGCAGCGCATCGGGCATCACGCTGCCGAACAGCAGCAGCAACGCGATCGAGATCGCGCCCACGCCCATGCTCGTGATCTCGAGCTTGCTCGTGAGCTTGTGCCGGCCCAGCCGCTCGACCGACTTGCGGCGGTAATAGCCGAGCTGGCCGCTGCCGTCGTCGCCGATCCACTCGCGGCGCGCAAAAGCGATGCCCTCCGGGTCGTCGCTCGGCGCGATGTCGCAGCGCAACCCGGTCACCCGCATCACGTTGCGGATCCAGCCCAGCTCGACGTCCTGCTTCTGCAGGAAATTGTCGTGCGCGAACTTCGTCACGTTGCCGCTCGTGACGCCGGCGGCGGCCCAGAAGAACTGCACGCGCAGGCCTTCGGCCAGCGCGCGGTAGTCGAGGTACTTGCGGTGCCATGCACCCCGGCTGGCCGCGACCAGCACCGCGAGCGCGAGCAGCACGAAGCCGAGCAGGCCGTAGAGGAAGTAATCCAGCGTCTCGAGGTCGGAGTAGAGGATGAACATCGAGCCCATGAAGAACGCCAGCACGTGCGAGACGCGCAGAGCGAGCAGCGTGCGCTTCTGGTAGTGGATCGCGAGCCAGTCGGCGATGCAGAAGCCGGCGTTGATGCGCCGCAGTTCCGGGTTCAGCCGGGCCGCGTCCACGTCGGAGCACAGCGGGTACTTCTGCTCCTCGATGCTGGCGGCGTGGCGGCGTGCGTCCCGATTGAAATCGCTGGTGCGCTCGAAGATCAACCGGTGCCGCAAGGGCAGGTCCGCGGTGCGGGGCGCGTACTCGTCCGTCGTGAGCCAGGCCGTCTCGAGCGGCGCGAGCCCGTCCTGCGGCGCGCCACCGGGGCGGTCGCGGGAACAGACGATGTGATAGACGAGGTCGCTTTCGTCGTCGGCCAGCATCCGCTGGTTGGCCGCCGCCCGGGACGTGTACCCCGGCATCATGTCGTTCTGGTGGAAGTTCACCACGGCGGCCGTGCCGCCCAACTCGCCCGCCTGCTTACCGTCCCAGAGCGCAAGCAGCACGTGGCAGTGGGCGGAGAGGAAGACGCCGAGCTGCGCGTACTGCCGGTCGCGGTTGTACCCGGGCTCGCGGGACAGACCGGCCGTGTTGCCCGGCGTGAACGGCAGCTCGATGAACTCGCTCGATCGCGCGCACAGCGCGAGGAAGCGTTCGCGTTCCGGACCCTCGGCAAAGTCCTCCGCGTAGAGGTGGCGCGGCATCGGCAGCGCGGCGATCACCTTCAATCCGAGCGCCAGCGCCTCCTCGGCCACCAGCGAATCGGCGCCCGCCGCCAGCCCGGACATCACGACGACCGGCAAGTCCGGATAGCGACGCTCGAGGTCCGCCATGAACGCGCGCACGCGTTCACGGATCGCCGGCAGCTCGCTCGCGATCAGGTCGCGATGCCCGGTGACGGCCACGACGAGCGGGACCGGCGTAACGGGCACGCCCGAGGCCGATGCGCCCTGCGGCCCGGACTGCCCTGCGCCTGCTTGCATGGGGCCGGATTAGACCACGGCGCCGCGCCCGAGTCTCGGGTAACCTCTGGTGACGACGTGAGAGGTGCGGCGCATGGCGAAGGCGGTACTCGGCATCATCGGCGGCTCCGGGATCTACGAACTGCCCGGCCTCGAGGACATCCGCGAGGAACGCGTGTCGACGCCTTGGGGGGAGCCCTCCGACGCGCTGCGCATCGGCCGCATCGGCGGCACGCAGGTAGTCTTCCTGCCACGCCACGGCCGCGGCCACCGGCTGGCGCCGTCGGGCATCAATTACCGCGCCAACATCGACGCACTGAAGCGCGCGGGCGTGACGGACCTCGTGTCGTTCTCGGCCTGCGGTTCGTACAAGGAGGAGTTGAGCCCCGGCACGTTCGTGCTGGTCGATGATTTCGTCGATCGCACCGTGCATCGCGAGAGTTCGTTCTTCGGCAACGGCTGCGTCGCGCACGTGTCGTTCGCGCGTCCGGTGGGCCCGGTGCTGCAGGACCTCGTCGCGCGTGCCGCGGAGGGCGAGGGGATCCCATTCCGGCGCGGTGGCACGGCGGTCTGCATGGAAGGCCCGCAGTTCTCGACGCTGGCGGAGTCGCTGACCTACAAGGGGCTCGGCTACGACGTCATCCACATGACCTCGATGCCGGAGGCGAAGCTCGCGCGCGAGGCGGAGATCACCTACGCGGTGGTCGCCATGGTCACTGACTACGATTGCTGGCACGAGGTGCACGGCGCGGTCGACGTGGCCAGCCTGCTCGCCGTCATGCACGAGAACGGCGACAAGGCGCGACGGTTGCTCGCGCGGCTGGCACGCGATTTCCCCGCCGAGCACATCCCGTGCCCGGTGGGTTCCGACCACGCGCTCGACGGCGCCGTCATCACGCACCCCGACGCGCGCGACCCGGCGCTGGTCGCGAAGCTGAGCGCGGTCGCGGGTCGCGTGCTGGGCAGCCGGTAGCCCGCGGTCGGCGTCATGCTCGTCCGCGGCCAGGCCTATCGGACCATCTTCGTCGCCGACGACGGCTGGTCCGTCGCGGTGATCGACCAGACGCGGCTGCCGTTCGCGTTCGAGCTGCTGCGGCTGCAGGCCGCGGAGCAGGCCGCGCAGGCGATCTGTAACATGGTCGTTCGCGGCGCGCCGCTGATCGGCGTCACCGCAGCCTACGGCGTGGCGCTGGGATTGCGTGCCGACGCGACCGACGTCGGCCTGGAGCGCGTCATCGGCCTGCTCGGCGCGACACGACCGACGGCCGTCAACCTGCGTTGGGCGCTCGAGCGGATGGCCACCGTGCTGGGCCCGGAATCACCCGAACGGCGTGTCGAGCTGGCCTATGCCGAAGCCGCGCGCATGGCGGACGAAGACGTGGCCGCGTGCGCTGCGATCGGGCGTCATGGCGCCGCGATCCTCGAGCGGCTCGGCGCGTCCCGCGGCGGCGAGCCAGTGCGGGTCCTCACGCACTGCAATGCAGGCTGGCTCGCTTGCGTCGACTGGGGCACTGCGCTCGCGCCGGTCTACGCCGCGCACGACGCCGGCCTCGCGCTGCACGTCTACGTGGACGAAACGCGGCCGCGCAACCAGGGCGCGGCGCTGACCGCATTCGAGCTCGGCGCGCACGGCGTGCCGCACACGGTGATCGCGGACAACACGGGCGGACACCTGATGCAGCACGGGCTCGTGGACGTCTGTCTCGTCGGCAGCGACCGGACGACGGCGGCCGGCGACGTCGCGAACAAGATCGGCACCTACCTGAAGGCGCTCGCGGCGCGCGACAATGGCGTGCCGTTCTATGCGGCGCTGCCTTCATCGACGATCGACTGGACGATCGAGGACGGCGTCCGTGATGTGCCGATCGAGGAGCGCGCCGCGCGCGAGGTAACTCACGTGCGCGGCCGGGCCGACGACGGTCGCCTGCTCGACGTCGAGGTCGTCGCACCCGGCAGCCCGGTGGCCAATCCCGCGTTCGACGTCACGCCGGCCCGGCTCGTCACCGGCATCATCACCGAGCGCGGCGTCGCACCCGCGAGCCGCGCAGGTCTTGCTGCGCTGTATCCCGAGAGGTCCAGTCGCTGAATGAACGCCGCCGAACTGCAAGCCCGCAGCGAGATCGTCGCCGTGTCGCAGGCGCTGGACGCGGCCGGGCTGGTGCCGAACAAGTCGGGCAACGTCTCCTGCCGCCGGCCGGACGGTTTCCTGATCACGCCGGCTGGCGTGCCGTATCGGGATTTGTCGGCCGACCAGATCGTCCCGCTGGCGCTCGATTCCGCACCTGAACCGGGTGACTCGAGGCCGTCCTCGGAGTGGCGCATGCACGCGGCGATTTACGCGCACCGGCCGGATGTCTCTGCGATCGTGCACACTCACAGCCCGCGCGCCACGGCGCTCGCCTGCGCCGGTCGCGGCATCCCGCCGTTCCACTACATGATCGCGCTCGCCGGCGGCGACGTGCGCTGCATGCCGTATGCGACGTTCGGCACGGCCGAACTCGCCGAATCGGCGGTCCGCGGTCTCGAGGGACGCCACGCGACGCTGCTCGCAAACCACGGCGTCATCGCGGTCGGCGCGACTTTGAATGCCGCGCATGCGGTTGCGGTCGAGGTCGAGAACCTGGCTGTCGAGTACCTGGCGATGCTCGCGGCGGGCCTCGAGCCTGTGCTGCTCAGCGACGCTGAACTGCAACGGGTCATCGATAAGTTCGTGGACTACGGGAGGCTCGCGAGATCATGACGCAAACCGCTGCCAGGGGCCTGGCGCCGACGGAGTGGCTGCTCGTCGCGCTCGGCGTCGTCGGCCTCGCGGGCACCTGGGCACAGGTCTTCGATTACCTCGCGCTCGGTTTCCTGCCGGGCAACGTGCAGTTCTGGAAGGAAACCGTCGCGACGCCGGCGAGCACGTTCATCACGGTCGACGTGCTGGTACTTGCGGCCGCGCTCTTCATCTGGATGTTCGGCGAGGGACGTCGTCTCGGCATCGGCGCGGGCTGGCTCTGGGGCTATTTCCTCGCGAGCCTGCTGGTCGCGATCAGTTTTGCGCTGCCGTTGTTCCTCGCGCATCGCCATCGCCACGTCCGGTTGCACCGGCCGGCGGAGAACGGCGCGCCGGCCGGTGCGGACTGGATCGCGATTGGCGTGGCAGTGCTGATTGCGCTGGTCGCGGCCGCGTTCAGCCTGCGCCACCTGCCCTGAGGCGGTTCACCACCGCTGGACCGGACGATCCGTCACGACGTAGCCGTGCGCCTTCGGGTGCCAGACGTAATAGACCGGCGGTGCGACGACCCGGTAGCCGGATCGATACGGGCGATACCATTGGCCGCCGCCGTAGTAATAGCGGTCGCCGCGGTAGTGCACGACCCGTGCGCGTGACGGCAACCGAGGCACGACCTGGTGACGGCGTGGATCGTAGTCCTGCCAGCGCTCGTCGCGGCGGTACCGGTCGTCGTCGTAGCGGTCCTCGTAGCGGCGATCACCGTACCGCTGGTCATCCCGATCGTCGCAGCGCCGGTCGTCGTGGCGCTTGTCGTTCTGGGCATGGGGCGGCGGGTCGGCCAGGGCAGTGACCGGCTGCAGCGTCAGCGCCGCCAGTGCGGCCGCGCCGAGCAAGTGGGCGATGCGTCGGTTCATGGTCGCCTCCTGCACCCGCCGGAATGGCGGTGCTCCTGCGACCTAGAACGCCGGAGGCTCGGGCGGGTTGACGTGGCTGCCTACGCCGCGTCGAGTACCTCGAACGTCAGTCCGGAGTGCTTGGTCAGGCGCGCAATGAGCCGATCGCCGAAGATCGTCGCCGGCGTCCAGAAACCGCCCTTCACGCCGGAGTTGCGCAGATCCTGCGCCAGACAGGCCCCGGCCTGGCCGAGCATCTTGGCGGTCGAGCCGTACCCCGGGTCGCGATCGCCGGTGACGCGGGTACGGATCGAGCGGCCGTCCGCCGTCTTGCCGACGAAGCGCAGGTCGAAGAATCCGGTCTTCTGTGCCTCCGCGCTCGGGCCCTCGCCGGGCCCGGGCAGCACGAAGCGCTCCAGCGCCCAGCGCGTCGGCGGGACGGCTCCAGCCACCATGAAGCCCGCCAGTCCGGCCGACAGGCCGGTGGCCGCCAGTCGACCCTTGAGGCCGCGGCCCGTCAGCACCGCCTCGTCATAGAGGAAATCGGCGCCGTAGGCCTGCTTCGACAACGCATTCGAGCGCTGCACGATCCGCGTGTTGATCGCGCTCATCACGAAGGGCGCGACCCACGCGTCGAAATCTTCGTCGAATTGGGCGGACTGCACGTTCGGTTGGCGCACCTCGGGCGCGTAGCCCTCCGGACAAATCGAATAGGGATTCGCGAGTTCCTTGCGCAGCGCCGGATTCGAGGTCGCCTCCTTGACGAGGTTGAGCACGCTCGCGACCGTGCCGCCCGAGAACCCGCCGCGCATCGCCTTGACGCGCATCTTGACCCGCGTGCAGGGCTCGCCGAAGCGCTCGATCGCCTGCTGCTGCAGGAAATGCACGCCGAGGTCGGACGGAATCGAGTCGAAGCCGCAGCTGTGCACGATGCGGGCGCCCGATTTCCGGGCGGCCTTCTCGTAGCCGTGGATCATCCGCCGGATCCACTGCGCCTCGCCGGTCAGGTCGCAGTAGTCCGTGCCCGTTTCGGCACAGGCCTTGACCAGCGGTTCGCCGTACAGCGCGTAAGGCCCGACGGTCGAGATCACGACCCGCGTCTGGCCGCAGAGCGCCTCGAGCGCAACGGCATCGCCCGCATCGGCAACTACGATCGGCAAGCGCGCCGCTTTCGGTCCGAGCGAGCTGCGCAGCCGCTGCAGCTTCTGCTCGGAACGGCCGGCCAGCGCCCACTTGAGGCCGTCGTGCGCCCCGAACTGTGCAAACAGGTAGCGGGCGAGGATCTGGCCGACGAAACTCGTCGCGCCGAAGACGGTCAGGTCGAGGGACGGGGACTTCATGGGCAGCCTCGGTCAGCGGGAATCGCTAGCTTGTCATAGAATCGCGACTCTGGCGCCCTGTCGCCGTGGACCCCACTGAGGCCACCGAGCATGCAAGTCGACACGCTGTACCAGGACCTGAAGCGCAAGCTCGGGGACGTGATGCCCGACGCCGAGATCCTCCTCAAGGCGGAAGTCGCGGCCGAAGTGATGCGCCTCAAGGTCGAGCGCGACGCGGTCATCCTCGGCCATAACTACATGGAGCCGGCGCTGTTCCACTCCGTGCCCGATTTCCAGGGCGACTCGCTCGAGCTGTCCCGGCGTGCGGCCGAGACCAACAAGTCGGTGATCGTGTTCTGCGGCGTGCGCTTCATGGCCGAGACCGCGAAGATCCTCAATCCGACCAAGACCGTGCTGCTGCCGACCCCCAAGGGCGGCTGCTCGCTGGCCGAGAGCATCACGGCGGCGGACGTGCGCGCGCTGCGCGAGGCGTATCCCGGCGTGCCGATCGTCACCTACATCAACACCTACGCCGACGTGAAGGCCGAGTGCGACATCTGCTGCACCTCGAGCAACGCAGTGGCCGTCGTCGAGTCGCTGAAGTCCGACACGGTGATCTTCCTGCCCGACGAGTACCTTGCGAAGAACGTCGCGCGCGAGACGGGCCTGCACGTGATCGTGCCCACGGTGCTGCCCAAAGCGGGCGCCGCGCGGCCGGGCACCGAGGTCGAGCACACGATGATCGCGTGGAAGGGCCGCTGCGAGGTGCACGAACTCTTCACGACCGAGGACATTGACTCGGTACGCAAGCAGTTCCCGGACGTGATGATCCTCGCGCACCCGGAGTGCAGCCCCGAGGTGGTGGAGAAGGCCGACTTCTCGGGTAGCACGACCGCGATGATCAAGGCCGTCGAGAAATCAAGCGCGAAGCGCTTCCTGCTGCTCACCGAGTGCTCGATGGGCGACAACATCGTGGCCGCCAACCCCGACAAGGAAATGCTGCGGCTCTGCAGCCACCGCTGCCCGCACATGCACGAGATCACGCTCGAGCAGACCCGCGATTCGCTGAAGTACATGCGCTACGAGGTCGACGTGCCCGAGGACATCCGCGTGCGGGCGCTGCGCTCCGTGGAGCGGATGCTCGCCGTCGGGCCGAAAATCGATTGAACGACGCGATCCATACCGACGTCCTGATCCTCGGCTGCGGCATTGCGGGCGGCACGGCGGCGCTTGAGCTCGCGGAGGCCGGGTTCGACGTGCTGCTCGTCACGCGCGCGGACCGGGCCGAGGAATCGAACACGTACTGGGCGCAGGGCGGCATCATCTTCGAAGGCGAGGGCGATTCCCCGGAATTGCTCGCGAGCGACATCGCCAACGCCGGCGACGGCCTCTGCCATGACCAGGCCGTGGAGATCCTGGCGCGCAGCGGGCCGGGGCTCGTGCAGTCGATCCTGCTCGACCGGCTCAAGGTGCCGTTCGACCGCCGGCCGGACGGCCGCCTGGCGCTGGGCCGCGAGGGCGGCCACTCGCTGCCGCGAATCGTGCATGCCACCGACGCGACCGGCCGCGCGATCGAGAGCGCGCTGATCGCCGCGCTCGCGCAGCACCCGCGCGTGCGGTTCCTGACCAGCCACACGGCCGTGGACCTGCTGACTCCGGCGCACCACGGCCGCGACCGCCGCGCCATCTACGATCCGCTGTCCTGCGTGGGCGCTTACGTGCTCGACCAGAGTTCCGGCGAGGTCATTCGTTGCTTCGCCCGGGCCACGGTGCTGTCCACGGGCGGCCTGGGCCAGATCTTCCTGCGCACGACCAACCCGGTGGGCTCCCGCGGCGACGGACTGGCCATGGCCTACCGCGCCGGCGCGCGGGTCATCAACACCGAGTACGTCCAGTTTCACCCGACCGCGTTCTACCACCGCAATGCGCCGTGCTTCCTGATCACCGAGGCCGTGCGCGGCGCCGGCGCCCGGCTGGTGGACGAGCGGGGCGTGCCGTTCATGGAACGCTACGACGCGGAGTGGAAGGACCTCGCGCCGCGTGACGTGGTTGCACGCAGCATCCACTCCGAGATCCTCCGGCGCGGCGTTTCGAACGTGTACCTCGACCTGTCGTCCTACATCCCGGCCGAGCGCATTCGTGCCGATTTTCCCGAGATGCAGCGCAGTTGCCTCGAGTACGGCATCGACATCACGCGCGACCTGCTGCCCGTCGTTCCCGCCGCGCACTATTCCTGCGGCGGCGTCTGGGCGGACGAGCACGGCGCGAGCACGGTGCAGCGCCTGTATGCGATCGGCGAGGTGTCCTGCACCGGGCTACACGGCGCCAACCGCCTTGCCAGCACGTCACTGCTCGAGGGGCTGGTCTGGGGCAGCCGCTCGGCGGCGCACATCGCTGCCTCGCTGCGCTCGCACAACGGTGTGCGGTACGAGGACATCCCGCCCTGGCAGCCGACCGGACGCGAGACGCCCGATCCGGCGCTGGTCGCCCAGGACATGAGCTCGATCAAGCACATCATGTGGAACTACGTGGGGCTGGTGCGCACGACGCCGCGCCTCGCGCGCGCGATCCAGGACCTGCGCAACCTCGAGGTCGAGATCGAGCGGTTCTACCGTGCCGCCGCGTTGACCGACGAATTGATCGGCCTGCGCAACGCGGTGCGCGTCGCGCTGATCGTGACGCTCGCCGCCTGGGAGAACCCGGAGAGCCGCGGCGCCCACTATCGCGAGTGAGCGCCGATCCGCGGCGGCCTCAGCCGAGGATCCGCAACGCCTGGCGGACCATGAACGCCATCAGCACCAGCGTTCCCAGCGCGAAGATGCCAAAGCGCACGATGACGCGGTTGAACGTCGCCTGCACCAGCGAATGCGCGATGCGCAGCAGCACGTAAGCCCACGCAAGCTTGAGCGCGGTGGCGTCCCCTCCGCCGGTCAGCGCCGCCAGGAACATCAGCGCATAAAACAGCGTCGGCTGCTCGTGCAGGTGGTTGTAGTTGTCCGCCACCGAGCGAACGCCCGGCCGCAGACGATGCGACCACGTGCCGGGATAGGCGGCATCCTGCGGGTCGATGCCGGCCTCCTTCATGGCGGGAATGCGGGTGGCATACATCCAGATCCACATCACGAGCGTCCAGGCGACGAGCGCGAGGACGGGCGTCAGGAACTCATTCGCAGTCGGCACGGCGGATTCCCCCCCCCCAAGGTTGTCGGGCAGGCGAAGGTTAGCAGTTCTCCGGCTTGACGCGGCACGTGCGGCCAGATAACAAGCGTGCTGCGCCCATGATCGTCTCGACGACACTGACCGCCAGCAACGCCGGCATCATCGGCGACGCGCTGGCGTCGGTCGTCGCTCAGGTCGATCGATGCCTGGTCATCGACACCGGTGCGCGCGACCAGACGCTCGAGGTCGCCCGCCGCGTCGCAGGCGACAAACTGGTCGTCCGGGAATTCCAGTGGCGGGATGACTTCGCCGCGGCGCGCAACTTTGCGCTCGAGGCGGCGCACGCTGCGGGCGGTCAGTGGGCCGTGACCGTGGATACCGATGAGCGGCTGCTGTTCGACGCAGGTTTCGACTTGCGGAGCGCCCTGGCGCAGACACGGGCCAGCGTGCTGCTCGTCGCCGAGGAGAACGGCTTCTACGCCAAGGAGCGCATCTTTCGCCTGCTCGCCGCGGTGCGCTGGAACGGCCCGACGCACGAGGCGCTCGTCGGCCAGCGCGAGGGCGCGAGCGCGCAATTTGTCGGCGTCCGGTTCCGCGAACTGCCCAAGGACGAAGCCGTGCTGCGTCGAAAGTTCGAGCGCGACGTGGCGGTGCTGCGTCGTTACGTGCGCCAGCACGCGAAGGAGCCTCGCTGGCATTACTACCTCGGTGCCTCGCACCAGGACCTGGGCCAGCATGCCGCGGCCATCGAGGCCTATCGCCAATGCGCGGCGCTCGGCGGCTGGGCCGAGGAGGGCGCCTGGGCCTGTTACCGGGCGGCCGAGTGCTGCTGCGCGCTCGGGCGCTGGGGCGATGCGATCGCGCACTGTGCGCAGGGGCTCGCGATCCGGCCGGCGACCGCGGAGCTGGCATGGCTCGCTGGATTCGCGGCTTACAAGGCGAAGCGCTATGAAGATGCGATCGCCTGGTCCAACATGGCGGTCGTCAACGGATTGCACGACGGTGCGGGGGGCAGCTTCACTCGCGTCGGCTTCCGCCACCCGCCCGCCCTGTACGAGGGTCCGTACGACGTGCTGCGCTGGACGTTCACGGCGCTTGGCGATGCGGCGGCCGCGCAGCAAGCGGCGCAGGAGTATGAAACCGCGAAGCGCGCGCGCGAGGCCGCAGGACGCGCCTGAGGCGCACCGGACGCTGAACCCAGGAGTTCCCATGTTGCTGTTCGATCCGCAGAGCTTTGACGCCTCCCGCTACGACGAGCGCACCCGCAGCGCGCTACTCGCAGTGCGCGACTTCTTCGAATCCAAGGGTCATGACGCTCTCAAGCAGGAGAGCCACGACGCGGTCTGGTACACCGACTTCCTCGCCATGCTGGAACGCGAGGGGATCTTCGCCACCTTCGGCACGCCTGCGGCAGTCGGCCGGCTGATCGGCGATGAGGCCGGTACGACGAGCGCACGCTGGGACACGGCGCGCAACAACGACCTGAGCGAGCTGCTGGCCTGGTACTCGCTCGAGCACTGGTATGCGTGGCAGGTGACCGTGCTCGGGCTCGGCCCGGTCTGGATGAGCAACAACGCCGCCGCGAAGACGCTCGTCGGGAAGTTGCTCGCGACCGGGGGCGTCTTTGCGTTCGGGTTGTCGGAGCGCGAGCACGGCGCCGACATCTATTCGACCGACATGGTGCTGACCCCGGACGGCACGGGCTGGCGGGCGAGCGGTGGCAAGTACTACATCGGCAACGGCAACTGCGCGGCGCGGGTCGCCGTGTTTGGTCGCGTCCAGCGAGCCGGCGGCCCGTCGGCGAATCCGGCCGACGACTACGTGTTCTTCCTGGCCGACCCGCAGCATCCCGGCTACGAACTCGTGCAGAACGTGATTCGCGGCCAGATGTACGTCTCCGAATTCCGGCTGCAGGATTACCCGGTGACGCCTGCAGACGTCCTGCACACGGGCAAGGCGGCCTGGGATGCCGCGCTTGCGACCGTCAACGTCGGCAAGGTGCAGCTCGCATGGGCGAGCATCGGCATCGCAGAGCACTCGTTCACTGAGGCGGTCCGGCATGCACGCCGCCGCGTGCTGTACGGCACGCGCGTCACCGATTTCCCGCACGTGCGCCGGCTGCTGGCCGATGCGTACGTGCGGCTGCTCGCGATGAAGCTCTACAGCGCGCGCTGCTCCGACTACGAGCGGTCCGCAGCCGCGGACGACCGTCGGTTCCTGCTCTTCAACCCGATCGCCAAGATGAAGGTCACCAGCGAGGGTGAGCGAGTGATCGACCTGCTCTGGGAGGTGATCGCGGCGAAGGGCTTCGAGAAGGACACCTATTTCGAGCAGGCGACCCGGCACATCCGCACGCTGCCGAAACTTGAGGGCACGGTGCACGTCAACCTCGCGCTCGTGCTCAAGTTCCTGCCGGCCTATGCCGCGGCCGCCGCTGGCAAGCCGGTCGCCTACCGCGCCGTGCCCGTCCGGCTCGACCCGGCCGACGACGGGTTCCTGTTCGCGCAAGGACCGGCGAGCGGCCTGTCGCGCATCGGCTTCCAGGACTGGCGCGCAGCCTTCGTGCGCTTCGCGCACCTGCCGAACGTGGCCGCGTTCCTCGCCCAGGTGCAGGCGTTCGGGCAGTTCATGGCCGTGGCCGGGCCGCAGGGCGAGCAGGGCAAGGACCTCGATTTCCTGCTCTCGATCGGCCAGATCTTCACGCAGATCGTCTACGCGCAACTGGTGGCGGAAGCGGCTGCGCTCGCGATCGACGGCGCGGCGGACGGCACGCGCAGCGGCACGACCAGCGCCTGTGCCGGCCTCGGCGAGGCTCACGTGGACCGGATGTTCGCCGTCTTCGTCCAGGACGTGAGCGAGTACGCCGTGGCGTTGCATGGCCAGGCTTCGGCAACCCAGGCGCAGCAGTCGGCCGCCCTGACGCTCGTGCGACGGCCTCACGCGGACGGGACCGCGGCCGCGGCGCTGCACGAAGAGATCGTGGCCTACGGTTAGTCGCCGGCGACGAACGGTTCGTCGTGCCGCGCCCTGCGCCGGATTGTGCAGAACAGACCGCCCCTGTAGCCTGCGCGGCTTCATTCGGGGGAGTCGAGCGTGAAGAAAGTCCTGCGCATCGTTGGCTGGTCGGTCGTCGTCCTGTTGCTGGTCGGCGCCTTCGTTGGCTACCGGATCATCTGGGGGCAGCCCTTCACGATCAACCAGCTTGCGAATCGGCAAGCGACGTTCTTCCTCGTCCGCAATCCCGAGTTGTTCACGATGATCGGCCTTGCGGACGGTACGATCATCGACCGCCACTCCGGCAAGCTCGCCGCGGTCGGCCTCGAGAAACGCGACGACGACTATGCGTTCGCCGAGCAGGCAATCGCGGACGTGAAGAAGTTCGACCGCACCAGGCTCGAGCCCCAGGAGCAGATCACCTACGACGTGCTGCTCGATTTCTACGG
>Ga0209262_10000378_pt1 | contig 21482 bp, 17 predicted proteins | sample Lowcelwee11metaG_FD_187171 | JGI IMG/M metagenome (GOLD analysis project Ga0209262, IMG submission 187171) | Freshwater pond sediment microbial communities from the University of Edinburgh, under environmental carbon perturbations - Low... | ecosystem: Environmental > Aquatic > Freshwater >...
CGTCGCGCGCCATCCGCGCGTGTTGGCCGCCGCGCCTTATGTGCAGCAACAGGGCATGCTTTCCTTCGACGGGCAGGTGAAGGGCGTCATGGTGCGCGGCATCCTGCCGACGGAGGAGGATCGCGTCGCCGACTTCTCGCGCCACATGAAGGCGGGGGCGCTGGAACGCTTGCGTCCCGGCGAATTCGGCATCGTGCTCGGCGCGGAACTCGCCTATGCCTTGCGCGCCAACACCGGCGACAAGCTGACGCTGATCGCCCCGCAGGGCATGGTGACGCCCGCCGCCGTGCTGCCGCGCATGAAGCAGTTCGTCGTGGTCGGCATCTTCGAGGTGGGCATGTTCGAGTACGACGCCGGTCTGGCGCTCTTGCACCTGGCCGACGCGCAAAAGCTTTACCAGATGGACGAGCGCGTCTCGGGCGTGCGGCTCAAGCTCGACGACCTGTTCGCCGCGCCGACGGTGGTGCGCGAGCTGGCCGGCAATCTCGGCCAGGATCTGCGCGTCTCGGACTGGACAAAGAATCACGCCAATTTCTTCCGCGCCGTGCAGATCGAGAAGAACATGATGTTCCTCATCCTGCTGCTGATCGTCGCCGTCGCGGCCTTCAACATCGTGTCGACGCTGGTGATGACGGTGACCGACAAGCGCGCCGACATTGCCATCCTGCGCACCCTCGGCGCGAGTCCCGGCAGCATCATGCGCATCTTCATCATCCAGGGCACGCTGATTGGCGTGATCGGGCTGGTCATGGGCGTGGCCGGCGGCGTGGCGCTGGCGCTCAATGTCGATGTCGTGGTGCCGGCGCTGGAACGCGTGCTGGGCATGCAGTTCCTCGCCAAGGACGTGTATTACATCTCCGACCTGCCTTCCGATCTGCACTGGTCGGATGTCTGGATCATCGTCGCCACCTCCTTCAGCCTGACCGTGCTGGCGACGCTCTACCCGAGCTGGCGCGCGGCGCGCACGAATCCGGCGGAGGCGCTGCGCTATGAGTGACGCGATCCTGGCTTGCGCCGGTTTGAGCAAGATCTTCCGTCAGGGCGCCGACGCGGTGCCGGTGCTGACGGGTGTCGATTTGGAAGTCGGCGCTGGCGAGACGCTGGCCATCGTCGGCTCCAGCGGTTCGGGCAAGAGCACCTTGCTGCATCTGCTCGGCGGGCTCGATGCGCAGTCGGCCGGCACGGTGCATCTGCTCGGCCACGCCCTGGCGCAGGTTTCCGAGGCCGAACGCGGCCGCTTGCGCAACGAGAGCCTCGGTTTCGTCTACCAGTTCCATCACCTGTTGCCGGAATTCACCGCGCTGGAAAACGTCGCGATGCCGCTCCTGATCCGACGCATGACGAAGGCCGCAGCGGAGGCTCGGGCCGCCGCGATTCTGGGCGAGGTCGGCCTGGGTTTGCGCTTGAAGCATCGTCCCGGCGAACTCTCGGGCGGCGAGCGCCAGCGTGCCGCCCTGGCCCGCGCTTTGGTGACGCAGCCGGCGTGCGTGCTGGCCGACGAGCCGACCGGCAACCTCGACCGGCGTACCGCCGACGAGGTGTTCGCGCTGATGTTGCGCATGAATGCCGTGCATGGCACGAGCCTCGTCATCGTCACGCACGATGCCGCGCTGGCGGCGTCCTGCCAGCGCCGACTTTTGTTGCGCGACGGGCGGCTAGCGCCGACGACGGCGGCGCCAGGCGCGCACGAGGTAGATGCGCCAGGCCAGCCGCAGCGCGAGATAGCCGCCGACGGCGAGTAGCCCGGCGAGAAGCGGCAGGCCGATGGCGAGCGGAGCGCCCAATTGCACCATCCAATCCGCCAGCGCCGCGATCCAGTCGACAAGTGTGCCTGCGCCGGTGTCGCCGTAGTCCGGCGGCGCGACGAACTGGCCTTGCCCGTGTCCGAACCATCCCATCATGCTGCGACCGAGCGCGAAGGCGACGAAGTACAACGGCACGATGGTGACGGGGTTGGTGTACAGCGTGGTGACGAGCGCGAGCGGCAGGTTGATGCGGAAGACGACGGCGCAGATGGCGGCGCCGAGCATCTGGAACGGCCCCGGAATCAGTCCGCAGAACAAGCCGACCGCGACGCCGCCGGCAGCGGAATGGCGGTTCAGGTGCCACAGGCGCGGGTGCAGCAGCGTATTGCGGAAGGGCGCGAGCCAGCGGTTGGCGCGCACCGCGCTGTGGTCGGGCATGTATCGACGTAGCAGATTGCGCATGGAGTCATTGTCTCAAGAAACACGCCGGGCCGCCCCAAGCGTTTCTTGGCCTCCTGGGGGGGAAAGCCGCGCAGCGGCTTTTCCGGGGGAGGCTGAATGTTGCCGTGGCGGGTGCTGGCTTTCGCGTTGGGCGTCTGGAGCGTGCAGCAACTCGCCGTGCTGCCGGCGCCGACTTTTCTCGCAAACTGACCGACGACGAACCGGGGATCGCGACATACAATCCTGTCCATGAAAAAAACCTCGGCACTTTCTGGCCTTCTGTCTGGAGCATGAGCAACGTGCCGCCCGACATTTACCGTCAGCAACGGTATTCAGCGACAGAAGCAGGCCCTGTCGCGATAGGCATGCTAGGCAAAAAGGGAGGGATCTGCCGTGCAGATTGATTGGCTCAAAATTGCCAATTTCAAACTTTTTGCCGACAGCGAATTTCGCTTTCACCCAGAATTCAATCTTGTCGTGGGCGTAAACGGCTGCGGGAAAACGTCTTTATTGCGTGCCGCCGCAGTAGCGCTCGGCGGCTGGGCACACGCCTATATCAAAGACCGCAACAATCGCCGCCCCATTGCCGACGACGAGATTCGCGAGATACAGCAGGACAAGCGATTCGACAAGGCGAAAACCGTTACGATCAGGGCACGCGGCAAAGCGGCCATCGTTGACCGCTTTGCGCAGTGCAAAAACGGCAGCGCGGTATGGACGCGCATACGTACCGAGGAAAGCAAGCAGACCTTCACCGGTGGCGAAATCGACTACGGTAATGGCACGCAATACAACCTGAACTTCGACCAACTCGGCCAGGACATTCTGACTTTCATTGAGAGGGGGGGATCGTTCGACCTCCCACTGTTTGCCTTCTACGAATGCGACCGACTTTGGCTATCGAAGCATGAACTGAGCGCCGAAGAATCGGCCAAGGCCAAATACTCCCGCTTCGACCCTTACGTTGATTGCTTCCACACCGGCGCAGACCATCGGGCGATCGGCGAGTGGTTGCTCAAACACGAACTGGCCTCTTTGCAACGGAAAGAAGAGACGCCCATGCTTCAGGCAATTCGTAGCGCGGCAAAAGCGGCTGTCGAAGGATGTACCGAGTTGCGCTTCGACTTTGAAGAAAGTCGCGTCATGATCGAGTTTGAAGATGGCAAGGCGATTCCTTTCGAACACTTGAGCGATGGGCAACGCACCATGCTGGGCCTTTTCTGCGACCTGGCCCGGCGTGCCGCTGTCCTGAATCCGCACCTCGGCGGCGAAGCAAGCGCCAGAACAAGCGGCGTTGTGCTCATCGACGAACTTGACCTGCACCTCCACCCAAAATGGCAGCGCCGCATCATCGAGAATTTGCGCCGCACATTCCCGAAAATCCAGTTCATTTGCACCACGCATTCGCCTCAACTGATAGGGCAGGCCAAGGCGAATGAAATCATTCTTCTGGACAGGCCCGAAGGACACCCAGGTCAAAGCTATGGAATGGATTCCAATTGGGTATTGCAGCACATCATGGGCAGCGATGACCGCGATCCAGTCGTCGCTGGCAAGTTGGATGAAATCTTTGAGGATGTTGAAAGCGCACAATTCGACTCAGCGCGCGAGAAGCTCAACGCCCTCCGCTCGGACATTGGCGACCACCCCGATTTGGTGGAAGCAGAAGCCCTGATAAGCCGCTACACGCGCTTCGATCATCCGGCATCGGAGTAGCAGCATGCGGCATATCGTCAAAGGAGGCGAACCCGCTGCGCTGCGAGATTGGAAAGCAAAGAACGTCACATCTCCGCAGAATCTGAACTATGGCAACCTGTCCGCCGCAGAGAAGAATCCGATAAAGGACTGCTTGCTCAAGGAGCAAGGGTATTTGTGCGCTTACACCATGGCACGCCTTGCCAGTGCCGACGCCTGCCATATCGAACATATCCAGCCACAAAACGTCGCACCGGGACTGGATTTGAACTACGCCAACATGGCGGCCTGCTTCCCAAAAGATGGTGGAGATATAACGCCGGGCTATGGCGCACCGATCAAGGCTGGTCAAGCGGTGACGCTGAACGTAAATTTCGTTTCGCCGCATCAAGCCGGCTGCGAAGCCAGGTTCCATTACAACTCCAAAGGAGGGGTTTTCGCTGACCAGAATGATGCGGCGGCCCTTGGTACCATAAATACCCTGAAGTTGTGCCACGACCAGTTGGTCGAACTCAGGCGCCGAGCCATCGAAACGTATGGCTTGGCAATACAGCGCGGGACGACGAGGACCGCAAGAAAACTGAAAAGTGCAGCGGAGGCTCGACGGTTTGCCAACGAGGTACTGCAAGCCGACGCAAATGGTCGTTTAGAACCATTTTGCGTTGCACTGTCCCAGGCGGCCCTCGATTACGCGGTCAAGGAAGAGCTGCGATCTCAGCGATTACGCGCTCACCACGGAGGGAACCATTGATGGTTGCGCAATGGATATCGCGCCAATAGGGGACGCACCACGTTTAATCCACCCCCTCTAAATTTCAGTCTCCTGTCAGTGAGCGTGGGCGGGCTTGCCGACCTCGCGCGGATGGGCCGGTCAGTGTGCGATGCGAGCCTATCGACGTAACCAGTTGTGCATGGGGCCATTGTAAATGCCGTGGCGGGTGCTGGCTTTCGCGTTGGGCGTCTGGAGCGTGCAGCAACTCGCCGTGCTGCCGGCGCCGATCTGGTTCGCCGCCAGCGCCGCAGTCGGCTTAGCTTGCGGGTTGGCGGCGCAGTGGCGGTGGCGTTTCCTCTCCATGCTCGGCGCGCTGCTGTTTGGCTGCGCCTGGGCGGGCGGCTTCGCCCATTGGCGGCTGGCCGATGCCTTGCCTACGGCATGGGAAGGCCGCGATATCGAAGTCGTCGGCGTCGTCGCCGATTTGCCGCAGCGTTTCGAGCGCGGCGTGCGTTTCGCTTTCGCGGTCGAACAGGCCGATGCGCCGGTGCCGTCGCGCATCGCCTTGAGTTGGTACCGCCAGGGCGAAATCGCTGCCGAGGTGGAGGAGGGCGAGGACGAGACTGCGCCGTCTGCGGCCTTGCCCCTGCCGCGCGCCGGGGAACGCTGGCGCTTCGTCGTGCGTCTGAAGCGGCCGCACGGCAGCCTCAATCCGTACGGCTTCGATTACGAGGGCTGGTTGTTCGAGCGCGGCATCCGCGCTACGGGCTATGTCAGAAAGTCGGCGCTGACGGCACGGCGCGCTGTCCATGCCGATGGCTTGGCCGGCGCCATCGGCCAACTGCGCGAGGCGACGCGGACGCGCATCCAGCGCATGCTGCCGGAGCATGCCTACGCCGGCATCCTCGCGGCGCTGACGGTGGGTGACCAGCAGGCGATTGCCCCCGAACTCTGGCGCCTGTTCGCCGCCACCGGCATTACGCACCTGATGTCGATATCCGGCCTGCATGTGACAATGGTCGGCGGCCTGGCCGCCTGGTTGGTGTCGCTGCTGTGGCGCCGTGCCGCGCGCCTGCCGCTGCGCTGGCCGGCGCAGAAGGCGGCGGCGCTGGCGGGGTTCGCCGCTGCGTGCGCCTATGCGCTGCTCGCCGGTTTCGGCGTGCCGGCGCAGCGCACGCTGTATATGCTCGGCGTGGTCGCACTCGCGCTGCTCTCGGGCCGCGCCGTGGCCGCCCCCCATGTGCTCGGCGCCGCGCTGTTGCTGGTGTTGCTGCTCGATCCCTGGGCGGTGCTGGCGGCAGGTTTCTGGTTGTCCTTCGGCGCGGTGGCGCTATTGTTCTACATCGTCGCCGGCCGTCTTGGCAGGCAGCACTGGCTCGTCGAATGGTTGCGCGCGCAGTGGGCGGTGACGCTGGGCATGTTGCCGCTGCTGCTGGCGCTGTTCCAGCAGTTCTCGCTGGTCTCGCCCCTGGCCAACGCGCTGGCGATTCCCGTGGTCAGTTTTCTCGTCACGCCGCTCGCGCTGGTCGGTTGCCTCCCCGGCCTGGCCTGGGCGCTGGATCTGGCCCATGCGCTGCTCGTTCCCTTGCTGGACTTCCTGCGCTGGTTGGCGGATTGGCCGGGGGCCTTGTGGCAGCAGCACGCGCCGCCGCCCTGGGCCGTGCCGCTGGCCTTGCTGGGGGCGGTCTGGCTGCTGTTGCCGCGCGGTTTTCCGGCGCGCTGGCTCGGGCTGGTGTTGTTCCTGCCGCTGTTTTTCATCTACCCGCTGCGGCCCGCGCCGGGCGCGCTGATGCTGACGGTGCTCGATGTCGGCCAGGGCCAGGCCGTGCATGTGCAAACCGCGACGCACGACCTGATGTTCGACACCGGCCCCGATTTCGGCGGTACGGCAGATGCCGGTAGCCGCATCCTCGTGCCCTATCTGCGCGCCGCCGGCGTGATGCGGCTCGACAAGCTGATCGTCAGCCATGCCGACCGGGATCACGCTGGCGGCGCAGAAGCGCTGCTGGCCGCCGTGCCGGTCGCGGATTTCTTGACTTCGATGCAAGACTCGGCGCTGACGGGACGGCAGTGGGATGGAACCGCAGCGGGACGACGCTGCGTGGACGGCGAATCCTGGGAGTGGGATGGCGTGCGCTTCCGTATCCTGCATCCGGCGGCGGCGGACTATGCGGGCAAACGTCCGAGCAATGCCATGAGTTGCGTGCTGATGCTTGAAAGCGTCCATGGCCGCGTGCTGATTCCCGGCGACCTCGAAGGGCGGGCGGAGACGGAATTCCTTGCGCGCCATGGCGCTGCCGCGCGTGCCGATGTGCTCGTCGCCCCGCATCACGGCGGCAAGCGCACCTCCACGCCGGAATTTGTTGCAGCGGTCGGCGCGCGCGAGGTGGTGTTTCCGGTCGGCTATCGCAATCGCTTCGGTCATCCGTATCAAGCGGTGCTGGAACGCTATGCCGCGACCGGGACGCGCATCCATCGCAGCGACGCGCATGGCGCGGTGCGCATCGATCTCGATGGTTCGCCGCGCGAAATCGCCCATCAGCGCGATGTGCAGCGGCGCTACTGGCACAATGCATCGATTCAACTTTCGGAAAGCCTGCCATGACCGCCATGCGCCAACGCCACGTCCAATGCCTTTCCCCCGCCGGGTTTCATCGCATGGCCTATGTCGAGTGGGGCGATCCGCGCAATCCGCGCGTGCTGGTCTGCGTGCATGGCCTGACGCGCTGCGGGCGCGATTTCGATTACCTGGCGCAGGCCTTGGCGGACGAGTACCGCGTGGTCTGCCCCGACGTGGTCGGGCGCGGTCTGAGCGACTGGTTGCGCGACCCGGCGTATTACGCAATTCCGCAATACGCAGCCGACATGACGACGCTGCTTGCGCGCCTTGACGTGGACACGGTGGATTGGCTCGGCACCTCGATGGGCGGCATGATCGGCATGGCGCTGGCGGCGCAGGCGCCCGCCGCCATTGGGCCGATCGCGCGGCTGATCCTCAACGACGTCGGTCCGGTGATCGGCACGGGAGCGCTGGATCGTATCGGCGAATACCTCGCCCATCCGCCCGACTTCGCTTCGCTGGCGGAGGCGGAGGCGTACGTCCGCGTCGTCGCGGCGCCTTTCGGCCAGCTCGCCGACGCCCAGTGGCGCCATCTGACGGAACATGCGGTGAAAGCGCTGCCGACGGGACGCATTGCCTTGCGCTACGACCCCGGCATTGCCGGCCCCTTCGTTGCGGCGATGCGGATGCTGGCGGCAGGCAAGGCGCCTGGCAGCGATGTCGAACTCTGGCCCCTGTACGACGCGATTCGCTGCCCGACCTTGGCGCTGCGCGGCGAATATTCCGATCTATTGGCGCGGACGACCTTGGCGGCGATGGCCGAGCGCGGGCCGCGTGCGCGCGGCGTGGAACTGCCGGGCGTCGGCCATGCGCCGGTGTTCATGAGCGACGACCAAGTGGCCGTGGTGCGGGATTTCTTGCGCGGCTGAAGCAAATCCCGCCGGTGTTTGCCGCACCGGCGGGAGGAGGAACAGACGATCAGGCGTTCTTGGTGACCTGGCCGCCGTCGTCGAGCAGTTGCGCTTGCGCTGCCGCCAAACGGGCGATGGGCACGCGCGGACCGGAGCAGGAGACGTAGGTCAGGCCGATCTTGTGGCAGAAGGCGATCGAGCCCGGGTGGCCGCCGTGTTCGCCGCAGATGCCGACCTTGAGATCCGGATTGGTCTTGCGGCCTTCGCTGACCGCGAGCTTCATCAGTTCGCCGACGCCCTTCTGGTCCAGCACTTCGAAGGGGTTGTCGATCAGGATGCCGGCCTCGACGTAGTTCGGCAGGAACTTGTTCTCGGCGTCCTCGCGGGAGAACGAGAAGGTGGCTTGCGTCAGGTCGTTGGTGCCGAAGCTGAAGAACTCGGCCATTTCGGCCATCCGGCCGGCGCGCAGGCAGGCACGCACGACTTCGAGCATGCTGCCGAACTTGAAGCCGACGTTGATGCCGTGCGTCAGTTCGACCACCTTGTGGATACGCTTCACATAGCTGTGAATGCGGGCGAGTTCCTCGACGGTGGCCACCTGCGGCACCATGATCTCGGGATAGACCTCGATGCCTTCCTTGGCGCACAGCGCGGCGGCTTCGAGCACCGCCTGGATCTGCATCGAGTAGATCTCGGGATAGGTGATGCCCAGACGCACGCCGCGATGGCCGAGCATCGGGTTGACCTCGGAGAGCGCGCGCACCTTCTTGAGGGTCTTCTCTTTTTTGGCGATGACATCCTCTTCGAGGTGGCCTTCCTTGAAGTCGGTCATGCTGCGGCCAAGCTTGGAGAGGCCGTCGGCATATTGCATGTAAAGCTTCGGATTCAGCAGCTTCAAGGTTTCCGGCAGTTCTTCCAGTGCCTTGAGCGAGTCGCGCAGGTGGTGCAGGTGGGCGATTTCCAGTTCGAGCTGGGCGGCGGTGGGCAGGAACTCGTGCAGCGGCGGGTCCATCAGGCGCACGGTGACCGGCAGACCCTTCATGGCCTTGAAAATGCCCTTGAAGTCGGCGCGCTGGATCGGCAGCAGGCGGTCGATGGCGGTTTGGCGTTCTTCGATGCTTTCGGCCAGGATCATTTCCTGCACGATGGGCAGGCGGTCGGTGGCGTTGAACATGCGCTCGGTGCGGCACAGGCCGATGCCCATGGCGCCGAAACCGCGCGCGCGCGCGGCATCTTCCGGCGTGTCGGCGTTGGCCATGACCTTGAGGCGCGACACCTGGTCGGCCCATTTCAGCAGCGTCTCCATGTCCTCGCTGAACTCGGCCTGTACGGTCGGCACTTCGCCGGCATAGACATTGCCGTTGCCGCCGTCGATGGTGACGACGTCGCCTTCATGCAGTGTCGTGTCGCCGATGGTCGCGGAGCGCTTGATGTCGTTGATGTGGATGGCTTCGCAGCCGGACACGCAGGGCTTGCCCATGCCGCGCGCCACCACGGCCGCATGCGAGGTCTTGCCGCCGCGGCTGGTGAGAATGCCCTGGGCCTGGAAGAAGCCGTGGATGTCTTCGGGTTTGGTTTCCTCGCGCACGAGGATGACCTTCTCGCCGGCCATGCCGCGCGATTCGGCGGAGTCGGCATCGAAGACGATCTTGCCGGAAGCCGCACCGGGCGAGGCCGGGAGGCCGGTGGCGAGCGGCTTGCCCTTGAAATCGGGCGACAGTTGCGGCACCAGCAGTTGTTCCAGCATGGCCGGATCGATGCGCATCAGCGCCTTTTCCTTGCTGATCAGGCCTTCCTTGAACATCTCGACCGAGGTGCGCACCATCGCTGCGGCGTTCATCTTGCCGTTGCGGGTTTGCAGGCAGTAGAGCGTGCCGCGTTCGATGGTGAATTCGAAGTCCTGTACTTCCTTGTAATGCGTTTCGAGGCGATTGTGCAGTTCGAGCAGTTGCCGGTAGATTTCCGGCATGTCGTGCTCCATTTCCGCAATGGCTTTCGGCGTGCGGATGCCGGCCACCACGTCTTCGCCCTGGGCGTTGACGAGGTATTCGCCGTAGATCATGTTTTCGCCGGTGCCGGGGTTGCGCGTGAAGCCGACGCCGGTGCCGGAGTCGTTGCCCATGTTGCCGAATACCATGGTGCAGATGTTCACGGCCGTACCGTTGGCCTGTTCCTTGGTGATCTTGAACTGGCGGCGATAGTCGATGGCGCGCTTGCCGTTCCAGGAACGGAACACCGCGCCGACGGCGATTTCGAGTTGTTTGTAGGGATCGTCCGGGAAGGGCTTGCCGGTGTTGGTCTCGATGATCTTGGCGAACTGCTCGGCCAGCTCGGCGAGGTGTTCGGCCTTGAGATCGACATCGTCGGCGACGCCGACCTTCTTCTTCATCGCCGCCATGGCGTCGTCGAAATGCTTGTCTTCCACGCCCAGCGCGATCTTGCCGAAGAGCTGGATGAAGCGGCGGTAAGCGTCGTAACCGAAGCGCGGATTGTCGGTGAGCTTGATCAGCGCCTGCAACGAGGTCTTGTTGAGGCCGAGATTGAGGATGGTGTCCATCATGCCCGGCATGGACATCGAGGAGCCCGAACGTACCGAGACGAGCAGCGGATTGTCGCCGCCGCCGAAGCTCTTGCCGGTTTTCTTTTCGAGATCCTTCATGTACTTGAGGGTCTCGTCCCAGGCGCCCTTGGGCAGGGCGTCGTGCTCAAGGTAGGCTTGGCAGGCCTCGGTGGTCAGTGTGAAGCCGGGCGGGACATTCAGGCCGATCTGCGTCATTTCGCACAAATTCGCGCCCTTGCCCCCCAATAGCATCTTGTTCTTGCCATCGCCTTCCTCGAAGGCATAGACGAATTTGTGACTTGTCATTTCCGGCTCCCTATCTTAATTAGAATGTAATGCTGGTATGCTGCAAAGCAGCACAGCCCGATAAGATATCAAATCGCGCCAGAATCGGGTAGTTTTTGTGCGTTTCGATGTAATCGGGCGGCGCGGCTCTCGCTATACTTTAGTACATCATGTCCCAGAACACCGATCCCATGGTCGAACCGGAATCTCGTCGCCCGCAGGAGTTCATGCTGCTGGCTTTGGTGGCGTTGACCGCCCTTGTCGCCAACCTGCCGGGTAGCCTGCTCGAACCGCTCGGCATCAGGACCAGCTATTTGCTGGCGCTGTTGGGCTTCATCGTCGTGCTGGCGCTGTTTCTGTATTTGCGGTTTTTCTTCTTCCTGCTGTACGTCCTGCTGGCGATTGGTGCCAATGTGCCGGCGCAATGGGCCGAGGCGCTCGGCATTTCCCAGTTGCCGCTGTTGATCACCTTGGTCGCCATGGTCGGCTTGTCCCTGTTGAACTATGGCGTGAAGTTGTTGCCGAGCGGAATCGAGGCGCCCGGCGTCGAGTACAAGCAGAGCGTCGAGGGTACCAAGGCCTTGTTGGCGGCGATTGAGCGCGGCAACACGGCACAGGTGCGGCAGATTCTTTCCATGGGTATCGACCCTGACCAGACCGGCGAGACCGGTCTGACGCCGCTCATGCTGGCGGCCCAGTTGGGCTATGTCGAGATGGTCGATGCGCTGTTGGCGGCGGGCGCGAACCCCGAACTGACGACGGCCGATGGGCACTGCGCGCGCGACCTGGCCACGCGCAAAGGTTTTGTCGCCATCGTCAAGCGACTGGCACCTGAGAGCTGACATGCCCATCCAGCGAAAACTCGGCGCCGGCAAGACGGTGGATTCGGCAGCGAAGCTCGACAAGATTGTCGCCGATGCGCGGCGTGGTGCCGAAAAGCGCGAGCAGGGCTATCGCGAACAGGCGCTGAAGATCTACCCCTGGGTTTGCGGCCGCTGCGCGCGGACGTTTACTCATGTCAACCTGCGCGAACTGACTGTGCATCATCGCGACCATAATCACGACAACAATCCGGCCAACGGCAGCAACTGGGAGTTGTTGTGCCTGTATTGCCACGACAACGAACACCAGCGCCAGCTCGAAGCTGCCGGAGGGGGCGCCGAGATTGGCGACAAGGGCGGAGTGGCGACCCATTCGCCCTTTGCTGCGCTGAAGTCGATGCTGGGCAACAAGGACGACAAATAGTCGCGTCCTGCCCGTGCGGGCATTCCATACCCTATGAGCAATGTTGCGGTCGCTGGCATGCCGGCGCACCGGCACCGCATGCCGAGGCGCTGATGCGCTCGCGCTACAGCGCCTTTGTGTTGGGACTGCATGATTACCTGCTGGCGACCTGGCATGCTGCTACCCGGCCAGCCAGCCTGGACCTCGAAACCTCGCCGCCCACGCGCTGGCTGGGCCTGGAGGTCAAGCGCTTTGAGGTCAGCGGCAGCGACGCGGCGAACGTCGAGTTCGTCGCCCGTTACAAGATTGGCGGTCGCGCCCATCGCCTGCATGAAACCAGCCGCTTTCTGCGCGCAGACGGTCGTTGGTACTACCTCGACGGCGACGTTTGAACGCAAAGTCGGCGCTGGCAAGACGGCGGATTGGCGCGAGCGGGTATCCTTCCCTCTTTGTTTTTATCGAAAGAATCGATCATGTGGTTTCGCAATCTGCGTCTGTATCGTTTGCAACGGGAGTTGCACCTCGACCTCGCCCAATTCGAGGCCGCGCTCGCGCGTCGCCCGCTCGCCCGTTGCGGCAGTTTTGAAATGGCCAGCCGGGGCTGGGTCTTTCCGAGTCACGACGGCGTGTTCGTCCATGCCGTGAATCGGCAGTGGTTGCTGGCGCTGGGTGTCGAGCAGAAGCTACTGCCCGGCAGCGTCGTGCGGCAGACGGCGCAGGAGCGCGCCGCTCTGATCGAGGCCGAACAGGGCCGCAAGGTCGGTCGCAAGGAGATGCGCGATATTGCCGAGCGCGTCACCGAAGAGTTGATGCCCAAAGCCTTCGTGCGTCGGCGCACCACCTGGGCCTGGCTCGATCCCGTCAATGGCTGGCTGGCGCTCGACGCCGGTTCGGACGCGCGCGCCGACGAGTTCATGGAAACGCTGCTGACCACGCTCGACGATATCGCTCCTCGGCCATTGCAGACGCAGGTCTCGCCCATCGCGGCGATGACCGACTGGCTTGCCGGCGGCGAGGCCCCCGCCGGCTTCTCGCTCGACAACGACCTCGAACTACGCTCCGCCAGCGAGTCGCAGGCGGCCATTCGCTATGTGCATCACGCGCTTTCGGGACCGGAAATCGCCGAACACATCGCGGCCGGTAAGATCGCCACGAAACTCGGCATGACCTGGAACGACCGTGTTTCTTTCGTGCTGACCGACAAGCTGCATATCAAACGTCTGGCGTTTCTCGACATCATCAAGGATCAGGCGGAGCAGTCCGCAGCGTCTGCCGAAGAGCAATTCGACGCCGATTTCGCGCTGATGTCGGGGGAACTCGTGCAACTGTTCGGGGATCTGGTGATTGCCCTCGGCGGCGAACTCAAAACGGAATAGGGCGCCTGCCGGTCAATCGACCAAGGGCAGCGCGAGCGCAGCGGTCGTCGTCGAATAATTGCCGCAGCGATGGCCTTGTAGCCAGGCGGTCGGATTGGATATGGCGTGCTGCGTGCCGCCACGCACAAGCCGCACATGGCCCAAGGCCTCGCGGTCGCCGTTATGAGTGTTCCCGCTATTGGGAAACACGCCCCAGGCAACGCCGTGCGAGGCATGAAAATAGGCGTGTGGCGTGCCCGACCAGAACCCCCATGCCGCTGGACTTAGCGGTGTCGCAGGGAAAATCTCGGTATTCACGGCGGGTCCGTAAGTCCCATATTCGACGATGGAGATCAATTCCTGAATGTGCGGAATGCGCCAGTCGCAATGGCCGCCAAAATCGTCGCTAAGTGCCACAGCGCGCGCGAAGGTGAACACCTTCGCATTGCCCGCACAGGTGGTGCCGTTCCAGGCCTGGCCCTCGGCACAACGCTTCCAGGTCAGACCGGTTTTGCTGTGCGTTACCGTGCCATTGCCGTTGTCGCTGAAATCCGTGCTGGGCGTAGTCTGGTTCCCCAAGGTCGGGCCGCCGCGCACCATGCGGACGTGATGGCGTTCGCCACGGTCGAAATGACCGATGACCGTACCGTCGGAGATCACTACATGCCAGGCGCGAGAGGCGTGGTTGGCGTAGGGGGTACCCGACCAGAACCTATCTTTGGGCGCGAACGGAAAAATCGTGTCGTTGGTGGCAGGGTAATATTGATCGTAATCGACGATGCTGGCGAGTTCCCAAGGGTTCGGCAGGCGCCAGTCGGTTTGTCCGGCAAAGACGGCGGTGAATGCCTTGGCGTCGTCCCAGGTATAGGTTTCCGCATTGCCGGTACAGGTTGAGTCCTGCCACGTCTGCCCGATGGCGCAACGCATCCATATCAGCTTGGTCGGAACATGGGTGGCCGTACCATCCGTGTGAGCGATGAAGTCGCCGAACTGGTCGGATGCGGCCATTGCCGGCAAGGCAAATGCCAATGACGCGAAGACCTCAAGCCATGCAACCGCTGTACAGCGCCGTGTTGATTTTCCTGTCGGCATAATCCAGCCATCAGCCCCAGATTGACTCGGAAAAGTAGTTATCGGCAGATGCTGCACATTATTGAGCAGGACACTTGGTACTGCCTGCACTAGCAACCGTGATCCGTCAACGGAAAAGGGCGACTAACCAAGTTAGTCGCCCTTTAATTTACTGGCGTCCCCACGGCAACATGAGTCTATCCCCGGTGTGATGGCTTGGACTCGTGTCGCGCTCAAGGGGGGAGCGAAATCGGGCAAGTAGGGTAAGCCAGCGTATCTGTAAATACGTGGTGTTGCATTGGAGCGGGCGAAGGGAATCGGCGGTATCCAACTCGCCCAAGACAACGCCTTTAACCTATTGAATCGTATACGGTAATATCCGCAAAGCGGCAGCATTGGATACCGCAATTTACCATGGGTTGGATACGAACAATAGAATCCACGCGGTGGTTATTGTAACGCGGCGATAATTCTTTTTTTCGAACTGCTGGACTACGGCTTGTCGGCCAAAACTCGCCAGCGAGAGGTATCCCCTTGAACGTCAGCTAAGCTAGCACTAGCGTTCGTCGAGTAATGACCGCCATAGATGGTCGATTGAGCTGATGGGCGACGAATAACCAACCGTATTCATATCAACCCGCATAGGCAATGATCTCCTGCGGAATCTGGTCCAAGGGAACCACTTTGCCGACGCCACCCATTTCGACAGCCACCTTCGGCATGCCAAAGACCACGCAAGTGGTCTCGTCCTCTGCCAGGGTGGTTGCGCCGTTGTCGTGCATTTCCTTGAGGCCGCGCGCACCGTCGTCGCCCATGCCGGTCATGATGATGCCCAGTGCGTTCCTTCCTGCGATCTGTGCAACCGAGCGAAACAGCACATCCACCGACGGCTTGTGGCGATTGACCAAGGGGCCATCCTTGACCTCGACGTAATACTGGGCGCCGCTGCGTTTCACCATCATGTGGCGGCCGCCCGGCGCGATAAGCGCTAGGCCGGGGCGCACGCGGTCGCCATCCTTGCCCTCGCGGATTTCCATCTGGCACAGCGTGTCGAGCCGTTCAGCGAACAGTGCTGTGAATTTCTCGGGCATGTGCTGGACAACGACAATGCCGGGACTTGTCGCCGGCAGGCGGGTCAGTACAGCCTCCAGCGCCTGCGTGCCGCCGGTCGAAGTGCCGATGGCAACCAATCGATCAGTGGTGTCATACATGCCGGCGCCAACGTGGGTAGTTGGCAACATGGCATCGGCCGTCAGTTTGGGAGGAACCACAGGTGGCGAATTTCCGGTTAAGCGGTGCATGACGCGCATGTTGGCGCGCGCTGCAGACTTGATAGCGTTGATGATGTCATTGCTCGAATCCTCAAGGAAGGATTTCAGGTCAGCCTTCGGTTTGGTGATAATGGTCACCGCTCCGGCTGCGAGCGCCTCCATGGTGACCTGCGCGCCACGCTCGGCCAACGACGAGCAGATGATGATGGGCGTAGGATGCTCGGCCATCACCTTCTTGAGGAAAGTCAAGCCATCCATGCGCGGCATTTCGATGTCCACGACCAGCACGTCCGGCCACCGCGCTTTCATTTTCTCCATGGCGAATATGGGATCCTGAGCGGTGGCGATGACCTCGATGGAGGGTTCCCGCTCGATGGCATGAGCAACCATCTTGCGAACCAGGGCCGAGTCATCAACGATCATTACCTTGATGCGGGAGTGTGAGCTCATGCCTAGAGGCAACGTGATTGAGTACGGCAGTAGATGGTAGGGCGCACGGAGGTCAATGCCTCGGTCAGTCCATTGAGTGACTCGGAATGGCCAACAATGAAATAGCCATCCGGACTCAAGCTGGGTAGCAAATTGGCGATCACCTTGCGCTTGATCTCATTGTCAAAATAGATCATGACATTGCGCAGGAAGATGACATCGAATCTTCCCAGGTCATTGCGTGGGCCAAGCAGATTGCTTTGAAGGAACTGCACACGTGCGCGCAGTTCCCCATTGATCAGCAGACTACCAGCATTTTCGTCGATGCCTTTGAGACAATACTTCTTTAGCAAGTGTTGCGGGATCCCATCGATGCGTTCCATGGAATACTGGCCGCGACGCGCCTTGGCCAGCACTTGCGTGCTAACGTCCGAGCCAACCACTTCCCATGGAGCCTGAGCGAGCGTTTCGGCAAGCACCATGGCGATCGTGTATGCCTCTTCGCCACTGGACGATGCTGCACTCCAGACGCGAAATGTCCCTTTGGGTCGGCGAGAGCGCAATAGCTCTGCCAAGAACTCGAAGTGCTTTGGTTCGCGGAAGAAGAAGGTTTCATTGGTGGTCAGGAGATCCACCATGGTTTGTCTCTCTGTCTCGTTTCGGCCACTGGTGACATAGTGAAAATACTGGCCATAAGTGTCGTGGCCGAGCGCCCTCAGGCGCTTGAGCAGACGCCCGGCGACCAGCACCTTTTTGGCGCTAGACAGACCTATGCCGGTAATGTCGAAAATTAGCTTTTGAAACTGGGAGAATTCTCCTTCAGTGATGGAGGTGTTAACGGTGGCTGCAATGTCGTTCATAAAATCTTATCTATTGCGTACTCTGTACCGCGTAGCCAAGTTCCGCTCAATCGAGGCAGGCCCATAGGGCGGAAATCATCTAGCCGCAATGACGGTTGTGCATCGAAGGCCGCAAACGGCATCGGCTTGCCAAACAGGTAGCCTTGAGCAAGATGACAACCAAGCGAGTGAAGAAACTTTTCCTGATCTTCGGTTTCGACACCTTCGGCTACCAGCTCCAGCCTTAGGCTAAGCGCCATGTACACAATTGCCTTCACAAGTTCGGTACTGTCAGCATCGGTCATCAGGTCGCGGGTGAAAGAACGGTCTATCTTCAGGACGTCGATGGGAAAGCGCTTGAGATAACCGAGCGACGAATAGCCGGTGCCGAAATCGTCGATGGCAATGCTGATGCCCAGCTCACGGAATGTGTTCAGGGTGGCACGAATGTTTTGATCATCACCGAGCAGCAGGCTTTCCGTGATCTCGAACTCAAGCCAGCGGGGCTCGCAGCCCGTGACCGATAGTGTGTTACGTACTGTTTCAACAAGATCGCCGGCCACGAATTGGCGAGCGGAGAGATTGACCGCGATCTTGAGTCCCTGCAGGCGCCGCCGGTTCCAGCTTTGTGCCGCAAGGCAAGCATTGGTGAGCACCCAGCGACCAATGCTGACGATCAGCCCGGTATCCTCGGCAATGCCGATGAAGCAGTCCGGCGACAATAAGCCACGCGTTGGATGCCGCCAGGCAACAACGCTTCGGCGCCGACCAGTGTGCCGTCGGCAAGCGTGATCTTTGGCTGGAAAAACAGCACCAGTTCGTCCATAGATTCGGCATGCCGTAAAGCCAACTCGAGTTCTGCCCGTTCATGCGATTTAGCGGTAAGGTCGGCCGCATAAAACCGAAAGTTGGCACGGCCATGATTCTTAGCATCGTAGAGAGCCAATTCGGCGCCGCGCAGCAAGTCGGATTCGGTGGCACCGTCGTTGGGGAACACCGCTATGCCGATGCTTACCGACAGGAACATCTCCTGAGTATCAACGCAAATCGGTGATGCCATGACATCGAGAATCTTTCCAGCGATACTTCCTAGGTCTTCAGCGGCGCGCACCGCAGGTAGCACAATGGCAAACTCGTCGCCGCCCAGACGGGAGATGGTGTCGTAGCCGCGTAACAGACATCTTAGGCGTTTCGCCGTCTCAATCAGTACCTGATCGCCAATGGCGTGGTTAAAGGCATCGTTGATTTCCTTGAACCGATCCAGATCAAGCAGCAAGAGGCCTAGTACATGGCCGTGGCGCGCAGCTTCGGCCAGGGATTGGCTCAATCGGTCTTTGAACAGAGTCCGATTGGGCAAGCCGGTCAGTATGTCGACGAAAGTCGATTCATACAGGCGTGACTCAACCTCCTTCATCTGGCTCGTATCCCTCGCAATGCCGAATATCCGCAGCGCCGAACCGTCGGCGTCATATTCCATGCGGGCGCTGACCTCCAGATGTATCGTCTTGTCGGGTCCGCAGATGCTGCAGGTATAGCCAATTTCGCTCGCCTGGACAGCAACAGCATCGCGCCATACATTCCGGATACGCTCGCGCTCGTCGGCGACAACGCAATCAAGCAGATCATCAAACCCCGGACGCCATCCTGGCGCGACGCCATATATGCGACATAACTCTGGCGAGGTGATCGCCATATTGGCAGCAAGATTCCATTGCCAGTGCCCTACGCTGGCAAACGACTCGAGTCTTTCGACCAGGCACAGGGCATCATTGAGCGTCATCAACATTGCTTCGGTCGTGTTCATCTCGATCTATACGGCCAGCGAAGGTGTCGCCGGCGACACAATTCTGTCAATTGCCAGGAGCGACGAATGCTTGAGCCAAGTCTTGCCGTTCCAAGTATCAAGCATCACATGGCGATGGCCTTGCCCACCCAAGTGCTCGGCAACGACCTTCAGACCATGTCGCGTAGTCAGCGCACGCGCAGCTGTGACATTTTTGTCCGGCACGCATTCCCGTGGGTCGGCGGTAGGAAACATACGGCCACCGCCAAACAGCTTCACGATGTATTCGTGTGGTCGCGTGCCGGCAGCACAAATCTCCTGAATCAGCATCTCGATGGCCTCGTCGCCATAACGCCCGTCGGGCACAGCATATGCGGCGCGTTCGACTTGCGGACGCATCGGCAACATGTAATGACACATTCCACCGACATGTCGTTTCGGATGCCACAAAGTCACCGCAACACATGAGCCTAGGATGGTGCGAATCCTGGTCTCGTCGTCGCCAAACCATATCTCCCCGGGTTGCAGGAAGATTTCCATTGCTTGCAGGGGAGCCCTCATGTTGAGCCAATTCGGGTAGCGCGAGATATTCCAATCAGGCCGCCAGCGCCGCTGGCTGGTTCATGACCGTTACAACGGCCACCTCGTCGATGGATAGGACCTTGTTCACATCGAGGAGGATGACGAACTTGCCATTGACCTTGCCCATGCCGGAAATGAAGTCTGTGCGGATGCGTGCGCCGAACTCGGGCGGCATCTCGATTTCGGCGGCGGGTATTTCAAGCACCTCGGAAACGGCATCGACAACAATACCCATTTGGTGGCTTTGACCATTGCCCCCGGTTTCGATGATGACCACGCAGGTACGTTTGGTCACTTCCCCGGCCGGGCGCCCGAAGCGAACCGAAAGGTCAATGACCGGCACTACGGCACCACGCAGATTGATGACACCGCGGATAAAGGGTGGCGTCATCGGTACCTCGGTCAGATGACCATATTCGATAATTTCCCGAATGGCGAGGATGCCGATAGCGAACATCTCTTCGCCGAGCGTGAAGGTCAGATATTGCTGCTGCTCCAGTGCCGCTGCGGCGGCGGCATTTGCTGCCCCCGCATCGTGCCTCCCGGCGCTAGTGGTGACTTGAGTCTGTGGCGAGTTCATGGCCTAATTCCTCGCGGTTTAGAAGTTGACGAAGCCGGCTTCGCTGGCCGGCATGGTGCCGTTGCCCTTCTTGGGCTGGACGCGGGCCTTGTTGGGGGTAGCATGAGCGACATTTGCATGTGCGAGATGCTGCGCCGTAGTGCCAGTGCCGACTTTTGTCATGCCGCTACCGGAAACCGTGAAGAAACTCATGAGTTGCTGGAGGCTGCTCGCCTGACCGGACATTTCCTCGGCCGTGGCGGCCAGTTCTTCGGAAGCCGAGGCGTTCTGCTGGGTAATCTGGTTCAGTTGGCCCATGGCGGTATTCACTTGCGCCACCCCAGTGGTTTGTTCTTCGGATGCGGCGGTAATTTCCTGAACAAGATCTGCTGTCTTTTTCGTCGCCGGCACAATCTCGTCCAGAAGTTTGCCAGCCCTCTCGGCCAGGCCGACACTGTTGCCGGCCAGTTGACCGATCTCCTGTGCCGCCACCTGGCTACGTTCGGCGAGCTTCCGTACTTCGGCCGCAACGACAGCGAACCCTTTACCGTGCTCTCCGGCACGAGCGGCCTCAATGGCTGCGTTTAAAGCCAACAGATTGGTTTGGTAGGCGATGTCGTCGATGATGCCGATTTTCTTGGCGATCTGCTTCATTGCTGTCACAGTTTCGGTGACTGCCTGGCCACCTTCAGCTGCCTTCTTTGTCCCGTCAGCTGACATAGTGTCGGCGACCTTGGCGTTTTCGGTGTTCTGCTTTATCGAAGCAGACATTTGCTCAACCGAAGCAGAGGTCTCCTCGACGCTGGCCGCCTGCTCCGACGATGCCTGCGAGAGCGATTGAGCCGTAGAGGATACCTGGCCGGTAGCGCTGGCCAGCGCTTCCGTGGTGCTGTTAACGTCGGCGATTGTCTGGGCGAGTTTGGCGACAGTATTGTTAACCGTTTCGCAAAGCTGCTTGAGCTGACCGCGATATTCCTGGTCAATGTTCTTGGTCAGATCGCCCTGTTCCATGGCTGTCATAACGCGCATGATTTCATTTACTGGGCCAACGACCGCGTCTAGCGTGGCATTAACGCCTTCAATGATCTCACGGTAGCCTCCCTGATGCTTGGTCGCATCGGCGCGCACGTCTAGCTTGCCATCGACAGCAGCGGAGGAAAGCATCACTGCATCGCTTATCAGAGCGTTGATATTGCTTTTCATCATCATCAGCCACGCGTGGATCTGATCGTCGTTCGATGCTTTGGTCATGGTCGCATCCATGTCGCCGTTCGCGATCTTGGTAACATAGGCTACTAGGTCAGTCAGCCATGAGTGGACTCCATTCACTGCGTCCTTCATTTTCTGGTGATCACCATGGCATTCGATCTTAACGCTTTCGCGAAGATCACCACCACTAATTAGTCGCAGTATCCGATTCCCTTCGCCGATGGGCAGCAGGATCGCGTCCAGCATGCTGT
>Ga0209262_10000379_pt1 | contig 21439 bp, 20 predicted proteins | sample Lowcelwee11metaG_FD_187171 | JGI IMG/M metagenome (GOLD analysis project Ga0209262, IMG submission 187171) | Freshwater pond sediment microbial communities from the University of Edinburgh, under environmental carbon perturbations - Low... | ecosystem: Environmental > Aquatic > Freshwater >...
ATTTTTCCTCATCATTTATAAGAATTCTACCATTTTCACCACTTGGGAAAAATGGTTTTCATCGTTCTATCTCTTTTAACAATTTTTTACCTTTTTCAGTAATTCTGTAACTCTGGGTGGGGCTTGTCAGCGAATCCGGTTGTGTTAATTCAATTAATCCAAGCTTTAAAGAAGGCTGAATATAATCATAAACTAATGTAGGTCGGTGCTTTAGTCTCAATTCACTCATTATTTCTATTATTTTCATTTCTTTGTCACTCATACATTTGAGTAATCGTTTTGCTTGTTCGGTTACTTGTTCGGTTACTTCACCTGCTGCTTCACCTGCTGCTTCACCTGTTACTTCATCTGTTTTTGAGTAAGTCAGTTTTAAATCTTGTTCGGTATGATTACTTAATTTTTTTTGAGAAGATTTTACTCTATTTTCAAGTTTTTTTAAATCTTCGTCAGGAGTTGGTAAAGCTTCGGGCATTATACCACCGAGCTCTTGAATGGTTTTACGGACTTTTTTACCTACTTCATAGTGAGTTTTATTAGCTTTAATTTTACCTTGAATATTTTCTCTTCGCAGTTTTTCTTCCGTTTGAGTAGCACGAAATAGATTCGCTGCGAGTTCGGTACTACCCATATTGTCAAGAATATGCTGACTTTTTTTTAGACCTTTTAGATTGTGTATATCTTTTGCGTCTAATCCGCCATAAAGCCCTTTATACCCATGATTTTGAAATACTGCGAAATCAAGATTAGTTTCAACTCCTGCTTTCTGTGCGGTTTCTACAAGTAGTTTGTTGTGCTCACGCATCTCATTGCGCAGGAACAATCTTTTTTCATTTTCTTTTAAACTTTTAAATATTTTGTCATCTGCAAGCTCCTGCCTGCGTGTTTGGATTGCAAAATAAGTTTGTCCGATAGCAATGACCGGCTTGCTTGGATCTCCGTTCTGTACAATAAGATAACAGGCGTAACGGGATAATTTTATATCTTCAAGCTCCCGTTTAGCACCCGAGCCTATGTCAACCATTTTCACCACTTGGGAAAAATGGTTTTCAACTGTTTGTCCTGAATTAGTGCAAGCATTCATTGCCCTTGAAATAACTTTCTCGAATTTATCCCAACTGCTGTACTCAAGAGCTATCTGTAAATCTCTTGCATACCAAAACTCTTGTCCCTCCGCACTTGTATTTCTTAGTTCTTCGAATGTCTTACAATGAATTTGCGCTATTTCTTTTTCTGTCATAACTTGTCCTTACTTGTGTATTTATCACAACTCACATAGACCATTTTCACCACTTGGGAAAAATGGTTTTCATCGTTCTATCTCTTTTAGTTTTTCAGCCATTTTAGCTCTGACTTCGGCCAGCTCTTTTTCAAGCTGATCAATTTCTGTCTGAACTGCGTCAACATCTATTTCTTCCTCTTCTTCGAAGGTATCAACATAGCGCGGAATATTCAGATTAAATTCATTTTCCTTAATCTCGTCAAATGTGGCAAGATGTGCGTATTTTTCGACATCTTTTCTCTCTTTATAAACATTCAATATTTTTTCAATATGATCGTCAGATAGAGTGTTCTGATTCTTGCCTGAAACATAATCTCTGCTTGCATCAATGAATACAATTTCTTTTTTGCTTTCGTTAACTCCGCCTCTTTCTCTACTTTTATCAAAAACAAGAATAGCTACGGGAATGCTTGTAGTTGTGAAAAGATTTCCGGGTAATCCTATTACCGCATCAAGAAGGTTCTCTTCTATCAGTTTTGTCCTTATACGGCCTTCGGATGCGCCGCGGAACAGAACTCCGTGCGGAACAACTACTGCAACACGGCCTTCTCTTTCCAGCGAAGTCTCGATCATGTGAGTTATAAAAGCCCAGTCACCCTTGCTTTTGGGAGGCACTCCCCGCCAGAAACGGTTATACTGATCGCTTTCGGCTTTTTCGGCACCCCATTTGTCGAGAGAAAACGGGGGATTAGCTACCACGCAGTTGAATTTCATCAGTTTATCTTTTTCAACAAGCAGAGGGCTGTTTAAAGTATCGCACCACTCTATTCTTGCGCTGTCGAAACTGTGCAGAAACATATTCATCCTGCAGAGCGCCCATGTGCTTCCGTTGGATTCCTGACCGAATAAGGCGAAATTCCTGCTGCCTATTTGCTTCGCCGCCTGTATAAGCAGACCGCCTGAGCCGCTTGTCGGGTCGCAAATCCTGTCACCTTCCTTTGGCCGAACCAGCTTTGCTACAAGTTCGGATATTTTGAGTGGAGTGAAGAATTCCCCTGCTTTCTTGCCTGAATCTGATGCAAACCTTTCTATAAGATAAATATAAGTATTACCTATTACATCCTCCGAAACTCTTGTAGGGCTCATATCAAGTTCGGGTTTATGAAAATCCTCAAGAAGCTGTTTTAAACGTCTGTTCCTGTCGGCGTTTCTGCCCAGATTTGATTCGCTGTTGAAGTCAATATTTCTGAAAACACCTTCAAGCTTAGCTTTATTGGATTCCTCAATTTTATCGAGAACAATATTTATCAGATCACCGAGATTGGGAGCATTTCGCCTCTCAAAAAGGCTGTAATATGTAGCTTCAAATTCTTCAATAATTTTATCTTTTCCGGTTTTCGGATTTTTTTCTGTTAACTTTATTTTAGGAATTAAAAATCTTTCCCGTTCCAGCTTTCTGAGAATTCGTGTTTCGTCATCGCCGTATTGGGCTTTGTATTCCTTATAATGATCAATCCAAACATCGGAAATATATTTTAAGAACAGCATTACAAGTATATAGTCTTTATATTGCGCAGGATCAACTACTCCTCTGAATGTGTCGCATGCTGACCATGCCGCATTATTTATATCTCTCTGATCAATTTTATTCGCCATCTCTCATTCTCCTTTGATTAGGTTTAACAACTTTTGCGTTATTAAATTATTCCTTTTTATTATTAAAGATTCCATAATCTCTGTTTCCTTTTTCATCAGGGAATTTAATTCCACTATAGCCTTTTGAGTATTTTTGGAAGGGATATCAATTTCCATTTCCTGCAAAGCGCTTATGCTGATCATTTTTTGAAGTGTTCCTTTTGATACGCTTTTCAAATATTCCTTAGCATCTGTTTGGTTCAAAAACCAGTTGAGATACGCAGGCAATACAGTTTTGTTCCGCACTTTTAAAACTATAATCGGTGCTGCGGCAACTGCATTGATATCTTTTTCTATAATATAAGAACTATTATCTTCTCCGCGTGATTTGAAAAGCACATCACCTTTGTTAATAAAATGGTTTTCTTTTATGGAGTCGTCATCAATATAGTCAATATTATCTAAATCAACTTTGCTGCCTTTTAAATCTTTTATCTGTATTACTCCGAGTTTTCCGTTCTCGTATTTGTTTAAACCATTTCTAAATGTGTAACCGGTTTGTATTTCAGTTATGTCTTGAAGCTTTAATTTCATCAGGCATCCTCAATTGAACCTGACTCAAATATACAAACGAAATCTTGATTTATCAAGTTTTATTTTCTGTATTTGTTATTTTGTATTTTATTTATTGGGATTATTTAAAAATTTTCTTTTAAATTATACTTTAATTATCAAATTACTGCATATTATAATCGAAATAAGTCTCTCATAATAAAATCAATAATTTAACATACTTATTATTGATAATTAGCAATCTCCCTTGTATTTTCAGAATTTTTTCCTTAAATTCCTCATGTACTTAAATTTAAACCGCAGGAGTCAGCATGATAAATATATATTCAATCGGTAATTAGGATTCCTGACGGTATTTTAGAATCGTATAACCTTAAAGTTTTCACATTCTATTACTCCGCACAGGCAATGATTAAATGACGGAGGAATTATGCTTTATATACAGGGACAGAATATAAGTTTTAAATACGAAGAAGCCGAGAATGAGATATTGAAAAATATCAGCTTCACGGTTGATAAGGACAGCAAGATCGGGCTGATCGGGAGTAACGGTTGCGGTAAGACTACTTTGCTGAATATCCTGCTCGGGAAACTCGCTTTTGAGGGTAATTTATACCGGAATAATGCTGATAACATTGCTTATCTTCCGCAAGAACTTGATCTTAGCGATGATCTTAAAATGATTGATTATTTCTTTAATACGAGACCTGAGCTAGCGGAATTACGGAAAAAGCTGTCTGATAGTGAAGAGAATAATGCTGATGACGGACAGAGTGCTTTGCTATGGTATGATTATGCGAAGTTTGACGGTTACAGTTTTGAGGCTGATATTTCTAAGATCGCAGGAAAGTTCGGGTTCAGTGAAGAAGACCTTGAAAGACCGGTCTCATCTTTCAGCGGCGGCGAAAAGACCAAGCTTGCATTAGCTTCACTGCTGATAGGCGAACCTGATCTTCTGATCTTAGATGAGCCGACAAATCATATTGATGAAGACTCTCTCGTCTGGCTTGAAGGTTATCTGATAAATTTAAAAACACCTTATATCGTAGTCAGCCATGACCGTAAATTTCTTGATAACTGCACAAAAAAGATTTGGGAGATCGAAAGAGACGGATTAAAAGAATACAGCGGGAATTACTCTCTCTACAGGCAGAAAAAGGAAAGAGAGCTGAATTACAAGATAGATCAGCAGAAGACCGCGAATAAAAAGGTTAAACAGCTTAAACAGGCTTATACAGACCGTAAACAGTGGGCAGAGACTCATCAGGCTAGCACAGGCACTGAAGGAAATGCTAAAACTTATAATTCTGTCACAAACTTTGCGAAATATGCGATGCAGAAGGCTAAAAATATTGAAACGCGGATGGAGAAACTGATTGAGAAAGCGGAGTCGGAAAAACCGTTCATTGAGAAAAAGCGTTCATTTTCAATTGACGGAGAAAGTACGGGCGGCAATATTATTCTGAGGGTCGAAGATCTGTCTTTCGGATTTACGGATGAGTTCCTCATAGCCGGACTTTCCTTTGAGCTTAATCGTAATGACAGGCTGGCGGTTTGCGGAAAGAACGGGAGCGGTAAAAGCACTCTCTTAAAATTACTGACATACAATTTAACTGCAGATCAGGGTGCGGTAAAATGGTCACCGTCAGTTAAGATCGGTTATTATGCTCAGGAATTTGAAAATCTCGATTTTAATAAAACGATTCTGGACGAGGTAACTCAGGGAGACAATCTGCTTCAGAATAAAGCAAGAACCCTTCTCGGCTGCTTAAAGATCGAAAAAGATATGGTATTCAGGCAGATCTCCGGTTTGAGCATCGGCGAAAGAAGCAAAACAGCCCTGGCAAAAATACTTATGGCGGAACCTTCTATACTGATACTGGATGAGCCGACAAATCATCTTGAGATCGAGTCAAGAGAAGCGCTTGAGAATGCGATAATAAATTATCAGGGAACGCTTATCGTTGTTTCACATGACCGTTACTTCAGGGAAAAAGTTACCGATAGAATGATAGAATTGTAAAAATAATAAAAAAAACTTGCGTATACAAACAAAAGACATTATATTTGATTTAGTGTCAAATGTTGGAGATTAAAACTGAGTATAAGCAAGAAAATATTGACTGAAGTCAAAAGTGAATTTACACAAAGAAGTTTTTTCCCTCGAATTGAGCTGTATCAATTTCTGAAAGAGAGATTTTTACCCGACCTGAAAGAAACTACATTCAGATGGTATGTCTATGAGCTGAAAAAATCGGGTTTATTGGATTCTGTAAGGAGAGGAGTGTATAAAATCTCAGAAAACAAATCAGTTTATGAACCTATTATAGATAAAATTCATAAAAAGATCGGCAATTTGATTTCAACCGTGTATCCGGATGTTTCCTATTGTGTATGGAGTTCAAACTGGTTCAATCAATTTTCAGTGCATCAGGCTTCAAAAAATATTGTAATCGTCGAGGTTGAAAAAGATCTGATGTTTTCGATTTTCTACCTCCTTAACGATAGCGGGTTTAATAACATATATGTCAACCCTGATAAAAAAACTTTTGATATATATATTTCTCAAAATAAAGAATCAATCATAGTAAAACAGCTTGTTACTAAATCTCCTTTACAGGAAATAAAAAATGTTAAAACGCCAAAAATCGAGAAAATGCTGGTTGACCTTATTTCAGACACCGAAACATTTATTTCATACCAGGGACATGAATCAATTACAATATTAAAAAATGCTTTCAAAGAGCTTCAGATTAATATCACAACTATGATCAATTACAGCCGTAGAAGGAAAAAAGAAAGTTTGTTAAGAAACATCTTAAAAGAAGAGTTGAAGATAAGTGAGAATTTGCTAAAATGATAAAAACGACTTCTTATTCAAAGGCTTGGATTTCAGACTTAAGGAAAAAGCACAAAAAGATTGATCCGATAATCTGTGAAAAAATGATCTATGCTTTAGGTTTGCTTGAAAGGCTTAAGTTAAAGGGACTTGATTTCATTTTCAAAGGAGGAACTTCGTTAATACTTCTAATAGACAATCCCCAAAGGTTTTCGATTGACATTGACATAAATACAGAGGAACCCAAGGAAAGAATAACTGATATTCTCAGCAAAATATGTACAGAGGGATTGTTTAAAAAATTTGAAGAAGATGAAAGGGCAGACAGTAGTATTCCAAAACGGCATTACAAATTATTTTATAATTCTGTTATATCCGAAAAAGAAACTTATGTTCTTCTCGATGTACTATTTGAAGAAAATGCATATCCAGAAGTTGAGGAAGTGAAGATATTATCAAAATGGATTGATACAGACAGCTATGCACTAAGCGTAAATATTCCTTCAATTGATTCAATTTTAGGAGATAAACTCACTGCGTTTGCGCCTAATACTTCAGGAATTCCGTATAACACCGGTAAATCTATGGAAATAATCAAGCAGTTATTTGATATCGGCAGACTCTTTGACCTTCATAATAATTTGGCATCAGTAGCTGAATCATTCCAAAAAATAGGTGAAAAACAAATCAAGTATAGAAATATGAATATTTCATTAGATGAAATTCTTGAAGATGTTATTGAAACAAGTCTAATCGTATCATTTTTCCCAGGCGGAAATGCTAAAGATACTCCGGAATTGAAAGAGTTGTTCGACGGCTTAAGGCGTTTTGCGTCATACCCTATAAATGTATCTTATAGAGCTGATGATGCGATCATTTCAGCGTCTAAGGCTGCATTATTAGCTATAAAAATTAAAAACAGCGATTATAATAAAATTGAGCTGTACTCAGATATTTCTACTCTGAAAGATTTCGAATTTCCAAAAAAATATCAACATTTATCTAAGCTGAGAAAAAGAAAAAAAGAAGCCTATTTTTATTGGGTTCATTTTTTTGAAATTATGGTTATTTCTAAAATTTAATGTTTGTGGTATAACATTAGGAGGCATTTATGAATCTTAAAAAACTGAAACATGCGGAAGAAATATTCCTGAGCAGGTATCCGGGCGGATTTGAAGATCCGGAAATTCAGGCTATTGTAAGAAAGCATAAAATAGCCAAAATGACTGCGCTTTCGCACGAATATTTTTCAAAAGCGAATTTCAAAGACCACGATCAGATAGTAATTCATATAATGAAGATCATAACCGCTTCGTCAATGGTCTCAGTGTTCGAAAAAGTGAAATTTAAAGACTTTATTTACGGGCTTGATGAGACCGGCAGAATAGAACTCGTCCGGGGTTTAAAAGATATGCTTCACGGCGATCAGCGGAAGGGATTCGAGGCTATGGTCGAAGTTCTTAAGACAGGAAAAATGGCAAAATGGCCGATCCTGACAGTCATACCCAATTATTATTACTCTACCAAAGAAGTTTTCATAAAACCAACTACCGCAAAAGGTGTAATAAGTCAGTTCGAACTTAAAGATATTAAATATGATCCCAAACCTAGCTGGGAATTTTATGAAAAATACAGAACCGCAATCAATGAAATGAAATCAAAAGTTGATATCAGCCTTACGGAAAACAACGCCGGGTTCTGCGGATTTCTGATGTCGAGTCTCAATTAATTTTATTAAAGAAATTGACATCTTGAAAAAAATTGTTTAAAATAGCAGCTTTTAAAGCAAGAATTTAAAATAGGTCTATCAGATGAGATTTTCAAAATTATTTTTGTTCACAACAAAGGAATTTCCCAAAGACGCGGAGGTGATCAGCGATAAATTACTCCGTAAATCCAATATGCTGGTAAAATCTAATTCCGGCTTTTATTATTATACCCCGCTATTATATAAAACTTTACAGAAGATCAGAAATATCATTTCACAGGAAATGGATAAAGCCGGAGCTCAGGAAGTTCTGCTGCCCATATTGATGAAAAAGGAATTGTGGGAGGAATCCGGACGCTGGGATACTTATTTAAACGCCGATATAATGTTTCATCTATTAAACAGAAAAAATACAGAAATGTGCCTTGGCCCGACCCACGAAGAGGCAGTCACCGATCTTGTAAGAAAATTTATAACTTCATATAAACAGCTTCCGGTGATACTGTATCAGCAGAATACCAAGTTCAGAGATGAAATAAGACCGAGGTTCGGGCTGATGAGAACATGCGAATTTATTATGAAAGACGCGTACAGTTTCGATCACAGCGAAAAAGGACTTGATGAATCCTATAAAACAATGCGTGCGGCGTATAAGAACATCTTTGACAGGATCGGGCTGAATTTTATAATCGTTCAGGCGGATTCCGGAGCGATAGGCGGAAGCGGATCGGAGGAGTTTATGATAACTGCCGACAGCGGCGAAGATACTTTATTATACTGCCCGGACTGCGGATATGCGGCCAATATTGAAAAAGCTGAATCGATCCTTGATGAAGCAGATTTCAAAGATTATAATTGTGACCTGATCAAACTTCATACACCGGATATAAAAACAGTAGAGGAACTTGTAAAGTTTACCAATATACTGGCTTATCAGATGATTAAAACGGTTATCTTTAAACTGATATTCAAAGAATCTGAGAAATTCACCGCTGTTCTGATCCGCGGAGATCTTGAGATAAATGAAATAAAACTTAAGAACCATTTCGATTGTCTTGAACTTAAGACGGCAACGGAAGACGAAGTAAGAAACCTGACCGGAGCGCAGGTTGGCTTTGCAGGCCCGTTCAATTTAAATTCCGCAGTTGAACTGATAGGGGATAATTCTATTAAGAATGTAAATTACTTTCTGTGCGGAATCAACGAAACCGATTATCACAATATTAATGTATGCTTCGGCAGGGATATAAAAATGCCTCCGGTCTTTGATTTAAAACTTGCAAAACAGGATGAAATATGTCCGAACTGCAAAAAAAGCAGACTTATCAGAAAAATGGGGATCGAAGCAGGACATATATTTAAACTTGGAACAAAATATTCATTAAAAATGAATGCGTTCGTAACCGGCGAGAACGGAGAAAGCATTCCTATGCTGATGGGCTGCTACGGAATAGGAACTTCAAGAATAATATCCGCCGCAATTGAGCAGAATCACGATCAGAACGGCATAATCTGGCCCGTCTCAATAGCGCCGTATCACATAATAATTATTTTAATCGGAAAAGAGGCCGGGATCACAAATAAAGCGGATGAGCTTTACGATTCACTTTTGAATAAAGGCTGCGAAGTATTATACGACGACAGAGATGCAGGTTTCGGTTTCAAGATGAAAGATGCCGATCTAATAGGAATTCCATACCGGATAGTGGTCGGAAAAAAGGCTCTTGAAGGTATATTTGAAGTATCGGAAAGGACATACAATCAGAAGATGGAAATGGATACTTCAGCGTTATTTTGTTACTTAAAGAATAAGCTCTCCGGAAAAGCCGGGTTTTGATTTCGAGTCTTTATTAATTCTCTAACTTCTTAACGAAAAGGCCTCAGAAATGGGGCTTTTTTTTATTGAAATTCAATGCGGAATTATTTAATTTATTGAATAAAATCATTTATGCGGAGACTGAAATGAGCCTAAAAATCAATGATCCTTCAAAAATAGCCTCTGTAGGCTGCGAATTAGCCGACAATATAATTTACATAAAATGCAGGATAAACGGGTCCGATGAGATGTGGTTCATTCTGGATTCCGGAGCCACTTTCAGCGGGCTGGATATTTTGATAGCCCAAAAACTCGGTCTTGACCTGTCGGACAAACGGGTCTCGGAAAAAACCGGAATGGAATTTATAAAAGTGACCGGGATTACGGTCGGAATTGGCAGAGCTGAATTTACGGATCAGTTTTTTAATGTTATGAACATGCAGCATTTATCAATGTTCACAGGCAGAGAAATAGCCGGTATTATAGGGTACGATATTTTTAACGAATCGGCTGTCAGGATATCTTATTCTGAGAAGACGGTATCATTCCGCGAAAAAGAATCCTTCATTTACACAGGAAACGGCAGCGTTATTCCTCTAAAGATAATAAACAAATGGCCGATAATCAGCGTTGAGGCTGAAAGCTTTGCGGGAATTTCAAGAAAGATGGATCTAATAATTGACATCGGCTCAATGACATCTTTATCACTTAACGGCGGAGAACTGGCCTCAAAAACTATTTCAACCGGCATGTCGATGGGAATAGGCGGCGCCGGAGGAGCGGGAAGGGCAGGCAGAATTAAAAAAATAAATTTAGGCGGAATTACTTACAGCAATCCTTTATCGGCATTTCCGCAGGAAGATCAGGATTCCGGAGGTGACGGTCTCAGCAATGCGATAGCTTCTGTCAGCTCGGGAATAATCGGAGGAGAGCTTCTGCACAGATTCGACCTGATATTTGATTATGCAAAAGGTAATTTCATAATTGAAAAGAACATGTTCTTTGATGATCCTATGGAATACGATATGAGCGGAATTGTACTTCTGACGCAGGGAGCACCTTATGACGAATTCATTGTTTATATAGTATCCGAAAATACTCCGGCCTTTAATTCGGACATAAGATCCGGTGATATTATAATCGAAATTAACGGCAGACCGTCATCGGAATTTGATCTATCCTCTGTCAGGGAAATGTTCAGAACACACGGTGCTGAATATGATCTCAAGATCAGAAGGCAAGAAGGGATTATAGACAGATCATTGATATTAAAAAGACTGATATAAAGGTTAAAATCCACCTTTCACACCACCATTTCATCCATTCGTCGGACATTCGTTTGATGCTCTTACATTTAATTATATATTACCTGTGTAAGATAAAATAAGCTTAAAAAAGGAGCTTAAAATGATTATAGATAAAACAAAAATCCAGATTTCTGAAGATTACAGAAAACCTGCCGTGAAGTATAAACAAATCTCAGGATCTGTGGAAAAAACTCCATATTATTATGAACTGCTCCTTTTTGATGTAATACAAAAAAAATCAGTTCTTAACGGATTCTAAAATTAACAGTCTTTCTCGCACAATAATAAATATCGGCTTCGATCATTACATCGTTTTCATAAAAATGATGTACAAAGTATAAATTCCCCGAATCGTCAAGCGTAGGCTCACCTGCGAATTGAGAAATGATCAGTTCGGGAGCTGACCAGACTCCTCCGGTCTTTTTTGACCGGTAGATCGCCGGAGTACCGAGATAGTATCTTAAAAACCACAGTTCATTTCCGTCTGAAGAAATATAAGGCCATCCCTCCGTTTCATTAGTGTTTACTGCAAAAATATTGACCGGATCGGACCAAATCTCACCGCTTCTTGAAGTTACCCATACATCGTATTCGCCCGCTCCTCCGCTCCTGCCGGAATGAAAATACAGATCATCTTTATGAATATGAACTTCGCCTATCTGAATTTCCTTCATGAGCCTGTCGCCTGCATAAGTCCAGTTTTTCCATTTTCCGTCAACAAATTCTGAAGTGAATATATTGACGCCTTCGTATCCTTCCCTTGCTGACGCGAACCACATTTCTGTATCCTGAATTGAAACTGCTCCGTCAAGCGCAAGTTTACCCGGTTCCTGAAGCCAGACCCTTTCGGCATCAGTCCAGTGTCCGTCAGTTTTATATGATACCCATACACCGGTTACATCATCAAACAGCTGTTCCTCGGCCGTCTTTCTTACATCGGGAGTGAAAAAGAAGTACATTGTATTCCCGTCCGGTAAAATGAAAGGGGAATCTTCCGCGCCGGAAGTATTTATGGCTGAATCCAGCGGTACGGGGTTTTCAAATTCATCTGTTTTATGAAGTACAGGCGGGTGAAGATCGGTTTCGGGAGTTACTTTGATTATATCAGACGGCAGTTTATCGTGTCTGTCAACCGAAGGATAGACCGGATCGTCTGAAGTTTTATCGTCATCGCAGGCAGATATTAACAGGCAAAAAGCTAAAGCCATTAATATAGTTATGTAAATATTCTTCGTCATAATTTTCTCCCCAATTAGATGATAATAATTTAATCTTTTGTGTTTTATTTGTCAACTACCTGTTATTTTACTCTATTTAATACTTCCGGAATATCTATCTGCAATTGTCTTCTTCCATTCATAGCTTCCAGCTCTTTTTGTAAGTGCTGCAGCATTTTCATCTTGTCTGCTTTTAAAACATTTTCGGCATTATCTTTAAATTTTAAAACAAATCTGTATTTCCAGTCAGTCAGGATAGGGTTGTAAGTTAGTGCATAGGCAATTATTCTGCCGAAATCTTCTTCAATTTCACCTGATTTTGTATTTTCATAATCAATATAATTCAGTTGTAGCGAACCGGAATTAACTATAAAATTATTAAAATTGATATCACCGAGAATATATCCGGGTGCGCTACTGTACATTGATCTCAATAAATTCATTAAAGATTCAATAGTTACTCCGCAATCAGAATTATTTTTCTCAGTTTCTTCAAAATGTAAAAGAAATGTATCTCCGGGAATACATTCATGAACCAGATATCGGTTATCGAAATAATAGACTTTCGGGCTGAAGTCTTTAAAAATATTCATTCCTTTTAATTCTGCTTTCATTCTTTCTGAATTGTTCTCAAAATCCTTAAGTATAAATTGCTCTTTTCTTTCATTTATACTTTCGATAAGAAAGACGGAATTTACTCTGGAAAAGAATTTCTTCACAGTTATGTACTCTACTCCGTTGAATGAATATTTTCTTTCCTCAGTCATTTATATTCTGATCTCAATTTTACAGTTTTTTTTGTATCCTTCAAGTTCTTTAACGGTGGAAAGAACCGAATTGAGCAATATCTTTTGTACGAAAGGAACCATTTCGATCTCTTTGCCGTCTATCAGCAGATGAATGTCTTTTTTTAACAGAACGCATTCTTCCCTTTTGGCTTCCTTTTTAATTATCTTTGCAAGAAGTTCTTTGCAGCTTCCGTACCCGCAGGCATTACAGCATTCCGGAGGAAAGTCGGGCAGTTTTTCAGGCACGACATCTTCGATCAGATCCGCCAGTTTTTCAATATCATCCAGCGCATTTATTACAGGCAGTCCTTTATATTCTTTCATTTCGCCGCTAATCCTTCCGGAAATGGCTATGACCGAACCGTCAAGCCTTTCATCAACTTCATTTTTATTATGCGCACAGATGATCTTTGGTATATTGGAATCTGTAACACCCTCGCAGATCAGATAGTCGCTGTCATAGAATCTGTATATCTCTTCCATGCTCAGTTTTCTTTTAAATAAAATGTCAGTTTCATAATAGCCTCTCGCGGTAACTACACCTGCTCCGGCTTTGTAATGTCTGTCGGTGTTGCTTCCCTCAGTATCAATTTTAAAACCTTCAAAATGGATCTCTTTAATAGAATCTACTTTATACCTTCTTTTCACCAGCTCTTTGATAATGTTTTCAACTGTAGTTGTCTTTCCGGACTGGGTTATTCCAAAAACCGATAATACTTTCATGCCGTTCCTCCATTTATGATGTTCTGGGCGTAAATAAAAGCAAATAACATTAGTATGCTTAATATAATTAAAAAATAATCTCCTGTCGAATATTTTAATACCAGATAACTGCTCCTCGTTTCTTTTACTCTAAAGCCTTTCGTTTCCATAGAAAGAGCTATTTTCTCAGCTTTTTTTATTGTTCCGGCTATGACAGGCAGAAACAGATAGGAGCAAATATTCAATTTCTTTTTAAGAGAAAGATTCTTAAAGACAACTCCTCTTAGCTTTATAGCGGTAAAAGAATCTTTTATTTCTTCCGTAAGCATAGGCAGAAAGCGGATCCCTAAGGATACGAGAAATGCGATCTCATAAGGTATTTTAAGCTGAACAAGTCCCTGGATCACTTCTCGGCTGCTGGAAGTGGTTATGATAGTCGCAGAGATAATTATAATCAGCATCCTCAACAGGAACTGAACTCCTTCAATTATCCCGGCGGAAGTCACTAAAGGTATGTCGTACAATTCAAGCAGAACTGTCCCGCTTCGGTTAAAAACACTCTGCATGACAGCTATAAAAATCAGCATGCCCATCAGGCTTCTGAGCTTTCTGAGTGCTTTTAGAAGGTTTGCCCCCATGAATTTAGCTGTAAGAATTCCTAATAATGTCAGTATCGTCAGTAATAAAAGATCATTGATATATACTCCCATCGAAGATACTGCCGCGACCAAGATCAGTTTTGATCGGGGGTCGAACCTGCTCATAAAATTTTACCCCCTTCTTTACTAATCGTCAGTATTCTGCTGCAGTACTTATTAATAAACTCTTCATCATGGCTGATAATAAAAATACCGACACCTTTTTCATTAAAATTTTTAAGCATACTCCCCAAAAGGTCTTTTCTGTAGCTGTCTAAAGCTGAAGTAGGCTCATCGAGTATTAAATATTCAATATCGTTGATCAGAATCCCGGCCAATGCTACTCTCTGTTTTTCGCCATGGCTTAAATTGAAAGGATATTTATCTTTCAGATGTTCTATTTCAAGATCCTTCATTATCTTTTCAGTTTTCTCTTTTACTGCCTGAGTGTCCATACCGTTTATATATAAGGGGAAACTGATATCGTCATAAACCGAAGCGGCGAATATCTGCCTTTCCGGGTTTTGGAACAGATAGCCAAGCTTGGTTCCGATCTCTCCTAAGTCCATCTTTTTAGTATTTTTACCGTTTATAAGCACTTCACCTTTATCAGGAGTTAGAATCCCTGTCAGAAGTTTTCCGAGAGTGGTTTTCCCGCAGCCGTTCTCTCCTGTCAAAGCGTTAAAATCATTTTTATATAATTTTAGATCAATCTCATTTAATGAAAATTCCGATCTTTCGTAACGGAAGCTAATTTTCCTCGCTTCCAGATATGCGTCTTTTTCATTCATTATACCGGTTTATCCATCCAGCCTGTTTAAAGTTTTATTCTGCAGTACATAGACCTCATCGGCAAGATCAAGATTGCTCATATCATGTTCGACCATAATAATTGTCTTTTTTTCTTTTTTTAAAGTTATAATAAGATCCCTGATCTTCTGTTTTCCCGCTTTATCTATCTGAGACATTATTTCATCAAAAATTAGTATCTGAGGGTCCATAGTAAGTACGGACGCGGTCGCGATGAGCTGCTTCTGCCCTCCGGATAAAGTATTCACCTCATGATATCTGAATTTCTCCATGCCGACCGTAGCCAAAGAATCTGTTATTCTTTTTTCTATTTCCTCTCTGCTCAAGCAGAAATTTTCAGGAGCAAAAGCCAGCTCATCCTCAACCAGAGGCATGAACAGCTGCGTTTCGGGATCCTGAAAAACGATCCCGAGCTTTGAAGAAATGGCTTCTGCCGACAGATCGGTAATTTTTTCGCCGAACAGTTTGATCTCGCCTCTGATCTCACCTTTATAAATTCTGGGTATGATACCGCTTAATAAATAGCATAGGGTCGTTTTTCCGATGCCGCTCAAGCCCGATATAACGGTTACAGTTGCCGGTCTGATATTCAAAGAAATATTTTCTAAAAGAAATTCTTTTTCCGTTTTGTATCTAAAAGAAATGTTTTCTGCTGTTAAGGAAAACATATTACTGAGTATCCATTTCTACTGCATGTTTGCATCTTCTGTTGCTGAACTGATCCGACACGATTATGACCTGATAAGGTCCTCTTCCGCCTTCTTTTCTGCCGCCTAATAATTTACCTTCCTCCGCATATACAAGATAAGCGTTTTTTTCAGCCATAACCTCCTGAACCGTATAAGCTATGGAATATCCGTCAACCGCTTTTAAAATAACGGCTGTTCTTTTGCTGATATCTATATTATAAGCTTTAAAAAGATCTTTAAGCTGACATCCATCGTAATTGTAATATTCCGGCTCTTTTTCATTCGTTTTCAGAACCGCTCTAAAGTTTTCAGTTCCCGCGGCTTTAATATCATTTAAGTTCACTGTTGCTACTATTTTCCCGTTGTCTCTGATTATGAATTCCGCTTTGCTTTCGGTCTCTGATTTCCCTGCCGCATAATCCCTGTTCAAATATGCGGTTATTAAAATAATTACCGACAGTACCGTCATAATAATGATAACAGTTTTCTTCATTTTTTGACTCCTCCTTCAAGCGTAATGTAAGGAACGATAAAATCCTCCGTTCTTGCCTGACCGTGGGATCCGCCGTCAGCTGTCTTATGCATACCGTGATCTGCCGTAATAATGACTTTTCCGTGAAAATTTTCAGCCAGTTCTTCTACATATTTATCTTCGATCCTGATCTGCTCCAGCGTTTTTTCCCCAAATGGTCCGAATGAGTGTCCGAGATCATCTATCTTGTGAAAATGGACAAGCATATAATCATATCCGTTCTGTATCTCATTCATGGCCGAGTCGAATATCTCATCATCTATGCTTCCGTCTTTATTAGTGTCAATATTCAGTTTTTCGTCAGCTCCGGAATCAAGAATGCTGATATCGGCTTCAATTAATTTGCTTTTATATCCTTTTTCGTTTAAAACGGTAAATATTGAGGATTTCAATTCTCTGTAGCTGCGGTCGTGTATGCCGTTCTCTTCAGGCCCCTTTCCGGTGATCATAGCGGCGAACCCTACATTTGTGACAGGCTTAAAATATGTGGAAGCTTTCTTGGCTGCCGGCAGACTTGCCAGATATTGCGCAATGCTGTTCTTGATTGCGTATTCATATTGTCTGTAAGAAAATCCGTCCAGAAAAATGACCATGACCTTATGGCCGCTCTCTATATAATCAAGAGCGTCATGATAAGCATTTGAAATGCTTGTCCCCGGAGGATCGATCATTATACCTTTGACATAAATGATTTCATTTTCTTTATTCGTATCAAGGTAATCAATACTATTGTCTCTATAAACTAAATATCCAAGCCTGTTTGTGTAATGAGCTTTCCCGCTGCCGTTTATAATTAAATATCGTAAATTTTCTTCTTTATTGTATTCCTCTAAAGGGTACATCAGCTGTGTGCTGTAGATCGCTACGGAATATTCTCCGCTTTCTCTTTTGATCTTGGATTCACCCTCAAATGAAAGAGTCCGAGCCAAAGATTTTTTATAAAGCTGTCCGGGAGTAAATGAAATTATATTTTCGTCCGTGTTAAAGATCGTCACTGAGTTGTCGGTAATTTCCGTCCTGCTTACAATAACTATCTCTTTAAGATGCTTTATCTGAGTGCTGACAGGATGATTATTATCAATTATCTCCCATCCGTTTTTATGCGAGAAATTCAGGTAAGTCTGATCTATTCTGCTGTCGATCACGGCGGTCAATCCGTCATTACCCACAAAAATTATGTCATGAACTTCGTCGTACGGCAATGCCTGAGCTGTGATACTTTTTAATGAAGTTCGTTCTCCCTGATCATCTTTGTCTGTAACAGCGGTTTCTTCGAATTTATTGAAATAAAGTACATTTTTAACATCTCCTGTCACTTTTACATAAGGTCTGTAAACCTCTTCTGATCGGGTCAGCAAAAAGATAATTACTGCCGTAAGAATTAAAATAATAAGCAGTAGAAGATATCGTTTGATAAAATCACCTTTCATTCAATACCTTGAGCTTATTTAATTTGAAATTTATATTATAAGCGATTATACCTCCGAGACCGCCCGAAAAAAGCGCAATGCTCAAGGACAGCAGCAGAGGAACCAGAGGCAGCTGAAAAATCACAAAATTGACAGCAAAAGCTCCGCTGATATTTGCCAGAGCTCCTGCAAGAAAAAAATGCAGCAGGTTATACTGCCTGTTCCTCGAAAAAAGAAATACTATGTCAATTGCTATACCGGGCAATGTGTAGGTTAAGAGGCTTATTATGCCATGCGTACCGTAAATACCCAGTACAACTGCCAGCAAAGCCTGCGTAACGGCGATCATTGTGCCTGATCCTGTTTTTTTTATCATTCCTGCGCCTAACACTATCCAGAGCATATAAAAGCCACCGGCTAAAGATCCGCCGGGAATGAAAAGCGGTCCCGTAATAATATGCACTAACGGCACAACTATGGGCTTGGTAGCTATTCCTAATGCCGCTACCAGTCCGATGATCACCAGTTCATTAATGGTGAATATTCTCATTTTGTTCTTGATTTTATTCTGCTGTTTCTATTGAAAGAATTTCGTTGACCGGCTTTCCGGCTGCCTGATCCTGAAATATAAGAACGCAGGCATTATCATTCAAGAAAACCGTTCCCGCATTAAGCCTGTCTTTATTGATCGTGACCTGACTGCTGTCCAGAGCTGTTATCAGATAATTATTACTTTCAGCCATATCTGCATTTTTTAAGATATCAGTTAAGGCTATTCCTTTATTCCTGTCAGGAACCGTTTCTAAAGCGCTTTCCAGACTGTAGAAGCAGACATTATTCTGTTTTAAAAAAAGAATGTTCTTTACCCACATACCGCCGGGCAGATCCGGAGAAAGAAAAAGCGGTTTACCCTTACCTGTGATTTTTAAATAGGATATTAATGCATTTTCTTTGGTTTCAGCCTTTTTCAAGCTGTCTTTGCAGACAAAACTCAGGTCTGAATCACAAACCGGACAGTATGCTGACAACAGATCCTTTACAGGAACGACCAGATCATAGGAATCCTGATACATATATTTTGTCTGCGGCAAATTTTTATAAGCAGTTTCAAGAAATATTATTTTACCGGTACTGACGGTTTCCTTTGCTTTAATTAGTTCGATTTTTACTACATTTCCAACCCAGTACATGGCTCTTTCATCAGGAACGATTATCCTGACGGGTTTATTTTTTTCCTTAAGAAAATCGCCGTTTATCTTGTACGCAAGTATAACATTTCTTTTTGACAGTATTTCTTCGGATATTTCGATCGAGTATCCGTCTCCCGCTACAGCTCTGATCGAGTTGTATGAAGATTTATTTATCCCTTTAGCTATAAGCAGATCCGAAAGCGGAACACCGGTAACATTCATACTGGTTTTTACGCCTGAAGAGTTTATAGATATTACATCCGCATTTACAGGTTTGAAATCTTTTATAAGACCTTCAACGGAAAATTCAAAATTAGCCCCGGAGCTGGAGATCGTGAACTTCTCATCCTGATGACCCTGAGTTTCTTTTTCTTTTGCACAGCCGTATATAATTATCGCCAGAAAGACCGATGCAATAATTGCTATATTTAATAATTTTTTCATTGATTCTCCTTAAAATGTGAGTGTAAACCCTCCGGTTATCATCCTGCCCGGAGCCGGAAATCCTACCTCCTCTTCGTAATTTTCGTCGAGAATGTTGGCAGCTTTCAGATTCAGTTCGATCATCTCTGTTGCCTTATAGTGAATCCCTGCTGAATGTAGCTGATACGGAGACAGGATTTTCGTTCCTTCGGTCTCTCTCTCTCCGTTGTAATTGAATTCGTAATTTATTAAAAATTTCGATAATTCCAGTTTTATATTTGCGTTGAATTTATTCCTAGGCGAATCGTAAAGCATTCCTATTCCCCAGTCGTAAGGATGAAGATGAACATATCCGAGTCCGGCCGAAAGATTTTTTCCTATGCTTGTGTCTGTGTTTATTTCTATGCCCGCGATCTTCGCGTTTATATTCTCGTACAGATCTGATTCCGTCTGCCTTTCTATAAGATCCTTTATATCGCTCAGAAAAACGGAAGTCTCGAGAGATGTTTTTACCGGAACTGATGTAAATTCTTTTTCCGCTTTTAAAGTGATCTCGTACTTCAGACATCTTTCCGGATCGAGATCCTCGTTGCCGCTTTCGCTGTAGAGTTCGTGCATCGTCGGGAACCGGTATGTTTGCGATGCGCCGGCTTCAGCGTTTAAGCCTTTTAATATCTTCCATCCTGAAGAAACTGAATAACCGATATGATTGCCGACCGATCCGTCGCTGTCTTTGTAGAGAGTGTTCAGCGATAATCCGGCATTGAAATTCAGGTTTTCATCCGGTTTTAAGGAGTATTCCAAATAAGTATTACCTGTTTGAACTTCCCTTTTTAGTTTCGGTTCGCCAACATACCATTTTTCCAGATAATACCTTAAAGTGCTTAATCCGTATGTAAACTCGTTAGCGCTGTTTATTGCATAGGAGCCTGACCATAAAGTTCCAAAGGTATAGTTTTTAAGCCATGAATCCCAGTTGATTTCGTCGAATTCCGCGTCTTTATAACTTAATAACCTGTCCTGATAGGAATCCGTCGTGATAATCCCTTTAAGATCGGCATTACCGTTCAGGATCCAGTATCCGGTTAAACTGCCGTGATACCTGTACCATTCAGGAAAGTAGAAAAATTTGGGATCGTAAGTGTATGACGAAGCGTAAGGCACCTCTTTTTCCGCGGAGTTATATCCGGCGGACAGTGAGTAAACGCTTTTCGAGTCAGTCGTATAAGAAAGCTTCGCGTCCGTTCCCCATTTCTCATAAAAACTGTTGTTCCTTAATCCGCCTTCCTCTATAGACTGGATTTCCGGCGGTTCATAATCATCTGAAAGCCTGAAAGCATTCCTGTGCTGGTAATAGCCGGATATCCAGTAGTTTATATTAGCGATCTTGTAAGAGTGATTAAAATTTAAATGACTTAAGTTATTATCACCGAACATGCCGCTCAGTTTTGTCTGAGGTTTTTCGCTGCCGTTTTTTGTTATGATGTTTATAACGCCGCCGTTATTGTTCGTACCGTATGCTACCGAAGCGGGACCTTTGATGATCTTTATCCTGGCGATATTATCGGTTGGGATCATGGAAAGATCCACTTTTCCGTAATAACCCGGATTTATTGGTTTGCCGTCCACAAGTACAAGTATATCTTCCGATGAAAATCCCCTTATCTTTGTGTTGGTCTCACCCTTGTGACCGGTTGAAGCATTTATATCCGGAGCTGTTTTGAGAGCCTCCGATACATTCTCCGGCTTTTTTATTTCGATATCTCTTTGAGTGATGACTATATCTTTATATTCTTCGGATTTTTCATATTTTGCATTGACTATGATCTCCTCAAGAATATAAGTAAAAACAACGCTGTCGCCTTCGGCATCGTAAGTTATCTCGAGTCCGTCATCCTCAATTGAGTAAACGGACCCGAAGATGAATATTATAGCTACAATTAT
>Ga0209262_10000380_pt1 | contig 21420 bp, 19 predicted proteins | sample Lowcelwee11metaG_FD_187171 | JGI IMG/M metagenome (GOLD analysis project Ga0209262, IMG submission 187171) | Freshwater pond sediment microbial communities from the University of Edinburgh, under environmental carbon perturbations - Low... | ecosystem: Environmental > Aquatic > Freshwater >...
GTCTGTCAATCTCGCTCTCCAGAAACTCCTTCGTTCTTACTTCCTCTCCGGTTAAGACATGCAGTATGTACCAGTTTGCGCTCAATTAATTTCTCGCTTTTTTAACTATTAATTAATGAAATAACCTATCAGCCAATTTAAAATCTGATCTGAAAAAAATATAAACAGAATGAGAACTATGGAAAGGGACATTACGATTTTCGTTGATCCCCATACCTCCGGCTTGCTTGGCCATGACATCAGCTTCATCTCTTTTATTACGGAGTTTATAAATTCGATAATACTTTTCATCTGAACTCCCTTGTTATCTTTTAGCAGGCGTTGAGGGATTCGAACCCCCGACACTCGGTTTTGGAGACCGATGCTCTAGCCGGGCTGAGCTAAACGCCTGAAATTTTATTTTGTCTCTTTATGCAGTGTATGTTTTCTGCAGAATTTGCAAAACTTTTTGAATTCGACCCTTCCGGAATGCTTCGATTTGTTCTTATCCGTGTTGTAATTTTTTCTTTTGCAATCACCGCAAGCCAATATTACCATATCGCGCATTTTATTCTCCATTCATTTATTTCAACATGCTTACTAGCAGACTTGAACTGCTGACCTCTTCCTTACCAAGGAAGTGCTCTACCGCCTGAGCTAAGTAAGCGTTAGAGAATAAAAAGAGCAAGCTTTAGTTTCAAGCTTGCTTCTTTTTATCTGAGCGGGAGACGAGACTTGAACTCGCGACCCTCAGCTTGGAAGGCTGATGCTCTAGCCGACTGAGCTACTCCCGCTTGAGTTGTGGGCCAGGATGGGTTCGAACCACCGTAGGCTGACGCCAGCAGATTTACAGTCTGCCTCCTTTAGCCGCTCGGACACTGACCCACAAAGTGCTAATAGAGGGACTTGAACCCCCGACCGGCTGATTACAAATCAGCTGCTCTAGCCAACTGAGCTACATTAGCATAATTACGGACTGCAAAGATATTAAAATATTGTTCCGATGTCAAGAATTATTTTTGAAATATTTCAGTGATTTTTCAGTTATTCCGGACGGCTTTTTTGTATATTTTACTCTTGTATTTTATAACAACTTCATCTTTACTTATTGAAATTATTTCAAGATCTTCTTTCGGTGCCAAAATTTTTGATCTTATCTTATTTATATTAATTTCGGAATTGGATTTTTTTAAAGAAAAGACCATAGTTTCAATAATATCGAGATATTTATGACCCTTCATTTCAAAATGCTCTTTATTTTTAACATGGTTTACCGAAAAGATGATCACAGATGCAACGAGCAATAAAGATAGAACTATATATTTTATATTTCTTCGTGTTGACTCATGTTGTTTAAGTTTAACATCTTTAAATGCTGTTTTTGTAATAATATTGTGTTCAAGTTTCTCAAGATCTTTTTTATAAGCTGCATTATTAATAAGATTACGCGCCTGATTAATAATTTCTGCGCAATTGCGCGGATTGTTTTTCTCTATTTTTTTAATAAATTGTAATATAGGATCTTTTTTCTCAAAACTTTTTTGATCTATATTGAATTTATCTAGATTCAGTTTAAATAGCTGACCTGTTTTATCCGCTTCTTCGATAAGTTTTTCAACACTGTTCTTAATTAGCTCCCAGTCATCTAGCCATATTGTAGATTTTAATTTTTCAACTTCACATCTTATATTATCTGATATTTCCGATTTTTTCTCGGAGCATTTTTCAGCTAGCAACAAATTAATAGTTCCTATAATTTCGATGGCTTCATCAAAAGCTTCATAGTTATGCCTCTTCATTATCTGATCGGCATTGGAGAATTGATCTTGAATAATACGACAATTTTTTATCGAGATTAAAGATTTGGATTTTTCAAACTCTATTTTTGATTGACCGAGTTTTTTTATTACGGCAAGATAATATTTTTTATATTTCTGCTCGTTATCCTTTAAAATATTTTCAAGCTCTGAGACATGGTCATGGCATAGCATTATTGAAAATAAGTTATCTCTTTTAAATTCTTTTTTGACATTATTGAGCTTATTATGAAATTGATTTCTTATTACTGAATCTATAAGCCTTGATTTTTCTATATAACTTTGAAGAAGTTCTTCTGCTTTCGCGATACAGTCTTTAGCTTTGTTATTCTTCTGATAGTTTTTTTCTGATAAAAATCCTTCAATCTGATCTAATAATGGTTTAATTTCGAACTCAAAATCAGTATATGGTTCAATAAATTCCCATGATATTTTTTCATTGAGTAAATTGAATTTTATCTGGTTCTCTTTGTAGTATTTGAAATAATCATCGTTGTTTTTTGCCAAAATTATTGAAAGTTTATCTATAAGTTCTTTCGAAAATAAATATCCGAAATAACTGTCATTCTTTATATGAGCCTTAAATTCGTTTATCAGGTTAGTGCATTCATTTAAATAAATTTCATCTCTTACCAGATATTTTTGAGGATTATACTCAATCATTTTATTAATTTGTACCGTTTGCTTGTTCAGTTTTAGAAGTTTCAATCGGTGTATCATCAGTTTTAAAGCTGATCCCTAAATCACTCAAACGGGACATTACTTTAGATTTTTCTTCATCCTTAAGTTTAACAAAATAGTTGATCAGCTCAGGTTTTATTAAATTAAAGTCGTCATCAATATCGGCTTTGACTGCGTAAAGATAATCAAATCTTCGGATCGCTTCATCGAGGCATTTTATGGCGTTATCAGAATCCTTTTTTGCCGCATAATACTTGCCCAGATTAAAATACAGCTCTGGCAGATTCATAAATTCCATATCTATCGCTTTCAAAGAATAATCAATCGCTTTATCTGTTTCTTTTTTTATGTAATAAATCCATGCGATCATTAAACTGCTTATAGCGGACATATAAAAAATTTCAATTTCATCGGAACATTTTTTTGCTTCAATGAACTCATTCAGAGATAAATCAATGTTAAAATAAATTGTCGGTCTTAGATTGATAAGACCAAGAAAGAAATGCGGGAACGGATTACCTTGGTAACCTTTTTTACAGAGTTCAAATCCTTCTTTTACCTGCATAATCAGCTTTATATCTGTAGGATTTTCAAGATACTTCTTGAAATTTTCAATATTTTCCATACATTTATCGTAATTTTCTTTTTTTTCACTGAACATTAAAGCGTCTTTAATAACTTCTATGCCTTTTTGGAGTTCGGGTGAAGACATTTCCAAGATCCAGACTATATCTGCCATCTCCATAGAAAAACAGGCGCTTAAACTGAAGAAAGATATTTCAATATTTTTTGAATCAGTTTTTTTCACAAACCTTTCTTTCACAATCTCTGTAACGGCGGGTTTTTCATCGTCAGACATCAGAACAGAACTTAAACTGATATCTTCGAATTTTCTGGGGACCAGTTCATTTTCATTGAGTTCTTTAAAATCCGGATTATTTTCTTTTGAGATTTTATTAATACCTTTAAGATTTATTTTTTTCAGATTATCGTTATTCATTAATACGAAATAGTTTTGGCTTAAAAAATCTTTATAGGCAATTTCCGTCGAATTAGAATATGGTTTTAAAATCATTCAGCTCCCCGTGTATTAGTTTTTCAATCAATGATTTACCTGCTCAGCATTTTAACAATATTATTCTTGAAAATCAATAAATAAAAGTTTTTTTTTATTGTATTATGTTAAATTTTGCATTAACTTATTTATGTAATTATTTATGGGGTGAAAAATGCAAAAAGGATTTACTCTTGTCGAACTTATAGTTGTAGCTTTAATTATCGGTATTTTAGCAGCGGTAGCAATTCCTGCTTACAACGGATACATAATACGGACTTCGGACCAGGTCTGCGAATATACCGCTTCCGCTATCTTAAGTTCAATCTTAGGTTATGCTCAGATTCAGGGGGATATTACAGCCGGCAACTATGATATTAACTCTCTTAACGCAATGCTGGGCAGTTACAGGGTCAGCTTACCTCCTGATTTCAGCGCTGAGATAATTATAATTGACAAGGCGAATATAACCGTTATAGTTCAGGATGACCAGTATATGGGTACGGCAACAATGGGTACTTAACCGGCGATATTCAACAAACATTTATTTTAATATTTTTCTCTTTGCTTTTTTTTTATTTTAAACTTATTTTGCTCCGTGCTTAAGGAGAGGTTGCACTTATGAGCGCTTTAACAACAATATATTTTAATGATCTGAAAGTTGCCTGTACAGACAAACCTGTTAGTTATGAACGGGAAAGTGATTCGCAGAAGGAATACAGATTTACTAATATTAAAAATGAACTCACCGCAACTGTATTTTGCGAAAAACTGGATATTATCCAAAATGAAAATATTCTTGTGGAGATACTTTAAAAATCTGATTTTTTGAACAGCATCAGAGATAATCCGACAGCAATAATACCCGTAAACAAAGAAGTCCAGATCACACCTAATGAAAACTGTACTCCGGTAGTAACATTTGTAATCAGTAAAACGGTTTCCGAAACTTTGGGTAAAGACTGATGTAAAAATTTTACGAGCACTTTATAGAATGAATCATTCATTACTGCGAATCTTTCTATAGCTGCTATGATCGGAGACAGTATAAATACCAGAAAATAAGTAAGCATCATAGAGATTGCACCGTTTTTTAAAAGCATTCCTATAATGACCATAATAGAAAATATATTGAAAAAGAATATAAGAATAATTATGCCTGAAAAAAGGAATTTGAAATTCCATATCTCGAATTTTACAGAAAGAATTATCCATGAAAAAAGTATCATATAAAATATATTTACAGCGACAAGAGTTAAAGCGCCGAAAAATCTCTGGAAAAAAATATTCTGGCGGGATAAAGGTTTTGACAACAAAAGGTCAATATTTCCTTTTTTCAGCATATCGGGAAATAAACCGGATGTCGCAAATAGAGAGATGAACAGGGATATAAAAAATACCGCAATCGCTATTCCGGTCTGGATATAACCCAGAATAGTTTTAGGATCAAAAGAACCAGGTGATCCGTTATTTTGCGAAACAGACTGACCGAATAGATTTAGAATTATCTTTGAATCCATTCCGCCTACCTTGATATTGAGAGCGAATAAAAGTGTAAGACAAAATACTGTACCTATAATAAAGACCGTTAAAACGATTTTCTTTGACAGTAGTTCTCTTATTGTTAATAAAAACAGTCCCTGCAAATCAGCTCCTTTTATTTAAGGACTTTTATAAAATAATCCTCAAGAGTATTTTTCAATGCTTCTATACTTTCTATCATTATATTTTCTTTTCTTATTAAATCAATAATTCCGTTTATTTCATCCAAATTACCGATCCCGGCTGTAAATCCGTTTCCGTTTACTTCATAGCTGATATTTTTTTCTTTAAATATATTTTCCAGTATGTTTTTCTTCTGCTGTTCGACAGAAATAAAATATCTGCCCGTACTTTCAAGAAAATCTTCTGTGCGACCTTTTTTGATAAGTTTTCCTTCTTTTAAGATCGCGATCTCATCGGAGATTCTTTCAACTTCGCTTAGAAGATGCGAATTTATGAATATCGTTTTTCCCTGGTTCTTAAGCTCCAGTAATATTTCTCTGATCTCGATCCTGCCGATCGGATCAATTCCGTCTGTCGGTTCATCCAGAAAGATCAGCTTAGGCTCATTAATAAGCGCCTGAGCGGTTCCCAGCCTCTGAAGCATTCCTTTCGAATATTTTTTCAGTTTAAGACCCTTTCTGTCATCAAGTTTAACCTGCTTCAATAATTTAGGGATTCTTATAATAAGATCGGATTTCGATACTCCGGACATTTTTCCGTAATAGTATAAAAACTGTTCGCTGTTAAGATAGCCGGGGAACCTGTGATCTTCGGAAAGATATCCTGTGCTTTGTCTGCTTTCGGGTAAACTGATATCTCTACCGAAGAGCTGTCCTTCGCCTCTTGTGGGTAGCGCTATTGAAAGTAAGAGTTTAATTAGTGTGGTTTTTCCTGCTCCGTTAGGTCCCAGCAGACTGAATATTTTTCCTTCTTCCACGCTCAGATCAAAATCTGTCAATGCCTTAATCTTTCCTCTGGAATAATGTTTTGTTAAACCTCTGGATTCTATCGCGATCATTTATAATTCTTCGATAAGGTTTTTTAAAAATGCCCAGAAATTTGCGACTGATGCAATTTTTACCCTTTCATCAGGTGAATGAGCACCGTAAACATCAGGCCCGAATGATATCATATCTATTCCGGGATACTTTTTTCCGATAATTCCGCATTCAAGTCCGGCATGCACTGCTTTTATATCAGGTTCTTTTGAGAATAATTTTTTGTGTACTTCAACAGCCTTCTTTAAAAGCTGTGAGTCCGGATCAGGCGTCCATGCGGGATAAGGATCTTTGCTTAAATAATCAAAGTTAGACAGAAGAGCATGGGCAATTACCTTTCCGGCTATATCGTGAATCGAAGATTCTAAAGAACTTCTCTGGCTTGTTAATATCTGTATCCCGTCCTTTTGAATACTTACGGAAGCTAAATTTGTTGAAGTCTGAACGAGCCCTTCGATCTCGGCGCTCATCGAATAAACTCCGTGAGGAAATGAATAAACCATGTTTATAAGCCTGTTTTTTTCTTCTTCATTTAGCGCGTATTTTTCAGTCTGAACCTTCTTCTTCCGAATTATCACATTGTCATCAATCTTCTTAAATTCCTGTTTGAAGATCTCGGTATATTTTGAAACTTTCGTTTCGAAAATGGGTAATTCCTCCTCGTTGAAATTAATCACCGCATACGCTTCCCTGGGTATTGCGTTATGCTTTTCTCCGCCGTTAAAATCAGTAATCGAGAAATTGATTTTCTCATTCAGATTCCACAAAAATCTGGCAAGAAGGATCAATGCGTTGCCGTGACCTTTGTTTATAGCCAGTCCGGAGTGTCCGCCTTTAAGACCTTCAACCGAAACTCTGAAGCTCATATTTTTATCGTTAGGAATGGTCTTAATAGCTTTGGAGAGACTTGTAGTTTTGCCTCCGGCGCATCCGATATAAACAGCTCCTTCCTCTTCGGAATCCAGATTAAGTAAAATATTTCCTTTAATGAACCCGCTTTCCAAAGCGTTTGCGCCGGTCAGGCCGGTCTCCTCGTCAACGGTAAATAAACATTCCACCGGTCCGTGAATTATGTCATTGCTGTCGAGTACGGCGAGAGAAGCGGCGACTCCGATACCGTCATCCGCGCCGAGAGTTGTTCCTTTAGCTTTAATAAATCCGTCTTCTTCGTATAAGTTCAGCGGATCTTTTAAAAAATCATGAACGGTACCTTCATTTTTTTCGCACACCATGTCAATATGAGACTGAAGAACGACCGTTTTTGATTTTTCCTTTCCCTTTGAAGGATTCTTTATAATTACAACATTTCCGGCTGAATCTTTTTTATACTTTAAATCCCTTTTTTTGGCAAAATCTATAAGATATCCGATCAGTCTGGTTTCATGCTTTGACTGTCTCGGAATTACGCTTATCTCAAAAAAATATTTCCATAATAATTTAGGTTCAATTTTGTTAAGCATGACCTGTCTCCTTACAGATTGATTTCGAGATCTTCATTTGAAATTATAATATCGAGTTCTGTTCCGGGATATTTTTCTTCTTTGTACTTGACGGCGGAGAAAAATAATTCTGCTATTTCGTCATCGTCGTTTTCATGGTTATGGTGAAAAAGAATAAGTCTTTTCGCGCCGGAATTTACAGCCGCGTCAACTCCGACTTCGGCAGTCGAATGACCGAAATTGTATCTTTGAGCAAGCTCGTTAAAATTGTACTGACTGTCGAAGATCAAAGCATCCGCGGAATTGAAAAACTCGAAATATTCGCTTAAAACAGATTTGGTTGTGTACTCCCCGTCTGTAGCGTAAACTATCTTTTTACCTTTGCTGCCGGTTATTTTATAACTGTAAGATGAATTCGGATGATTAAGCTTTTTCGATTGAATTGTAAAATTATTTATTTTGACCGCTTCGCCTTCATTCAGCACCGTGAATACTTTTTCGCAGGGTCTGCTTTCAAGACTGACGGGAAAAAAACTGAAATTCTGCTGCATCGAAAGCAGTTCTTTAAATTCACTGTGATGAGAATAAAAATTGATCTTTGTATCTTTAAAATGAACCGGAGCGAAAAAAGGCAGTCCGTTTATATGATCGAGATGAAGATGAGAAAAAAACAGATTGTACTCTTTTATCTCTTTGTTAAAAAACTTTCCTGAAAGAAGTTCGTTCCCGAGATTTCTAATGCCGGTTCCTGAATCAAAGATCAATAACGACCTTTCATCTGAAATTGTTACGCATGAAGTATTTCCGCCGTATGTAGTCTGTAAACTGACGGGAAGACTGTTGATAAAATTCTCGATCAGTACATTGTTTGACAGATCTTTCCCGTTTGATTCTTCTAATATTCTTTTTAGTTTATCTTTAAATTGATAAGGACCCAGCGGAGAATTTATGCTGCCTCTCACTCCCCAAAACTTTAATTTCATTTCACACCGCGTTTAATTTAATATATCGAAAATATATCTATTCAATTTAAATGATGCAAGAAATTAATTTCGTAATATTTAATTTATATGTTCCTTGATTTTATATTAAAACTGATTTAAATTTGGGGTTGATTTGATGAAAATGTTAAAAAACCTTAACGGAGGATTGTTTCATGAAAAAATTACTGATTGTTTGTATGGCCGTTTTTCTTCTATTCGGCACCGGCTGTTCAAAAAAAGATGAAGTAAAAATTACTGCCGGTTCTATTATAGCCGAAAAATACGCGCCTGAAAATTCAATGGCCGTTTTGAGGTTTTCTTCAATTGATAAACTGTTCACATCTCTGGATATTAAACCTGAGTCTGTGATGGGCGAACCCACAGCAGAAGACAGAACTGAAATGATTAAATTTCTCGGTTTTGATCCTTTGAACCTGGCTGAATACGAAAAAATAGGTCTGGACACAAAAAAAGAGTTTGCATGGGTGCTGAGCGATCTGATCGTAGATGCTGCGGAAGTTGAAAAAACTCAGGCTAACATCGGTTTTCTTGTACCTGTAAAAGATAAATCAAACGCTTTTAATTTCATAAAAGAAAGAATTAATGCGAACAAAACAGATGATTTTACAGTTAGCGAAGAAAACGGTATGATCATAGTCAAATCAACTGAGTATCAGTATGTTTCCGTAACTATCAAAGCCGATTCTGAATATATGGTATTTGATTTTGCGATGAACTCCAAGGAATCCGCTGATTTATTCTTTACATCTGCAAAACATCTTGCCGATTCCCCGAATTACAAAGAAGTTAAAAACTCAATGAATCTGAATTCCGATATCGGATTTTATATGGATTTTAAAAGTATAATGGCTAAAAATGAAAAATCGCTCCAGGATATTACATACAATCCGTTATTTGCGCAGAATGAACTGAAATCTATTGATTTTCTGAAATATTACCGCGGGTTCGGAGTTTCGACCGATCTTTCTAAAACCGACTTAAAAGTTGAGGCCGTAAGCTTCATTGATTCAGCCAATCCGATTAATAAAATCATTCAGAATGTTAAACTCGACAAATCCGTGATTTTGGGGATCGAGAAAAAACCGGCTATGCTGATTGCTCTTATGGCAAACGCGGGGGAATATCTTGAATTTTATTTAAAATCAGCGCCTGATAATGTAAAAGTCGAATTTGAGAAAAGCATTGCAAAAATTGACTCCTCATGGGGTATTGATTTTAAGAAAGAGATAGTTGACCAGTTGGCCGGAAGCATCAATCTCGGCATTTTTGACGGTACAAGCATAAATCTGACTCAGTACAATACCGTTTTGAATTTTAATGTTAAACGGCCTGCCGAATTTATTCAGCTGCTGGAAAAAACAAAACAGATGTCGGGAATAATGCCGGTTGAAAAAAATCAGTATGAAGAACTGTTTCAATTAAAACCCGGAGATGATATAGCTGTTTATTCAGTATATATGGGCATGATGCCGGGATATATACTTATTGATAAAGACAGAGTTTCTGCTGTTACTACCAAAGACTATATTTCATATATCGCCGCAAAAAAGAATCCTTCCTTTATTGAAAAAATGGAAGATAAAGAAATCGCGGATAAATTGAAAAATGACCAGAATTATTTTTATCTTGATGTAGCCGAAACATATATCGCAACGAAGACAATTTATCAGTTCTTTGCCGGAATGTCAGGTCAGGAAAGTATTCTTGATGCTAAAATTGACGCATTTGTAAATAATTTCAATTATGTTTACGCCGGCGGAAATTATGCCGGAGAAAAAGCGTCGGGCGAATTTATAATAAAAACAAAATTCAAAAAACCTTTCTTTTCGGCTCTTCAGGAAGAAATAACAAAACTTGATCTGAATAAATAAATTTAAAGGTCGCGTAAAGCGGCCTTTTTTATAAATAGGGGTACAAGCTATGATCTTAGTTACCGGAGGCGCGGGGTTTATCGGCAGCGCGGTTATTTGGGAATTGAACAGAAGAGGAATTGAAGACATTATTATTTCCGACCATCTCGGAGAATCATCAAAATGGAAAAACTTAAGAGCCTTAAAATTTTCGGATTACATAGAAAAAGACAGAATAATTGAAGATCTTATCTGCGGAACACTTCCCTTCAGGCTGTCGGCTGTAATTCACATGGGCGCATGTTCGTCAACAACAGAAAAAAACTGTTCCTATCTGGCCGAAAACAACTATGAATATACTAAGATACTCGCGGATTACTGCATCAGTAAAAAGATCAGATTCATTTATGCTTCAAGCGCGGCAACTTACGGTTCGGGCGAAAACGGTTTCAGTGATGATATCGGCGAAATTGAAAACCTGCGACCTTTAAATATGTACGGCTATTCGAAGCAGTTATTCGATATATACGCAAAAAGAAAAGGCTGGTTTGATCATATCACGGGGATAAAATTTTTTAATGTTTACGGACCCAATGAATATCACAAGGGAGATATGAGCAGTAAAATCTATAAAGCCTTTCTTGAAATTGACAAGACAGGAACGATTAAGCTTTTTAAATCCGGTGATCCCAAATGGAAAAACGGAGAATCCGTCAGAGATTTTATATATGTTAAAGACTGTGCGGGAATTATCTGCGATATGCTAAACAAAAAAGATTTTTGCGGACTGTATAATTTAGGGACCGGGAAAGCGAGAAGCTGGAATGATCTTGCGAAATCGGTTTTTAAAAATACGGGTAAAAAAACGGATATAAAATATTTTAATATGCCTGATGATCTTAAAAACAAATATCAGTATTTTACCCAGTCGAACAATACTAAATTACTCGGTTCCGGATTAAAAATCAGATTTACCCCGCTTGAAAAAGGTATTGAAGACTATATAAAAAATTATCTGATACCCGATAAACATCTGGGAGATTGAAACTAGGCATCCCCTCCGACAAGATTTTCTCTTGTTTTTCTAATATATTCAAGTTTTTTCAACTCATCCTGAGTGATATCGCCGTTTTTTAATTTTTCTAAAAGTTCGAGCATTTCAATATACTCCGCGTCAACCCAGTCTTCAAGCGTATTATCAAAGTCCTCATACTCTGACGGGGGAAAAATAATTAAATCATTCTTCTTTTTTTTCTCTTGATCTGTCATACTTGAATAATTTTTCCAGTTTTAATTTCAGGTCTTCATTATTATTCAGTTTTAAAAGATCGCCGTCGTATGCTATTCTTACATCGCCGGTCTCTTCCGATACGATAACAATTATCGCGTCGCTTTCTTCGGACAGACCGACCGCTGCTCTGTGCCTTGTACCGAATTGTGCCCCGATGTCTTTTGATGTGGACGGAAGAATGCATTTTGCGGCAACGATCTGGTCATTCGAGATTATAACGGCCCCGTCGTGGAGAGGCGAAGAAGGATTGAATATGGTTACAATAAGTTCGGGAGTAACTTCGCTTTTTATCGGAATGCCTGATTCTATCACAGCCTTGATACCCACATTCTTTTGAAGGACGATAAGCCCGCCTATTCTTTTTTCGCTCAGCATGAATGCCGCTTTAACGATTTCGTCGAAAATAGTCTGTGTTTTTATCTGTAATAATTTTCTGATTATCCTGTTCTGCCCGATATGAGTCAGTATTCTTCTTAACTCCGGTTGAAAAAGTATGAAAAAGGCAAGCCAGAAAACGGTTCTCATTGATGTTAATATCCAAGATATTATTGTCAGATTGAAAAAATCGGCGACCAATCCGACCAGAACCACCATCATCATACCTAAAAACATCGTGGTCGCTCTTGAATCTTTTACCACATCGTACAGTTTGTAAAAAATAAATGAAACAAGCAGAATATCCGTTAAGTCAATGATCGTAAATGATATGAATCCTATTTTAAAAAGTTCCATTTCTCGGTTTACCTGATTTTAAATTCTTTATAGTATTCCGGTTCAAAATTGTAGTCATAACCGCCCTCGTCTTTTCTTGAATAAGCGAGTCTGCCTATACAACCCGCTTTTGGATTATAACCCCCGGAATAATATTCAGATCCGATCAGCTCTACCGGCACATTTCCGACAGTTACCCCATTAATATAAGAATAATCCTCATAAGGTCGAACAATTATTTCAGATATTTTTTTTACATCTTTTCCTTCAGGCGTATATTTTGCATGAAAAAAATCTTTTTGTCTTCCTTCAAGGATTACATTTATTTCTTTTTCGTCAGGAAAATCACTAAACGCGTTCAAAGCGACAGCATCTATTGATGAAACGGGAATTATCTTTTTGTTTAATCCGATCGCGATCCCTTTTATCGCGCTTACTCCTACTCTGAGACCCGTGAACGATCCCGGACCGGCGCCTATTGCGAATAAGTCAATATCCCTGATCGAAATTCCGCATTGTCCGACAAGCTCGCTTATCATATCGAACAATCTTTTGTTGTGGGCGTGTTTTCCGCTCTCGTTCAGTTCAAATAATATTCTGTTTTTTTCCAGTAAAGCTACTGAAGCATAATCGGTAGAAGTATCTGTTGCTAAAATATACATGATTTCTCAGAACCGTTTGATTTCAAATTTTCGTTTATTTTCGTTTATTGAAGTAATATGCACTTCTATTCTTTTTTGGGGGATCTCGTCTTTCAGCATCTCGGCCCATTCTATTACCGAAACGGTTCCTTCCTGACCCGCGAATTCATAATAACCTATTTCCGCAAGTTCGGCGGTAGAAGTTATCCTGTACATGTCATAATGATATATCGTCAGTTTTTCGGTCTGATAAATGTTCATTACGATGTAGCTTGGAGAATTTACATAACCCTTAAAGCCGAGACCTTTGCATAAACCTCTTGTAAAAACTGTCTTACCTGATCCTATATCACCGAAAAAGCATATAATATCTTTATCGGCAACCTGTTTTGAAAATTTTCTTGCAGCCTTTTCGGTCTCTTTTTCAGAGTTTGTCTCAAAATACAGTATTTTACCGGAATCTTTCATCTGCGAAATTTAAGTTAAAGCGGACAGTTTCGCAATTTTTAAAAATAAAAAAAAGGGAGCGAAAAAAGCTCCCTTTTGGTCTAAGTTGTAAAGAAAAATTATTTTTCCTGAAACATGTAAACAAGTCCGAGAGACATATTGTCTAATGGCGCTTCATCAAAATTAAGCGAGCTTACATCTGTCTGGAATTCGATCTTGAAATTTCCGTTCTGCAGAGCAACGCCAGTTGTTACATTTACATACTCAAATGTCGGTTCAGTGTACGAATTTTCATAATCATCGTCATCTGCCGATTCATCGTTATTGTCAGAGCCTGTCCATACATTATCGAATGTTTTATTGAATCCGCCCCAGAGCTGAACGGAATTAAATCCCCACCATGTTTTAGGATCGATCTCTTTTGTAAGTTCAACACCCATTCTGTAAATCGGTAAGAGCGTAATTCTTGACTGATAGCTCTCAACACTTACAGAGTCGCTGTATTGATGCGGGTTTTCCTGAGAAGCGCTTTGATATCTGAACTCGAATTCATTATAAACTTTAACGCCGTTTGCAGGTTTGTAGTGAACGCCTGAACCCAATGTAAAATTAAACAAAGATCCGTTGAATTCGTATGAATCAATCTCCGGCTCCTGTTTAACAGGATTATTGTCATAATCTCTTGAAGATGTGAATGAAAAATAGTTGAATTTCATATACGGCGCATAATCAACTTTTTCTCCCGTCACATAATATCTTCCGTTAAGTCCGAAATTCCAGATGCCGTCGCAGTTCGAGTATCCTGTTTCGTACTCATCCGTACCGTCATTATCGAATTTGCCGTCCCAGCTCCAGAAATCAAGATCAATGCTTGCGTCAATAAAATGATTATCATCAAGGATCATTGTTCCGCCCCAGGTTGTCTCGAGTCCCCAGAAACTGTGCTCGTAATCAGCTTTATAATCTTCAGATTCATATTCCCATGAATTGCTGTTGGAATACATTTTTAGTCCGACTCCAGCAATAAGGTTATCATTAATTCCGATCGCGAAATTTGAATTGATCCTGTTTGTTGCTTCATAAGCCATTCCCATGTATTCATACTGCACATAAGCATAATCAGGCAATCCGATATAATTATAAATCTGACTAATGGAAACCATAGAATACTGTTCAGCCGATACCTGCCATGCCATAGGCATCGGTAACGCCATGAAATTGTTTAGATTGAACCTTGCAAGACCCCAGACATCTCCGTTTGCCCTGCCTAACCACGCGCCTTCCTGACCGGTCAAAAGTCTTTGAGGATAGTCGGCGTAATTTGATGTTTCGATAAGGGAATAAATTCCGCCCATCGCGTTCACTCTCAGATTCGGAACTTCATCTGTGAGCCCGTTTGAAAACTGAGCATTCGTGAATCCGAACATCGCGAGAATGCTAAGCATGATCGTCAGTTTCTTCATGTTCACTCCTTAGTTTTTTTATCAATATGCCTGATATAGCTTATCATGAAGATAAGTTAAACACTTTTTAAGCTAAAGTCAAATAAATTCAGCTATGGTTATTTTAGCAGTTTGTCGCTCCAGAGCTTTACAGCCTGATTTATTATATATGCCGCGACCTGCGGTCCCAGCTGCTGAAGCGCGACTTCCTTAGCTGTGTTTTCGCTGATATGAGCTTTTTTTGAAGCTATCGAATGCGTGGACACAATCTCATCGGTCGCGCAGTCTATCAGCTCTAGGTTCATAGTGAGCTGAAGGCTCTTCATTGATTTTATGTTATATGTACTTTCCATAGAAATAAATGCATAGTCCGTATTGCCTCTGAGAATAAAATTTATTCCTTTTTTCTTTAATGAATCGGTGCTGGAATTATTTGCGTCGAATGTCTTAAGCTTCATTCCCTTTTCTATCAGGTATTTCTTGACGGATGTTTCGGCTTTATCATCCTTTTTGCCGTTATTATCAAATATCTGTACCGCGAAAGCCGGAAGCTTCATTTCCGAAAGCAGGAATTTAAGAGCCATTTCATCCTGAACCAATTGATCAACCACATCAGTTATATCGGCAGTTATTTCCACTCTCACCGTTCCCGCTTCTGTGTCTTTCCTGCTCTTAACTTCATATTTTTTTATAAATCCGTTCGATTTTGAAATAATATTATCGCTGATCATCGTATAATTCTCCATTATCTGCTTTGACGATAAAAATACTCCGACGGATTTTTCGATCGCGTCTCTTTTCGCGAAGCTTAATGCATCGGTTTCCGTTGAACCTTCCCCGATCCCGATTACATTTACGAATTCCGCGGAAAAACAAATCGCTGATAACAAAAAAAGTCCGATTGCGTTAATAATTTTCATCTTATGCCTCACAATAATTATATCTCTAATTATTTTAATACCATATCATACCTAAGCCGATGCTGAACATAAAAGGCGTATTATCTGTTTCGGGAAGTATAAAGCCGTTGATGGAAAGGTGCGCTTCCTGAGCAAGTCCTTCTGCCAAGTCCGAAAATGAACCGTAATCAATAGTCCATTGAAGACCTGTTAAATTTAATGCGCCGTCAGTTACCGGATCAGAAGTTGAAGTGTAGTAATCTGAAGTTATAGTAGTCGTTGTCGATGTTATATTATAAGAAGGTTTCCAGAACACTCCCAGCATCACGCCTTTCCAATCGCTTCTTGATAGAAATTTTCCCAACCCGAAAGTATATCCGCAAGGTACAGAAAGCTCAATTGAAATCATTATCAGATCCATATCCATCTCATAGTATGCGCTGTTCATACTCATGCTTCCGAAAGTAACATTTGTTGATCCCGTAAATCCTACTCCGGGAGATGTCCACATACTTTTACCCAAGTCATAACTGGGCGGATTCAGCCATTTGTAATACATACTGCCTGTATATCCAAAACCGTGCATGCTGAAATCAGAATCCATTTCATCCATATCCATAGAAGTGTAAACATAGTTCACAGTAAAACCCTTTGTCATCAGTCGGCCGCCTTCCTCAAGCCAGCATCTTCTTGCCGCATCCGATTCAAGCGTCTGGTAATATTCAACTCCGACTTTTCCTGTCTTTTTATTTATATCAATTTCAGGCTTCTGAGTTTTGTTCTCTTCCCTGATCTCTTCTTTAAACTTTTCTTCCTTCGTTTTAGCTGTGTCGGGAACAGCGGATGTTTTACTCACAACAGGTTCTGCTTCCTTTTTCTGATCTTTTTTCTTTTGATTATGCTTTTCTATATCTTCTGCCAATTTTTTTTGTGCCTCAAGAGCTTCCTGTTTTTTTCTTTCTTTTTCTCTTTTTGCGAGTTTTTGGGCGATTGTAAGAGTTTCAGGTTCCTTTTTTACTGAATCCTGAACTGATTCAGCTATAACGATTTCAGAAGAATCCTTTTGAATGGTTTGAGTAGTATCTGTTACCGAAATAGTTTCGTTCTCTTTTGTACCAATCGAGTCTGCGGTAATTTTTTTTCCGAGTGATAATGTACTGTCCTGGGGAGCATTTGCTTTTACAAAAACTACTACTTGAATATTATCCCATGATATAATTTTCTTTATTCCTGTCTGATCGATTATAACTACCCATTTGCCTAATTCATATTGCTCTACATCACATTCCAATTTTTCTCCGTTCTTAAATTGTATCGTGGCTTTTTCTAAAGAAAATGCATTGGAAATAAATAACATTAAAATCAATTTAATTACATATTTATTAATAAGATTTTTCATAATCTACAATATACAGTAAGAGTTGATATTTGTCAATTTAAAGCTTTTTTAAAGTGGGCATTATATAAAACATAAAAGGCGATCAAACCGCCTTTTATATCACACATTTTTTAAGTAGAACATGATAAAATAGAAACTAATCGGCTATTTCCATCCTCCAGATATCCCAATCGAAACCTCTGTTTGTAAGAAAATAGATATATTTCCCGTCATCGCTGAATTGAGGTAGAAGATCGGTAGAACCGTTTGTAGTCAGCTGGATAGGAGGAGTAGATCCGTCAACACTCATTACCCAAATATCGTAATTTTTTTTACCGTTTGAATCTTTAGATATATCTGAGCAATATGCTATTGTATTGTTATCGTTTGCCCATGAAGGGAACATATCGTTTGATTCTTTACCGAAAGTCAGCTGTGTAACATTAGTTCCTTCAATATTCATTACCCATATTTTACTTTTCTGGGACTTTTCATCAATAGAAGTGTACAAAACTCTTTTTCCGTCTGGGGATACTCTAGAGAATTCGCCTTCCTTGATCTGAGTAGGTAATTGACCGTTATAAGTCATACTCCAAATCTGCCAATCTTCAGCATTATATGGCTTTGACATAAAATATATACTTTGTGAATTTGCCGATATGCTCGGATATGCATCGTATGAATTTGACTGCGTCAGCTTGGTTATGCCTCCCGCGCCGTCAGATTTTACCCTGAATATTTTTAATGTTTCTGAGCTTCTGTTACTAGAAAAATAAATATTTGATCCGTCGCCTGAATAACACGGTCCGTCATCGTAATAATTTCCGTTAGTTAATCTGGTAAGCGCTGTAGAACCCGATGTTTTAAGCTTCCACAGGTTGGATATCCATTTACCTTTATCCTCTTCCCAGATCTGGACTGTTATTTCGCTTGAAGAAGGAGAAACGGAAAAAAATGTCGGTTGTTTTGTTCCTTTTAAATCTGTCATCCGAGTTACTGCTTTTACATTAGGAGATCTTTCAATTACCTCTTTGAAGGCTATATAAGTCTGCTGTTTAACCTCGATTTGTTCACCTTTGCTTGTTGTCTTTGAACTGACTTCTGTTTTTTTAACCATCTTATATTGTGTGCTGCAACCGGTTAAAAAAATGATTATCGCAAAAACCGCAATAATAACTTTCTTCATCTTATCTCCTTTTTTATATAAACTAACCACTGACAATATAAGGATATCTGAATAACTTAGTCAAGTTAAATAAATTCTTCATTTTACATTTTTAGCTATGCGAAAACCGGTTGAGCTGTTTCCATTTGAAGGATAAGTACCATTTCTTTTTGAAAATCTGCAGTTATCCGGATAATCCAGCCAACTCCCTCCTTTAATTACTCTGTAGGATCCTGATTTTATATTTTGCGGCTGATCAGATAATGCCTGATTTGGAAAATACCAGTCCCAACACCACTCAAAAACATTCCCGCTCATATCATAAATACCTAATTCATTTGCTTTTTTTGTAGCTACTTCGGCAGTAGATCTATTGCTGTTTTTAATATAAACAGCAACTTCATCAATATTGTTCCCGCCGCTAAATTCATTTAAGCTGTCAACTGCTCCGCCGGATGCCGCATAATCCCATTCCAGCTCAGTAGGCAATCTGTATCCGTCACTTCCAGCATTCTCTCTAATATTTTCACCTGTACCGCTATAAAATTCCTTTAATCCTTCTTTAATACTTAATTTATTACAGAATTCTACCGCATCGAACCAGCTTATTTCTTCAACAGGATATCTTTCTCCTTTAAAAAAGCTCGGATTATTACCCATTACCACCAGCCATTCTGATTGCGTAATCTCTTTTTTTCCGATATAAAAATCGTGCAAAGTAACACTTGCACCGTCAAAATTAAACTTGTCCCCGCCAACAAAAACAAGCTCAATTCCGCTCTTGCTTGTTAACTCCATTTTGATCCTGGTTTTTGGTGTAACAGAATTTTCCGGACTTTCTTTTTCGTTTTGTTTTGAATCAGTATTTTTAAATTTATACGATGTCAGTGCAAGATCACCGAATTTTTCACCGTATATTTTTGTATAAGGCTTTTGTATTTTCCCTTTTTCAATTGCCCAGTTCATTACCCCGTTTTCAACAAAAGAAGCAAGTTCAGAAAATGTCACTATTCCGTCACTGTTGCCCTGATATCCGGGTTCATCAGCTTCGCCACGCATTCCTTTAAGCAGATAGTTCGTAAAAGCACCAAATTCGGTTTTATCGTCTTCATAGCTGAAACCTCCGGCTCTTGTTGCATAGAAAGCAGCGGCGATTTCGCTCTGTTCAAATTTATCTGATTTAATTCCGTATTTATTAATACCCTTATTTTCTCTGAATTCTTCTCTGCATGCATCAACCAGAAGAAGCGATTTCTTTACTTTAGCTTTTTCAAGAACATCTGTGATCTCATTTATCTTTATACTTGTATTAAAAATATTATCGGGATCGGAATCGGTCATGAGAAGATAGCCGTTACCCTCAGGATCCGAAACTCCGTGCCCTGAAAATGAAAATACTACAAGATCTTCAGGTTCCAGAAATTGCTCAAGATATTTCAATTTCGATCTGAATTTTCCTGCGGAAGGATAATCAACGCTTCTAGGGTCGCTGTCTGTAAGAATAAATACATAATCAAACTGACCGTATTCTTTTAATACTTTTCCGAGATAATCTGCGTCGTTCCTTGCTTTTTTTAGATCAAGAACACCTGCATAATCATAATTGTTTATCCCGACGCAAATTGCCCATCTTTTACCTTCGTTACCGGTTTTGGATTTTATTGAAATGCCTTTTTCAGTTTGGGCAAAGATAATAAATGACATAATTATAATTAAAATAAAAAAACTGCTTTTCATATTTTTTCACTCCGCATAATACCTACTCAATTATTTCTAGTTAACTTCAAATTAAATATAAAGGATGATCTGTAAAAATCTCTGCTATTTCCTGAAATCGCTGGCATATTCTAATCCCAGCCTGATCATTATTTCCGGATCATCTTCCTGAACACCGTTGCCGTCAACAGAATAAGGATCCTTGTCAGCGAAAAGAAGCTGATTTAATGAGATTTGAGAGAAAATGTTAAGTTCATTGAAAACATAATATTTCGCTTCTAATCCCGCCTGAAGAAATGTTTCAGTTCCCCATAGGTCGGTATCATTGTCAGGATCGATTTGTCCGTATTTTACATTCAGATATCCGTTAATGTTTATATCAGTTTTATAATCCCACGCGCTGAAAATCCCGGCAGTAAGCCATAAAGGATCAACTATCTTGTCGTTCATTTCATATTCAAATAAAATATACGGTTTGAGCATCAGATTATATCTTTCATCAAGCCTCGAAAAAGATAAGATCATATCAATCCTGTTTGTAAGCTGATCAAAATCCTGTCCGGCTACGGAATAATATATCCCCATAGTATATTTTGCTTCCGCGAGAAGTCCTTCTTCAAATTGATCCCAAGGAGATATTTTATGGATGTCTTCAGTTCTGTTATCATAACCTCCGGAAACTGAGAAATTCATTGCTGTTCTATTATAAGCTTCAGGATCTTCAATCTGAGGAGTGATCTGATCGAATTTTAACGGCAATCCTAATTTTATAAAATAAAATTGAGAAGCACCGATTCTGACTGCCGGATCTATGAATATATAAAGGGCACTCTCATAAGCATCCATCCCATCAGGCGCATCGCCGTCAACGGTGAGTTTTTGTAATTTATATCCCAGATCTGAGTAAAAATAAATTTTTAGAGCGCTTTTGGGATTTACTTCAAATTTATAAGAAAGTGACGGAATATCGAATGTCCTGACCGTATTTTTTGATTCGCGCTCATTATTTAAATGAATGCCGAAAGCCGCAGATGAAACCAGCTTGTTTTTTCTTATAATACTCTCTGGTAATTCTTCTGTTTGTGATAACTGAGCTTTGGATAAAGAGTCGGCTTGTGCCTGATTATATTCTCTCTCCGCTTCTTCAAGAAGCCTCTTTTCCTCAGCCGTCAAAGAATCCGGTTCAGTCTGCATGGTCTCATATTCTGCTTCTGAGGTAGTCACTTCTGTCAGTCTCAGCAGTTCATCTTCATTTTTTTTAAGTTCCGATTTTTCGATGTTGATCTTTTCCAATTCCGCCTGGATCTGTTCCTCCAGTTCTTCTTTCTGATAATACAATTCCGCCATTTTATTTCTGCTTTTT
>Ga0209262_10000381_pt1 | contig 21356 bp, 17 predicted proteins | sample Lowcelwee11metaG_FD_187171 | JGI IMG/M metagenome (GOLD analysis project Ga0209262, IMG submission 187171) | Freshwater pond sediment microbial communities from the University of Edinburgh, under environmental carbon perturbations - Low... | ecosystem: Environmental > Aquatic > Freshwater >...
CGCTGGCCAATGACAGCTTCCTCTCCGCCGCCGCTTTCCAGGAGACCACGCGCGTGCTGACCGACGCCGCCATCGCCGGCAAGGAAGACCACCTGCTGGGCATCAAGGAGAACGTGACCATGGGCCGCCTGATCCCGGCGGGCACCGGCTACTCCTATTACCAGGTCGAGCACGACCAGGTCGAGGACAAGTTCAGGATCGCGAAATAAGATATTTCTGTAGGGGCGAATCTCGTATTCGCCCCTTTTTTTAGATTTATAAAAGAAAAAAAATTACAAGAATAAGGGCGATCACAAGGATCGCCCCTACGATACGTCAAAACCTTCCCTTCCTTCATTTCAAAAATAAATCCCAAATTCCATATCAATTCAAGTTCCACCAACTAAAAAAAGCGTAATTGAGATTTTTTGCTGAAGGGAACGACTATCTGCGTTCCCTACCCAAGGCAGTATTCTACGCTGCTCTATTCCGGGTAGCGGTATTTCTTCTTGAAGGCCGCGATTTCGTAATCCTTCAGCTCCCGCCATTCGCCCAGGGGCAGTTTGCCCAGCGTCAGGCTGCCGATGGCGACGCGGCGGAGCTTTTCCACCGGGTGGCCGGAGTACTTGAAGGCATCGCGCAGGATGTGCTTCTTGCCCTCGGTGATGGTCACCTTCAGCCAGGAGTTGCCGGAGCTGGTCATTTTTACCGGCTCGATGACAAAGGGATTGAGCCGCTCTCCTTCCAGGAATACTCCCTTTTCCAGTTTTTTTTGCGTGGCTTCGCTCAAGTTCCCTTTGATTTTCAGCATGTATGTCTTGGGCACCTGGTTCTTGGCCGAGATGATGAAGTTGGCCAGGTCGCCGTCGTTGGTCAGCAGCATCAGCCCGTCGGAGTTGTAATCCAGCCTGCCGACCGGATAGACCCGCTCCTTGATGCGGGTGATGAAGGAGCGGATGGTGGAGCGCCCCTGCGGGTCATCCAGGGTGGAAACGATCCCCACCGGCTTGTTGAACAGGAAATAACTTTTGTTCTGGGGGGTTAGCTTCAGCAGCTTATTGCGCAGATGGATCCGGTCGCCCGGGGCGCAGACCGGGAAATTGGGGTCGGTTACCGTGCGTTGGTTGACCTTGATCTTTCCATCGTGGATCCAGCCGCGGATATCGCGGCGGCTGGCCAGCCCGCAGTTTTGCAGATATTTCTGCAGTTTGATCTCTTTCATTTTTCAATCCTCAGCCTTTTGATCAGCTCATACAGCGTGGACGGTTTGAGCAGCAGTTCATCGGCGGCCTTCTTCTGCACCCAGCTGTTCCTTTCCAGGGTCTCGATGATCAGCTGCCTTTTGAAGACATTCACCTTCTCGTTGAAGCCCCCCGGCAGCGAACGCTGGTTCTTGATGCCCCGGATCTCCGGAGTCAGGGCCTCGGGGGCCAGGGTCTCGGAGCTGGACAGCAGGACGGCCCGCAGGATTGTATTCTCCAGTTCGCGGATATTTCCCGGCCAATCGTAATCCAGCAAATGACGCAGGAATTTCGCGTTCATTCCCTTGATGGCCTTCTTGTTTTCGCGGGTGAATCGCTTCAGGAAAGCTTCGGCCAGCAGGGGAATGTCCTCCTTGCGCTCGCGCAAGGGGGGCAGGTGGATGTTGATGATGTTCAGGCGGTAATAAAGGTCTTCGCGGAATTCGTTGTTTTTCACTTTGGCCAGCAGGTCGATGTTTGTGGCGGCCAGGATACGGACGTCGACTTTTTTGATCAGGTTGCTGCCCAGTGGCTGGATCTCCTTTTCCTGAATGACGCGCAGGATCTTGGACTGGACCTCATCGGTCAGGTTGGCGATCTCATCGAAAAAAATGGTGCCGCCGTCCGCTTCCTCAAAGCTCCCCTTTTTGTCGCTGACCGCTCCGGTGTAGGCGCCTTTTTTGTAGCCGAAAAGCAGGCTTTCAAACAAATTGGCCGGGATATTGCTCGAGTTGAAAGGCAAAAAAGGCATGTCTTTGCGGTTGGAGTTGGAGTGGATGGCCTTGGCGATCAGTTCCTTGCCGGTGCCGCTTTCCCCGGTGATCAAAACGGTGGAATTGGCGTCGGCCACGCTTTCCACGATGCCCAGGATCTTTTTCAAAAGCGGGCTGCGGCCGATGATGTTGTCGAATGAAAACCGGTCGTTGATCGTTTTTTTCAACTGCGTGTTTTCCCGGCTCAGCTTTTTTTCCTTGATGACCCGGTCTACTTTGTGCTTGAGTTCGATGTTGTTGAACGGCTTTTGTAGGTAGTCCACCGCCCCCTGCTGAATCGCCTCGATGGCGGCTTCGATCGTCCCGAAGGCGGTTAAAAAAATGACCTTGATCTGCGGGTCGTCCTTTTTCAGCTCCTTGAAAATTTCCAGCCCCGAACTGCCGGGGATCATCTGGTCCATGATCACTACGTCCATGTCCGCATCGTGGTTTGCCTTGGCCTGGGATTTGTTTTCCGAAATGCGAAGATCGTATTCGGGTTCCTGGAAAATTCTCCTGAAAATATCGTGGATGATGCTTTCGTCGTCGACCAAATGGATCGATTTTCTTTTCATAAGCTAATGCTCCTCAGCGGGCTTTGCTGCGGGAAGGTGATGATAAAAGTGGTGCCGTGGTCGATCTTGCTGTGCACCTGGATATTGCCGAAGTGTTCTTTGACGATATTGTAGACGATGGCCAGGCCCAGGCCCGTTCCCTTGCCGATCTCCTTGGTGGTGAAAAACGGGTCGAATATTTTTTCCAGGTTCTTGTCGCGGATGCCGCGGCCGTTGTCCTTGAAGCGCACGATGATCTCGTCGGCGCTTTCTTCACCGCTGATCGAAATCCAGCCTTCGCTGTCGATGGCGTCGATGGCGTTGATGAAGAGGTTGATGAAAAGCTGCTGCAAGCGGGTAGGAAAACCGTGGAAACTCTTCAGAAATTCGGTTTCCTTTTTGAAGGTGATGCTCTTCTTTTTCAGCTTGTGCTCGACCAGGGCCAGGCTTTCGTCGATCACCTTGTTCAGGTTGATGGGCACGGGCTGCTGACCTTTTTGCCGTGAAAAATCGAGCAGGGTGCGGATGATCTTGTTCACGCGCAGTACCTGGTCCTGCATTTTTACGACCAGCTCCTGGTTTTCCTTGCCGTTCGGGTTGTCGAGCAGGAATTGGCAGTAAGAGGAAATGCCGGTCAAGGGAGTGTTGATCTCGTGGGCGATCCCGGCCGAGAGCAGTCCCAAGGACGCCATTTTTTCCGAAGTGATCAGCTGGTTCTGTATTTTGTTCTTTTCGGTCACGTCCTCGAACACGAATATGCGGCCGGATATGTTGCCGTACTCGTTTTTCAAGGGGGATATGTACACGTCATAGATCGACTCCGCATTGGGGATCTGCACTTGGATATTGCGCAGGGTGTGAGTGCCGTCCTGCTCAGTATGGATCTTGCTCCAGAAACCCTTGCCCAGGACCAGCGGCGCTTTTCTGCGCAGGGCGTTTTCCCTCTTGATCTGAAAGCGGTCTTCCATGAAATAGTTCCAAGTCTGGACCTGGTTAAGGCGCGAGACGACCATGATGCCGAGATTGATGTTTTCAATGATATTTTCGTTGAATTCCTTCAGTAGGTTCAGCTCCTTCAGCTGGGTTTCGAGGCGGGAATAGAGAAAGGCGTTTTCCACCGAAAGGGCCAAGGGCGATGAGATGCTTGACATCAGCTCCCAATCCTCAACGGTCAGGTAAGTGTGATTTGTTTTTCGGCTCATGGCCACGATGCCGACCAGCCGGTCGGCGATTTTCAATGGCAGGAACTGGAAAAATTTTTTCGGCGGCATGGCGGCATGGTCCCTGGGATACTTTGTTTCAAATTCCTGTTCGGAGAGGAAAATGAGGTGCTCCTGGTTTTCCAAGGCGCCGTGAAACGCCCGGGTCAGCATCAGGCGGGTGCGGTCGGGCATCGAGTAAAAAAGGGTGCTCTTGTAATGGATCAGCAGGGAGGAATCCTGCAGCTGGAAACCGCGGTTGATGATCTCCAGAAAATTCTGTGATAGCGAGGAGAGGTCTCTCTGGGCGCTGATCGAGCTCTCCAGCTCCTTCAGTTTGCGCTTGAAATTAAAGGTCTGGCGGTAGAATAATTTTTCAAAGAATTTCTGGATGGTGCTTTCCAGTGGCTTGAACAGCAGCCCGGCCATCAGGATGGCCGCGATGGACCAGAATATGCCCAACAGCTTGTTCTGCTCAATATTCAAGCCTAAAAAAAGATAGACGCCGAAAATGAAAATGAATAGCGATGAGACCGACAGGGTTTTTTTAATGATGTTTTCGATATCGGTCACCCGCTTGGGGGAAAGAAAGTAGACCAAACTCAAAGGGAGAAAAGGGAGAAAGAACATGCCCAGGAGAACGCTGAGGCCGGTATTGCCGGCGAAGGCTTGCGGGGAAAAATTCAGCAGCAGCAAAGCGATCAAACTCAGAGTGATGCCGCCCAGGGGATAAAAATAGCGTTTTTGCTTTTTTTTCAGGATCAAGGTCAGCGATGAAATGACGATGCCGATCCAGGCCAGGAAAACATAGAGTGCGAAATATTTTTGCGCCAGTGAGCGGAAATGGTTGATGGCGGTAATCAGGATTTCCGGATCGGGCTTGAACAGGTTCTGCAGGATGAAATAAAGGTTAATTAAAAGAAAAACCAGCGGGGCCAGATAGATCAGCAAGTAGCGGAAATTAGAGCTAAAATTTTTAAAGGCCTTCGTCCTGAGCGGATACTGTTGCGCGTACTGCAGCAGCACCGCCGGGAAAAAAATGTAACAGACGGTATCCAGGAAGAGAAAAATGAAATCGAGCGGGCCGTAATCCCCCGTGGGGGAAAATATCAGGAATCCGGACAAGGTAAGGCTGAGAATGAAAAAAATTTTCGGCGGTGGGAAAAGGGTCGCCTGTTTGACGTGCATGTTGAGAATGCCCAGGGTCAGCAAAATGGAAAGGATGCCGACGAAAACCAGGAAGTAATAAGAGATGGGGGTAAAAACCGGGTCAATGTCGATGCCGATGTTTTTGAGGATGCCCTGGCGTTCGATCTCGTAGCGGCAGTAATTCCTTCCGGCGATGGAGCGCAGCAGATCGATCTTGTTGCTGACCGAATATTTGTTGACGGCCAGGAGAATGTCGCCTGGCTTGATCTGGCTGTTGGCCGGGGCCGATAGGCAGATCGGCCCATGGTCCGAATTCTCCCAGACCAGGTGATCGGAAACCGAGCTCCATTTCAATTTCTGGAAAAGATTGGCCAGACTGATGAGAATGAACAGGGCGAAAATAAAGTGCCAGGGATATTTTTTGATCATAACAAAATATTGGCCCGTGAAGTTTTGAAAGACCAGATGATCTTTTCCCTGGAACTCAGCGGCGGCAGGTTTTTTTGGAAGAAACGGCGCGACAGCAGTTCCCGCTCGTATGTGGACGAAAAAATATCATCCTCGCTGTCGGCATAGCCATTGACCTTTTGGGAAACGGAGCTTTGCGGCGCAGTGGCACCGTCCGGGTCTTGCAGAAGAGCCGAGGCCTTGAATGCCCGGGGGGTCTGCAGCAGCAGTATCAGTAAAATGGCAAAAAGGATCTTTCTCATTGTTTTTTTCGGACGCGATCGGGCACGTCTTGCGCGCTCTTATTATAACAATATATTCTTTTGCAGGCAATCCGCTCGGGCGAACGGTACGTATCCCGTCAACTGCGAACGGGCGGCCGCCTGTGAACGGCGGTTATTTCCGGTTGGCGATAATGACTTTCAAGGTCTGTTCGGCGATCTCCAGCTCTTCGTTGGTGGGAACGACCATGACGCAGACCCGTGAATCGGGCGCAGAAATCGTGCCGAACTTGCCGAATGCTTCCTGGTTGGCGTTTTTATCAAAGATGATGCCCAGAAATTCCATATTTTCCAGGATCATCTCCCTTTCTTCACGACCCCTTTCTCCGATGCCGGCAGTGAAAATGACCAGGTCGGTGCCGTTCATGGCGGCCATGTAGGCGCCGATGTATTTTTTTATGCGGTAGGCGAATATCTCCAGTGCCAGGCGGGCCTGAGCGTGGCCGGCAGCGGCCTTCTCATTGATGTCGCGCATGTCGGACGAAACCTCGGAAATTCCCAGCATGCCGCTCTTGCGGTTGAGCAGGGCGTCCACCTGCTCGTGGGTCATGCCCATACTGCGTTGGAGCACCAGCGGGATGGCCGGGTCGATATCGCCGCAGCGAGTGCCCATGACCAGGCCTTCCAGGGGCGTATAGCCCATGGTGGTGTCCACGGAGATACCGTTCTGGATAGCCGCCATTGAGGAGCCGTTGCCCAGATGGCAGGTGATAATCTTCAAGTCCTCCAGTTTTTTACCCATGGCCTTGGCGCCCTGTTTGGCCACGTAGAAGTGCGAAGTGCCGTGAAAGCCGTAACGGCGGATTTTGTTTTTTCGGTAGTATTCGTAGGGAATGGGGTAAATATAGGCCTTCTCGGGCATGGTCTGGTGAAAGGCGGTGTCGAAGGTCCCGGCCATGGGGATGCCGGGCAGGATCTTCTGGCAGGCCTCGATGCCGGTGATGTTGGGCGGGTTATGCAGGGGCGCCAGGGGGATGCACTCCTTCAGCGCGTTGAGCACGGCCTCGGTGATGGGCACGGTACCGTTGAATTTTTCCCCGGCATGCACCACGCGGTGGCCGACGGCGAAGATCTCGCTTTTGTCCTTGATCACACCGGTCTCGGCGCCAGTGAGGTGGCTGACGATCACCTGGATGCCTTCTTCGTGTGTGGAGACGTCGCGGGTGATGACGTGCTTTTTTTCGCCCTGATAATAATTGAGGACCGAGCCCTTGATGCCGATCCTTTCCAGCAGGCCCTTGGCCAGCACCTTGCCGGTCTCCATGTTGATCAGCTGGAATTTGATCGAAGAACTGCCGCAATTGATGACCAGAATTTTCATAGCTTCCTCTTCTGCCGCCGATTTTTTAATTTAAATTATAACGCTTTTCCGACAAAAATCAATAATAAAAATTAAATAATTAACATATTGCGCCGCCTCCGCTGCGACGCCAGTGTGGGTGTCGGTGATGGTGCCAGTCAAGGCAATTCACGGAACTTGGATCTCAATTAAATCATTTAGCCAAGATATATAGATCGTCCAATGCTTGCTGCCAACACCCATGCTGGCGCTGACATTCGTACTTTGTCCTGGCGGCGAACTATGGTAAAATTACTCATGCGTAAAATCAGACTGATCTTATTGTTGGCCATGTTTTTGACTCTGCCTCTGTTCTGCTACGTCGGTCCCGGGGCCGGTTTCGCTTTTGTCGGTTCGTTTTTTTTCATATTCGCGGCTTTTTTCCTGGCCATCTTCAATTTCCTGACTTTCCCCATCCGCGCCCTATTGCGCTTCATCAAGCGGGCCAGGACCCTGAAGAAAGCCAAATTCAAGAGGGTCCTGCTCATCGGTTTCGACGGCATGGATTACAACCTGTTCAATCAGTTCCGCAAGCAGGGGCACAAATTCCCCAATTTTGAAAAATTGATGAAGGAAGGGACCTTTTCCCCGCTGTGGAGCACCGAACCTCCGATCTCGCCGGTGGCCTGGTCCACGTTTACCACCGGCGTCAATCCGGGCAAGCACAATATCTTTGATTTTCTGACCACCGACCGGGCCACTTATATGCCCAAGATGGCTGGTTCCGATATCATCCCCCCGCGCCGCAGCTTGAAGATCGGCAACTGGGAAATCCCGCTGGGCAGCCCCAAGATCGAATTAAAGCGTAAGAGCCAGAGTTTTTGGAAGATCGTCAGCAGCCGAGGCATATACGCTTCGGTGCTGCGCATGCCCTTCACCTTTCCGCCGGAAAAGTTCTACGGCTCCATGCTTTCTGGCTTGGGTACCCCCGACCTGCGCGGCACCCAGGGGAGTTTCAGCTTCTATTCCAGCGGCCCGGCCGAAAACTACGACATCTCCGACGGTGTTTTTGAATCCCTGCAGCCCCTGGGAAATGACCGTTTCCGCGGCAGGATCAAGGGGCCCGGGCATCCTTTTCGCAAGGGCAATCCCCCGCTGGAGATCCCTTTCACTTTGGTCCTGGACCGCGCCGGCAAGACTGTCGAGATCGCCGTCGGCAAGGAAAAGATCAAACTGCGGCAAAACCAGCTGTCCCCCTGGATCAAGCTGGATTTTAAGGCGGGGCTGATCGGGGTAGCCGGCATCGCCCAGTGGGTGCTGGAAGACGTCGAACCATTGAAGCTCTACCTGTCGCCGATCAACATCGACCCGGAAAAGCCCTCGATGCCGGTCTCGCATCCGAAAATATTCTCGGTTTACCTGGCCAAGCTGCTGGGGCCGTTCGCCACCCTGGGCATGGCCGAGGACACGTGGTCTCTGAACGAGCGCGTCCTTTCGGAAAAGAACTTCATCGACCAGGTCTACCGCACCCAGGAAGAGAGGGAAAATATCTTTTTCAACACCCTGGCCAAGATCAAAGAAGGGCTGGTCATCCAGGTTTTTGAAACCACCGACCGCATCCAGCACATGTTCTGGCGTTACCTGCCCGGTTCCGGTTCGCCGGCGCCCAAGCCCAGCAGCGATCCGCTGGTGACCGGGTCCATCCTGGAGAGCTACCGGCGCATGGATGCGTTTCTGGAAAAGCTGAATAAAAAAATGAACCCGCATGATCTGTTGATGATCGTCTCCGATCACGGCTTCAATGCCTTCAACCGCGGCTTCAACCTGAATACCTGGCTGCACCAGGAAGGTTACCTGGTCTTGAACGAAGGTAAAAAAACCAGCGGCAAGTGGTACGCCGACGTGGATTGGAGCCGCTCGCGGGCTTACGGCCAGGGCTTGAACGGCATCTTCCTCAATATCAAGGACCGGGAAAGCCAGGGCATTGTCAACCCCGGCAATGAGGCTGCGGCGCTGAAAAAAGAAATCAAGGAAAAGCTGATGAAGGTGATGGACGACAAACATAAAAAAAACGCCGTCAAGGCGGCCTTTATTCGCGAAGAGATCTACCGCGGGCCCTACACGGTGAATGCCCCGGACGTCGTGGTCGGCTACGCAGCCGGGTACAGGGTTTCCTGGGAATCGGCGGTGAATTACGTCGGCGAGGAGCTGTTTTCCGACAACACTCGCATGTGGAGCGGCGACCATGCCTTCACCCGCGACCAGATCCCGGGCGTATTTTTTTCCAACCGCAAGATCGCCGAGAAGGACCCGGGCCTGATCGACATTTCACCGACCGTGCTGGCCGCTTTCGGCATTGAAAAACCCGGTTTCATCGAAGGCCGTGACCTGAAAATAAACTGATCGTTTTTCCTGATTGAAAAATTCTGATTTTTGAATATATTTATTATTGAGTAAAGATAGCAGGGAGAAGCATGATCAAAAAAAGAGAGGAAAAACGCGTCCCTTTCCGCAAATTGGTGATCTGCAAATGCGGTGAGGAAATGCATCCGGGTTTTACCCAGGATGTCTCCCAGCACGGCATCGGGATCCAGACCATGCAGCGTCCTTCTCTCTTTCGCAAGGTGCGCATCGCCCTGGCCGTGGAGCAGGAATCCATCTTTCTGGACGGCGAGGTCCGCTGGGCCAACGAATATACCGGCGCTCAGGAGGCCAAACCAAGGGAGATCGGCATCTTCATCCACAAGCCCCCGGCCGACTACCTGCGTCTGGTGGCCGAATGCAGCGACCGCGGCCAGCCCCGTCCCGCCTACCAGCCGCTGAAGTAAAAAGCGTCTTCCTGCCTGCCGGCACAAGGGTTCAAATGAAATAGCCCAGGATTTCGTTCAGCAGCAGGATCTTTTCCGGAGGCACGGCGATGTTTTTGCCGCGGCGGACCAGGAATCCTTCGGCCAGTAAAAAATCAGTTGGCGAAGGAAAAAGCCTGAAAGACGAAGCGGGAATGCCATCGAGCAGGCGCAGGCCGGTGATGATGCGGCGCAGGGCGGGCCGGAGCGAAGTGGTTTTCTGTTCAGGCAGAACGCCTTTTTCAAGGCAGGTTTGGTACTTTTTCAAATCGGGATGGTTCCGGTAATCCCGGCCGTTCACATAGCCGGCGGCCGCGGCGCCCGCACCGATGTAAGCCCCGTCGCGCCAATATTTCAGGTTGTGCCGCGAGGCCTTGTGCGGCCGGCAGAAGTTGGACACTTCGTAGTGATCGTAGCCCAGGCCGAGCAGGCTTCGGCGGGCTTGAAAATAGAGCCGGGCATCTTTATCGTGGGTTTCCCTGCGCGGCACTCCTTCCAGGATATAGACCGAAACGTGAGCGGGTCTGAGTTTTTCGATCCAGCGGAAATTCAGATCCATGCTCCTGGACGTCTGGCTTTCCAGGCCGATGATCAGGTCGAGGCTGAGGTTGGCAAAACCGGCTTCCAGGGCCAGCTCCACGGCCCGAACCGCCTGGGCGGCACTGTGGCTCCTTTTCAGCAAGCGCAGGTCGCGCTCCTGGAAGGACTGGACGCCGATGCTCAGGCGGTTGACTCCGGCGCGGCGGATTTCGAGAATTTTCGGCAGGGAAAGGTCTTCCGGATTGGCTTCCAGGGTGACTTCGGCGTGCCGGGTCAAAGAAAAATTTTTGGACACGGCCGCCATGATGGCTCCCAACTGAGCCGCGGTCAGCAGCGAGGGCGAGCCGCCGCCGATGTATACCGTGTCCAGTTGCAGACCGGGATCACGGCGCAGTCGTATCTCGCGTGTCAGGTAACGGAGATACGCGCCAGCCAGGGCCGGCTGGTGCTTTTTTTTGAAAAAATGGCAGTAAAAGCAGGCGCGCCGGCAGAAGGGGAAATGGACATACAATCCGGTATTTTTCAAATCCGGGCCAGGCGCTTTTTCTCGATCCAGCCGGCGATCTGGGTGGAAGCGGTGACCTGCACCCAATCTCGGTAGTGGTTGATGATCTGGATTTCCAGGCCGGGGTCGACCTTGAAAAGCACGGTGTTGTCCTCGCCCGGGCCGCTGCGCAGGAGAGAGTTTTCTTCCAAGATCATGGCGCTGTTGCTTTGGCCCAGGGCGTCCACGCGGCTGATGTGATAGGCGCCGAGGGCCATGACCAGCAGGATGGAGAAGGCCGCGGCGTAGAAGATTTTTTTATTTCTTCCCCGGGTCAGCAGCAGGAAAAGTGAGATGTTCAGCAGCAGGAGGGCCAGCAGCAGCAGGACGCTTAAACTGTTCAGGCTCAGCTTGCTTTCCAGGAACAGCAGGGTGCGGTTGATGAAATCCGGTTTGGCCGTGGCCGCGGCAGCGGGGAAACGCCGATTGACCATGGCGATGTTTTTGGAGATGGAGCGGTCCAGGGGGCGCAGTTTTCGGGCTTTTAAAAAGTAGATCTTGGCCGCCAGGAAATTCTCCAGCTTGTAGTGGCAGTTGCCGATGTTGAACAGCACCTTCCAGTCCGTGACCTGGCGGCTGATGCCCTGGTAAAGGTGGAGGGCGGCCGCGAATTTGCCTTCTTCGTACAAGCGGTTGGCGGCAGCGAAGTCCTCCTGGACTCCGGCGCTGGCGGCGACGGCCAACAGTGCCAGCAGCGCGCAAAAAGGGATCGCCTTTTTTGCCTTCATTTCATCTTCCTGTCGATTTCCTTGAGCAGACCCCGCAGGGTTTCCAGGTCCTTTTTCAGCTCCAGCGCCGATTTCTTATGTTCCGAGAACCTCGCCAACTCGGACTGCGACTTGATGAACAAGAATTTTTCGGCGCTGGCGGCGGGGACCTGCCGCTGGCGAAAGGTCTCGGCGATCTTTTGGTTGGAGATCTCGGCGAGGCCCAGGCCGCTTTTTTCCTGAAAGTAGGTTTCCAGGAGAGGGGCGATGTCTTCGCCGTGCCGGACCTGTGTCAGCCGCTTCAGGGTCCGGGCCAGGAGCTGCCGGTTCCTGAGCAGCGGGCTGGCGGCGACATGGCGGTCCCAGAGAACGGTTTTCAGCAGAGCCAGCAGGTTGAAGGCGAAGAAAGCCAGGATGAGGGCCGTGAACCATTTCTGCCGGTAAAGGCGCCAGGACTGGTCATGGAGCCTGCCGCTCTGGATGAAATCGATGTCCTCGCCTTTCTGCACGATGGCGCTCCGGGGCAGGGTCAAGGAATGGTCTGCCGAAATTTTTTTGCCGCTGACCAGGATCTGAATCGGGCGGCTGCGCAGGCTGACGATGCGGCCGCTGGCCGGGTCGAAATATCTGAACTCCAGGGCCGGGAAAGTAAGGGGGCCGGCTTTGCTGAATGACACCGGGATTTCGGCGCGCAGGGTTCCGGTCAGGGCGGCAGGGTCATACCCGCTCTCCTGGGTGATCTTGGGCGAATATACCAGGAACCGTTCGCCGCCGGGGAGCGCCGGCGGGATAATGGCTTTGCAATTGCCGCTGCCGCTGATCTTCATTTGCAGTGTGACGATATCGTTGATGTCGGCTTGCGTCAGCGGGCTGTGCAGCGAAAAATCGAATTGGCCGACCGGCAGCCCGACGGCTGCGGCCGGCGGTTCGCTGACCGTGATCTTCACTTCCTGGGTCGAGCGGCGGATCGGCCGGGAGCCGAAGAACATGGACTGGGGATCGGCCATTTCCAGCTCGAACTGCAGGGGCGGAATGGCCAGGGTGCCGCTCTCGCCTGCGAAAAGCGCCGCTTTGCGGATCTCGTAGACCTGGTAGATGACGCCGTTGACGTTTTCGCTGCCGGGGGGGATGGATTGGGGGACGGGGAACCATTCCTGCCAGAAACCGGCGAACGAGGCGCTGGAAATCATGTTCACCGCTTCGATGCGGTTGCGGGTGTAAAGCAGGACGCGGAAAAGCAGCTGCTCGCCTTTCAGGCAGCTTTTTTTGGACAGCACCGCCCGCAAGTAGGCGTCCATCTTCTGCGGCTGCTGTTTTTGCATGGGCGAGGTGAAGAAATCGTCGTCGAAAAACGAGGGCTGCCGTACCGGGGGGGACTGGCCGGGGCTGAGGCTGCCTTTAACCACCTCCACGGTGAACGGTTGGGTCTGGAAATCCCGGCCCTGGTGCCGGTAGGCGACCTGCGGCAAGGTCAGCTTTCCGGTGCGCACCGGCATCAAATAATAGATGAAACGGGTGGAGGTGGCGCTCTCGCCGTTGTTGAATTGAAATTCAGAACTGCGCGAAGTCTGCAGGGTCTTGAAATCATCCAGGTGGGAAAGGTCGGGCTGGCTTGGGTTTTCAATGTTCCTGAAGGTCAGGGTATAGATCAGGGTATCGTCAAGGCCGATCTTTTCGGCGCTGATACTGGCCGAGACTTCGGCCTCGGCCGCCGCCAGCCCCGGCGGCACGGCCAGCAGCATGGCCAGGAAGGGCAACAGCAGGGCGTTACCAGTCTTTTTCATTTTTAGCCGGGGTGATCTTGCGCTTTTTCTTTTCCATCTGCCGTTTTTCATTCTGGTTAAGGAATTGCATCATGGCGCTGTATTTCTGTTTTTGCCGTTCCGCATCGGCGGGATGGTCCTGCGGTTGGTTTTGCTCTTGTTTCTGTTGCTGCTGCTCCTGGATTTTTTTCAGGGTCAGTTCGAAGTTTTTCTTGGCCTGCAGATCGTCGGGGTCGAGCCGCAGGCATTGCTTGTAGCTTTCCAGGGCTTTGGGGAATTGTCCCAGCCGGTAGTAGGCGTTGCCCATGTTGTAATGAAGGCCGGCCGCAGCCGGGCCCAGCTTGGCGGGAGCGATGCGGGAAAATTCCTCCAAGGCTTCCCGGTATTTTTTCAGTTCATAAAGGGCGGCGGCGGTGTTGTTTTTTAATTGCGGGGCTTCGGCTTTCAGCCCCTTGGCTGAAAGAAAATCCCCGAGCGCTTCCGCGAATTTTCCCTGCTGGTAGGCCTCAATCCCCTTCTGGTTTTTGCGGGCGGCCGGCTCGAACCAGTGCCAGCCCCATAAGGTCCCCGACGAGGGGGCCAGCAACAGGATCAGCAAAAAGGGGATCAGCTTTTTCGCCATGTGATCTTCCTTTCGCTGATGACCATCTCACCGACCAGGAAAAAAACGGCCAGCAGCAGGGGATAGGCAAAGCGGTCTATCTTCCTGCTTTTAACCTTGCGGGCGAGCAGCCGCCGCTCGTAATCGCGCAAAATGCGGATGAAGGAGGTGATCCCGGCCGCGGCGCTTAGGCGGAAATATTGCCCGGCGCCGGCAGAAGCGATCCGGATCAAGGTCGTCTCGTCAAGCTGGGATTTGACGATGCCGCCCCGGCTGTCTTTTTTCCAATCCGCGGTCTTGCCGTTTTCGTCGAGAATGGGAATCGGCGCCCCGCCAGGAGATCCGATGCCCACGGTAAAAACCGCGATCTTTTGCTTTTGCAGTTCCGGCAGCGATGCGGACCACTTGTTTTCCTGGTCCTCGCCGTCAGTGATCAAAACGATCACCTTTTGGCTGGTCGGGGAATTCTTGAACATGCGCAGGGCCAGGGCCAGTCCGGCGGCGAAGTCGGTTCCCTGCTCTTCCTTCGGGCTGGCGGCCGAGGCCAGGGCCAGGAGCTTGAAGGCCTCGTAATCCAAAGTCAGCGGGCATTGCACGTAGGCCGTGGCAGCGAAATTGACCTGGCTGACCATGTCGGTCCTCAGCGCATCGACGATGGTGGCGATCAGATTCTTGGCCACTTCCAGGCGCGAAGGCTGAAGGTCTTCGGCGTTCATGGACGTGGAGGTGTCGAGCAGGAAAACAATTTCCAGGCCGCGGATGTCCAGGCTTTCAAAGCGCTCTCCCCACTGCGGCCGGGCCAGGGCCAGGATAAGGAAGAAAAAGGACGCCAGCAGCAGCGCCGCCTTGAAAAAATCCATTTCCCGGCCGCTGCGCACCACGCTGCGCGCCTCGGCCTCCAGGGAAATGAAATCGTGCAGGATCCGCTTTTTTTTGCGGTAGTTCCACACGACCAGCAGGGTGAAGGGGATGAGCAACAGCAGGAGAAAGAGCACGGCCGGGTTGGCGAACGTCATACGATCTCGTTGAGGGCAGTTGGAGTTGTTGTTTTAGCCATTGTCTTTCAATATTATATCAAAATGAATCGAGGTTTGAAAGGAGAATTCGGCGTAGGGCGGACGGCAGACGGTAGACGACAGGAGAAAAACGATTGCCAGGCGCGAGAGCCTGCCAATGGCTGGTTTACTTCGATTCTCGAACCCGCTACAATGGCGGCATGAAGAAAAAGCCATTGCGCGCGGTTTTTATCGGCTTCGGTAATGTGGCTCAAAGACTTGCGGCCATGCTGACCGGGGAGCGGCACCTGTTTCCCGGATTGGACGAACTGCAGCTGGAACCCGTGGCCATTTTTACCCGGCGGCGCGGGGCCCTGGTCGATGCGGCCGGGATCGAACTGGCGGCGGCGCTGGAGCGCTTCAAGGCGAGCGGCGCTTTCCCGGCTCCGCCCATGGCGGTCAGGCAGGCCCTGGAGACGCTCGATTACGATGTCCTGGTGGAATTGTCCACCTTGAATATCGCGGAGCGGGGCGAACCGGCGGTCGCCCATGTGCGCGCCGCCTTGGAGCGCGGGCGCCACGTGGTCACGGCCAACAAGGGACCGGCGGCTTTCGCTTACCGGGAACTTTCGGGGTTGTCCCAAAAAAACGGCGTGCGTTTTCTTTTTGAAAGCGCGGTGATGGACGGCGCCCCGGTCTTCAGCCTGGGGCCGGCGATTGCCGGCTGTCGGGTCACCGGTATTTCGGGAATTCTCAACACCACCACCAATTTCGTCATTTCCCGCCTGGAAGCGGGCGAGGGCATGGAGGCGGCCGTTGCAACGGCCCAGCGCCTCGGCTTTGCCGAAGCCGATCCCTCCCTGGACCTGGAGGGTTGGGACGCGGCGGCCAAGACGGCGATCCTGGCCAACTACTTCCTTGATGCGGGCATCGATCCCCTGCAGGTGGAACGCCGGGGCATCTCCGGCCTGAACCCGGATGCCGCCGCCAAAGTTGCGGCAACTGGCAGGCGCTTGAAGCTGATCTGCCGGGCGGAGATTGAAAAGGGGAAGGTGCGGGCAAAAGTGGGCCCCGAGGAGATCGCCGCTGATGACTTTTTTGCCGCGGTCAGCGGCAAAGGCGCCGCTTTGCGCCTGGAAACCGACATGATGGGGCCGCTCTGGATCGTTCAGGAAAACCCGGGCCTCAGCGATACGGCCGCCGGGGTGCTGCAGGACCTGTTGCGCGTATCCGCAAGCCGCTAAGGAGAAATACAATGCCTAAAAAAAATCAAACGGGGACGGGCACGGCCGTTTTGGCCGCGGGCCTGCTGTTGTTTTTTGTTATAAGCGGAAGTCCGGAGCCGGTGGAGACCGCCCGAAATGAAAATGATCCCTGGCAACGGGAGCTGCTGCAGGAAAGGGAGCAGAAGGATATGGATTTCAAGACCTCGGCCACTTCGCCCATGGCCGGCAGCGCGCGCGTGACCGTCAGCACTCCGGAAAAAACGTTCATCACCATCATCGACGGATCCGTGACCGCCCAGCCCCTGGACGCAGACGGAGCGGTTTTCGCGGTGTTCTCCAGGGAGGGCAGATGGTATTGGGATGACGTCGCCGCGGATGTCACCTGCCGCCTGGGTGAACGCGACATCGCCAAAAACGCTGAAGCGCTGCCGCCGGGAAGCCTGTTCCGTGCCGGCCGCTTCACCCTGGCCGTTTACCCGGGAGCCGGCAGCCTGGCCCTGATCGTCTTCGATGCCGAGCGCAGGCAGCTGCTTGAGTTTAAACACCTGCTCTATTTTCCCCCCGACTCCCGCTACGCGGTGAAGGCCCGGCTGGAAATATTCCCGGAAAAGCGCGAGGTGAAGATCACCACCACGCGCAAGCTGGAGAAGATCTTTTACCGCTACGCCCGGGTCCGTTTTCAGCTGCAGGGCCGGGAAATGGAATTGACCGCCCTGAAGTCAAGCCTGGAAGGCCCCGATGCGCAATATCTTTTTATCCCTTTCAAGGACATGAGCAACGGCAAGGAGTCCTACGAGGTCGGGCGCTTCATGGATGTGCCGGAGCCGGAGGGCGAGGAATTTTTACTGGATTTCAACCGTTGCTACAACCCGCTGTGCAACTATTCGCCTGCCTACAACTGCCCTCTGCCGCCGCTGGAGAATTTCCTGGATGTCGCGGTTCCCGCCGGCGAGAAGACGTACCCTCACCAAGAAAAGAACGAACGATAGTGACAAGTGACGAGTGACAAGTAATAAGAAACCGCATTCAGCGAAATCGCGAATGAATTCTTAGGTAATTCGACTAGTGCAGTTCCTTGTCACTCGTTACTTGTTACTTGTCACTGAGCTAGGCGCCGATCCGTGCAGCAGCCTGCTCTCTTTCTTCAGCGCTTTGCCGCCGAGCCCCGAGTCCCAGCCGGTCAGCCATGTCTGCACATCGCGGTCGCCATGGAGGCTGATAACGATCCGGTCGCTGTCGCCGCCGCCGACGGGCTCGGCTTCCAGCAGGACCGTGCGTATCTCGTTTTCTGAATCCAGGGGGATGGCCCAGGTCAGCGAATCGTAGGCAGCGATTTCGGCCTCATTGCCATCGACCCAGGCATCCATGGGGATGTTGCCGATGTTGACCACGGTCACGTACGCTTCATAGTTCATGTCCACACAGGAAGCCAGGAACAGCGTCAGCATCAATGCGGCAAATCCCAGCAAAATCGTTTTTTTCATTTAAGCCTCCATGGGGCGCTCCGGACCCTCGTCGGGGTCTCCAGGGCCGCCGTCCATTCAGTAGCAATTTGAATGCCAACTCCAGGACCCGATTTTGTCCTGAAAAAAGGACAACTTGGGCCTGATGGTTTATCTTTGCATTTCCCGGGCGTATAATACCATCTTTTTGGAGGATTATCCATGACAATAAAAACTGTTCTATGCATAATGTTCCTACTGGCGGCGCTGCCGGTTTTCTCAGAGGCGAACATTCGGAATATCAGCCAATGGCTGGTCCTGGGACCGGCTGAAATTCTTGCCAGCGGCGAAGCCTTGCCTGCAGGTGAGGGAGCGGCTTTGGCATATGATTTCCTGGTGCCGGCCAATCTCCGCCCCGAAGCGGGCCTGAAAGCGCAGTGGAGCACACAGCGGCAGCTTGGCTGGCGCCCCGAGACCGCCCGTTTCGCCGGTGCGGCCGGGAGGCAGGCGGTTTACCTGGCCGTTTACCTGGAAAGCCAGCGCTGGCTGCAGTCCGAGCTGGACTTGGAAGCGGCTTTCCCGGTCCGGGTTTATTTTGACGGCGCGCTGCTGCCCCAGCCCGCCCCGGGCGGAAAGGAAGCCGGAAAGAACCGTTACCTGCTGACCCTGGCCAACGGCAAGCACCTGTTGCTGGTCAAAGGGATTTTGCCCCCCCAAGGGGACGCCGCTGCGACGGCAGCCGCCGGGGGAGGCAAGATCTATCCGCTGCTGGCCAGCTTGAAAAACATGCCGGCTTTCGCCGCTGATCCCGTTGCGGTTTCTCTGGCCCCCGGCCGCCGCACCAGCATGGAAGACGTACTGAATACGGTGAATATCAGCGATGTTTTTCTGGCTCCGGACGGGAGCAGGGTGGCGGTGGCTTTGAACCAGCGTCCTTGCGGTGAAAGCGAGAGTGGCAACTGGCTGGAGATCCTTGAAACGGAGAACGGCAGCCGGGCATTCACTTCGCAGGGTTTCGCCGATATCGGCAATTTTCAATGGCTGAGAAATTCCCGCAGTTTTTTCTTCACCCGCGAAAAAAAGGATTTGACCGATCTGTGCGTCCATGACCTGGACGCCCATGCCAGCCGGACGATCCTGGGCGGGATTAAAAACTTTTCCGGCTGCTGGTGGTCCAGGGACAATTCTTTCCTGGTTTACGCCACTGGGGATGAGCCCGAAGAGGATAAGGCGTTCCGCCATGTCAGGAAAATCGATGATCGTTCGTCCTTCCCGGAACGGCGCCTGGCGTTGACCCTGTTCTTCCCCGAATCGGGAGTGCGGCAGCCGCTGGCCACTGCGAGCGATAATTTCAGCCAGGTGCGCATCAGTCCCGACGACCGCACGCTGCTTCTGGCCGCCTTTGGCGAGGACGCCAGGGTCCGTCCTTATCACAAAAATACCCTTGTGCTTTACAACCTGGCCGATGGCCGGCGGGAAAAAATCCTGGACATTCCCTGGATAGAGGATTTCCTGTGGTCGCCCGATTCCAGGAAGCTGCTGCTGCTGGGCGGCCCGTCGGCTTTTTCCTGCCTGGGCAGCACCCTGCCCGCCGGTGTGGTTCCCAATGATTTTGATATCCAGGCCTATGTCTTCGATATAAAGACAAAAAAAGCCGAGGCCCTGAGCCGCAGTTTCGCCCCTTCCATCGATTCGGCTTTCTGGCATGCGAACGGCAGCATGTTCATGAAAGTGACCGACCAGCATTATTCGCGCGTCTTCCGCTGTGCTCCGGGCGAGAAGAAATTCACCCGCCTGGACACCGGCTGCGATTCTGTCGAGAAAGTCAGTTTTTCCCGTTCCGGCAAGGCTGCATTCTCGGGATCGGGGCTGGGCGCGCCGCAGAAGCTATACGTGATAAACCTGGGCTCGGGCAGCGCCAGGGTGTTGAAAGATTACAACCGGGAGACATTCGGCCGCGTGCGCTTCGGCAAGTCGGAAGATTGGAGCTTCAAGACAAAAGAGGGCAGGACCATCGGCGGCTACATCTGCTACCCGCCCGACTTCGATCCCTCCCGCCTCTATCCCTGCATCGTGAACTACTACGGCGGCACCTCGCCGGTTGAGCGCGATTTCGGCGGCCGCTACCCCAAGGACTGGTACGCGGCCAACGGCTACATCGTCTGCGTGCTCAACCCCAGCGGTGCTGTCGGCTATGGACAGGAATTCTCCAGCGCCCACGTCAACGACTGGGGCGAGATCACCTCGGCCGAGATCATCCGCGGCGTCGAGGAGCTACTGCGCACCCACCCCTTCATTGACAACCGTCGCGTCGGCGCCATCGGCGCCTCATACGGCGGATTCATGATCCAGTACCTGGCCAGCAAGACCGAACTCTTCGGCTGCCTCATTTCCCATGCCGGCATCAGCGCCCTGTCATCCTACTGGGGAGCGGGCGATTTCGGCTATGGCTACAGCGCCGTGGCGACGGCGAACAGCTTCCCCTGGAACCGCAAGGACATCTATGTCGGCCACAGCCCTCTGTTCATGGCCGAACGCATACGCAAGCCGCTGCTCCTGCTCCATGGCCAGAACGACAACAACGTACCGCCCGGCGAGAGCTACCAGATGTTCGCCGCCCTGAAGCTGCTGGGAAGGGAGGTGGCGCTGGTCACTTTTCCCGACCAGCAGCACTGGATCCTGAAGTATCCGCAACGGGTGCAATGGATGAAGACCATCATGGCTTGGTTCGACCGCTGGCTGAAAGGGCAGGGGGAGTGGTGGAACGAACTGTATCCAGAGAAGGGCTAGCACTCGGTACACGGCGTACGGCAGACGGTTGACGGAATACTGTAAGAATAAAATTCCAAGCACCAAGCACCAAATCCCAAACAAACTCCTAGCACCAATGACCAAATGACCAAAACGATGAAAGTGGAACTTATGGTGCCTTTGTTTGGGTCATTGGAATTTGGAAATTGGGATTTGTTTGGAATTTGTGATTTGGAATTTGGTGCTTGATTCTTACTGCATACCGTCCGCCGAGCGTTATAACCCCATTTCGCTCAAGGCCTGATCATAAGCTTCCTGGCTTACCCAGCGTCTCCTGAGCATGCGCGCGGCGATGATGCGCCGCTTGCGGTTCATGCGCGCGTTGTCCGCGCCCAGGGCCGAAAAGCGGTGCGGGTTGGGCAGGACCGAGGCCAGGCGGATGGCCTGGCCCAGGCTCAGGCCTGAGGCCGGGCAGTTGAAATAAGACCTCGCCGCGGCTTCGGCACCGTAGATACCGGCGCCCCAATCGATGACATTGAGGTACAGCTCCAGGATGCGCTTCTTGCTCAGTTCGCTTTCCAGCTTCCAGGCGATGGCCGCTTCGCGCAGCTTGCGCCAGATGCTTTGCTCGGAGCTGAGGAACAGGTTCTTGGCCAGCTGCTGGGTGATGGTCGAGCCGCCGCGCATGACGCGTTTTTTGCTGATGTTGGCTTCCAGGGCCTTGCGCATGGACGCCCAGTCGAAGCCCTCGTGCCCGAAGAACTTGTCGTCCTCGGCGATCAGCACCGCCTGGATGAGATAGGGGGAAATGCGGGAGAGGGGGACGCGCTTCCACAGCCGACGCGCCCTATGGTTCTTCAGCCTGGCCTGCTGGGCGCGAAATCCCATCATGGCCGTTTCCTTGGGGTTCTCCTTGATCAGCCAGGTGACGTCGGGCAATGTCAGCCAGAAGACCAGGCCGAGCAACAGGATAAATGCCAGCACCGCAGCGGCGACGCGCCAGAAAATACGGCGGGATTTCTTTTTTTCGCTCATGTTCATGCCAATGTAGCGTTAACTT
>Ga0209262_10000382_pt1 | contig 21322 bp, 14 predicted proteins | sample Lowcelwee11metaG_FD_187171 | JGI IMG/M metagenome (GOLD analysis project Ga0209262, IMG submission 187171) | Freshwater pond sediment microbial communities from the University of Edinburgh, under environmental carbon perturbations - Low... | ecosystem: Environmental > Aquatic > Freshwater >...
CATTACCGGTCATATCGTAAATACCTAACTCATTTGGTGCTTTTGTAGCGGTATTGTGTAAAACTTTATTTGAATTTTCTTTAGTCCATCCAACTTCGCTACAGATGTTGTTACCGCTGTAGATATAATTTTTACTTTGTTCCCCTCCTCTTGCGGCATACTCCCATTCGGCTTCTATGGGCAGTCTGTAACCGTTTGCTTTGGGATTGAGTATATATTGTTTATTTTCTATCTTATAACATTCTTCGAAACCGTTTATTTCGCTTAACCAGTTGCAGAAATCTACAGCCTGTAACCAATTGATATCATGCACTGGGCAGGCAAGATCAGCCGCTATTTTTGAAGGATTAAAAATGATTTTGCCTGTATCGTCAAATTGTAATAGTTTATTTAAGGATATATCCCTGTTCTCAAGGTCTTTTTCTTTACGGGCCTTCAAAAATTTAGCCCAATCATCTAAAGTAATTTCATTCTTAGCTATATAGAAGTCGTTCAGTGTTACAAAGTGAGACGGCCTTTCATCTTTATCTCCTTCATCGTTACCCATCTTATACATGCTCCCTTTTACGAAAACCATTTCAGGATTTTGTGCGAACGAATTGTAAGGTGTAATCAAGATAAAACATAAGATTATTAGTGCTGCTTTCATATTTTTCTCCTTAAACAATAAATTTGATATTTAATTTACTTTACGGGTCTTAATATTACAAGTTATATTTTTTAAAAAAGTTATTATAAATTATTTAAGATAATAATATTCTCTGCACAAACAGGTTCTGCCGAAAGCCTGTCTTTCTTTTTTTTCAATGAAATTAAATCCGGCTTTTTCCAAGGCTTTGATTGATCCTGTATTTTCACCGGCGACTATGCCTAATATTTTTTCTAGTTTAAATTTCGCAATTGCATATTCGCATATGGCTTTGATCGCTTCAGTCGCATAGCCTTTCCGCTGATAGTTATCTTCAATGGCGTAACCGATCTCGACTTCTCCGTTCAGCGGACTTAATCCTACATGGCCGATAAGCTCATTTGTCGCTTTCAGTTCGACACCGAGAACAAAAGGCTTTGTTTTCGGGTCAGGATTTACATAGCAGCTTATTAGGAATTCTAGGACTTCGCGGGTTTCATCTTCATTTATATAAACCTGATCGGGTATCCAGTTCTTCATTCCTTCTTCAAGGCTCATCTGATAGACTTTCGGTGAATCGGCGATAGTGAAATGTCTGAGAAGTAATCGTTTAGAGTCTATATTCATAAACGATGTCCTTGCTTGATTCCATTAGCTATAAAATATTTGAAGATTTTATCCTGAAGACCTGTTTTATTCGCGCACCAGAGAGGAGCAACAAGGTCTTTTTTTGGCGCGTCTGCGTATAGTCTGTGAATAACTATATCCCTTTTAAGATTATTTATGAGTGATCCTAGCCGTCTGAAATACTCATGTTCAGTCAGGATCTCAGGTGTTTTATTATTATTGTATATTTTTTCGAGGCGGGAGTTTTTAAGTATCATGAGCTGATGGATCTTTAATCCGGTGTTTTTGCTTGAATTGATGAATTCTGCAAGGTCAAGAATTCCCTGATCTGTTTCATTCGGCAGTCCGAGGATAATATGGGCGACAATATCAAATCCGTATGATGAGATGAGTTCAACTGCGTCTGTGAATTGTTTTACCGTGTGACCTCTGCAGATCCAGTTAAGATCTTTTTCGTTGATCGTCTGAAGTCCGAGTTCGACTGTTACATCGGTCGTGAGTGATTTGAGTATTTCAAGTTCTGCTTTCGATAGAGCATCAGGTCTAGTTGAGACAGAAATTCCGACAATATCCGGGTGCGAAACAGCTTTACGATAAAGCTGTTCAAGATATCCGGATCTGTTTTTTATACTATGAACAGGATATGTCGAAGAGTAGTTCTGAAAATAGGCGATGAACCCTTCCGCGCCGTTCCTTTCTTTCAAATAATTTATATGATCTTCGATCTTACTATCTTCATCAAGATCAATGAAAGGCTCAAGAGATTTCATATTGCAGTAAATACAGCCTTCATTTCCTACTGTGCCGTCAAGGTTTGGGCAGGTAAAATCGCCGTGAAAATTCAGTTTGAATATTTTTCTTCCGTATTTAATTTTCCAGTGATCACCGACTCTGTTGACTATTTCTGAATAGTCCATTAATAAAGCCTGCGTTTCAGGTTGAAATTAAGTCCGGGAAATTTTGAAGGGTCTTTTTTTAATTCCTGAAATTTCTTTAAAATGTCCGGTTCGCCGGACAGATCAATAATTATTTCATGAACTTTCAAAAATGAAAGATCAGCATCTTGGATCGTGAAAAAGTCGTCAGATCCGAAAATGCTTATGCTGTTATATTTTTTCACCGAAAATCTGAAATTCTCGCGCTCGGTATAGGAAGCGTCTTCTTTAAAATCCTCAGAAACAGCCCTCGTATAGAAAAGCGGGATCTTCGAATAAATTGTCATTCTTAACGGCAGGGAAGAGTTTATTAATCCCTCTATCGTTTCTATATCGGCTTCAAAAGGGATATGCGCAGAAGCCAGACCGAGTTTTTCAAGCTGTTTTACGGCAATGAAATTATACGGCGACAGTCCCGGCCCGCAGTCAATCTTTTTTGAAGTACCTTTCAGAAGCCTGAGATGGCTTATGTCATTAATTTCGTATGATATATTGTTAGTATGCTCAAGCTCAGAAATAATCTTCCGGTAATCGTCAAGATCTTTTTCAAAAAGTATCGGAAAGACGGAAATTTCCACTCTGGTTTTATTTGAAAGTTCTTTGAGCTTATTTATATGAGACGGATCGGCATGTGAAACGATCAATTTTTTTATTTCAAGTTCTTTAATTTGTTTTCCGACCTGAGGAAGGTCATCCGCCGAGATCTTAAGAATATTAGCATTCTGAAAGCAGACCTCAATTGAGTTTTTAGCATTATTTTCAGGATTATTCAATTCATATTCAAGTTTGTGATGAAGCTTGATGTTTTTCAGAAATTTAGTCTCTTTTCTGCTCAAAGGCGCAATAATGGCTCCGAGATCGGAAACTATGTTGTTCAGCTGCGATTTAGCTATTAAAATATCATTGTTCAGGCTGATCCTGTTCAGATAAAGATTTCCGAACGAGACATCTCTGAGTCTGTTTTCTAGCTCGGAAAGCGGTATTCCCCTTTTATCATTAACCAGTTTTTTGATCTTGACCTGATAATCTTCATCGCCCAGATCGGTCAGGATCTTTATGCTTATATTTTCACCTGCGTTAATTCGCAGATCATATCCGTTATGTCTTTCACGGCGGTCTTCAGGCTTTGATTTTAGTTCAGATTTTACATCTGTTGAATTTTTGGTTGTTATCAGATCTGTCAATCCGCCGTAAAATCCGCCCCCCTGTTCCCGTCCGGTAAATTTTGAAGGATCTGAATCGCCTGTATCTTTGTGATCAAGCAGATTCCTGTAAAATCTTGTGATCTCTCCCACCCATTCTGAACTTTTTAGCCGTCCCTCGATCTTTAATGCCGACACTCCCAGTTCTTCGAGCTCAGTCAGCTTTTGTGAAAAGTTCAGATCTTTCATCGAGAAATACGATTTAAAATCATCTGAATTGTTCTTTTGAAATCTGAATCTGCACGGAGCCTGACATGTACCTCTATTCGCGGATTTACCGCCGAACCAAGATGACATCAGGCATTTTCCGGAAAAAGAAAAGCACATAGAACCCTGAATAAACACTTCGGTCTTGGGGTAGAAGGGTTCGTTCAGAATTTTTATCTCATCTTTATTCAGTTCCCGCGCCAGCACGGCTCTCGAAGCTCCGAGCATTTCGGCCATATACATTCCGCCTGAATTCGAAATACCGAACTGAGTGCTGATGTGAAATTCAAAATGAGAGAAGTATTTTTCGATCAGATAGATCAGAGCAAGATCTTTTATTATTACCGCGTCGGCTTTTGATTCTTTAAGTATAGAAAGTATTTTGCAGGCATCTTCAAGTTCAGATGATTTCAGATCGATATTCAGCGTGATATAAACTTTAACGCTTTTAGAATGAGCGTAAGAGATTATTCCGGGAATTTCTTCAAAAGTGAAGTTTCTGGCGGGTTTCCGCGCATTAAACAGATTCAGTCCAAGATAAATTGAATCGGCGCCGCTTTCAACAGCGGCAAAAAAAGCATCTTTATTTCCCGCCGGCGACAATAATTCCATAATTTTAAGTTCAGTTGTTTATTTATGGGGTCTAATTCTATACTTGATCATAAGTTGGTTTTTTTCTACGGTATCACCGGCTTTTACAAAAACATCCTCGATAAGAATATCATCATAAAGAATTATTTCATTTATCATTTTCATAGCTTCAAAAGTGATGAGTTTTTTACCGGCTTTAACTTTCTTGCCCTTTTTTGTATAAACCTTAATAATCTGGCCTGGAATGAATGCTCTGACTTCCACATTTTTTGGCTTTGGTTTATAACCTCTGTTAGCTAAATATTTTGGGGTAAAATTAGTATGATATTCCGCGCTGTCAACAGTAACTATGTCAATTTCGGTATATATTGGTTCGTCGGGTACAAATTCTTTTTCCGTCAAAGAAACATCCTGTTTTATATCGGGTTCAGGTTTTTCTTTTTCAGGATCTTTTAAATTTTCATCATTTTCCATGTCAGCCTTCATTAGTTAAATTTACGATCGGGTTACAGAGGGATCGAATCATGTTTATGAAGCTTTTTGGGTATATGTTTGGTTTTTGCGAGTTCAAACGAAGCGATAATTTTATCCCTTGTTTCTTCAGGTGTAATCACAGCGTCAACATAAGCTTTTGAAGCGGCATTATACGGATTAGAATATTTTTCTTTGTATTCTTCGATCTTAGCTTTTCTGACTTCGTCGGGATTTTTTGCTTCTGCTATTTCTTTTGCAAAAACTAAATTGCAGGCACCTTCCGGTCCCATCACAGCTATTTCTGCCGTAGGCCATGCGTAAACAAAGTCTGTTCTAAGATGTTTTGAAGCCATGGCGATGTACCCGCCGCCATAGGCTTTTCTGATTATAACCGTAACTGTAGGTACAGTTGCTTCAGAATATGCGAAAAGCAATTTTGCTCCGTGCCTGATAACTCCGTAATGTTCCTGATCTATTCCAGGAAGATAGCCGGGAAGATCTACCAGAGTTAAAATAGGAATACCAAATGAATCACAGAATCTGACGAATCGGGCTGCCTTGTCGCTTGAATCAACATCAAGTACGCCTGCAAGATATTTCGGGTTGTTTGCGACGATACCGATCGGTTTGCCGTCCATTCTTGCAAAACCTACAGTAATGTTTGGCGCATACATTTTCTGAACCTCAAAGAAAATGGATTCGTCAACGAGGAGCTCGATCAGGTCTTTCATATCATAAGAGAATTTTGCGTCATCCGGCAATACTTTTATAATATCCTTTTTACTTTTAGGAGGATGTGGTCTTGTTTCAGGAAGAGGCTTATCCCATGCTGAAGGTAAAAAGCTAAGCAGTTCTCTGATCTGCTGCAGAGTCTCTTTCTCGGATTCACCGAAGAAATGAGCATTTCCGGTTATTTCATTGTGTATGCGAGCTCCGCCCAAGCTTTCAGCGTCAATTTTTTCGTTAAGAACAGATTCAATTATTTTCGGGCCGGTAATGAACATCTGCGATAATTTGTCAACCATAAAAACAAAATCAGTAATGGCAGGAGAATAGACCGCACCTCCTGCGCATGGTCCCATAATTACCGAAATTTGAGGTATTTTACCGCTGTTAATAGTATTTCTGTAAAATATTTCTCCGTAACCGGCAAGGGAGTCAACGCCTTCTTCTACTCGCGCTCCTCCTGAATCATTTATGCCTATTATCGGCATTCCCATGCTCGATGCAATATCCATTACTTTTGTAATTTTCGCGGCATGCATTTTTCCGAGAGTACCACCTTTAATTGTAAAGTCCTGAGCAAAAATGCAGACCGGACGGCCGTCGATTTTTCCAAATCCGGTTACGACTCCGTCACCTGCAAGTTTCTGTTTATCCAGTCCGAAGTCCCTGGCCTGATGCTCAACAAACAGATCAATTTCATTGAACGAGTTTTTATCTAAAAGATGATCAATTCTTTCCCTGGCGGTCATAAGACCTTTTTCTTTTCGTTTGATTATCTTGTCTTCTCCGCCGCCCTTTTTAAGATGCCCCATTTTGGCGACAAGAAGCTTTACTTTTTCCAGCATAGAGTCCTCCGTATCGATTTTAACTATGGCCGAACTTTATCGGCAATATAATTTAAATCATAAAATCCACAAACGCAATTTAATAATTCCTCCAAAAAACTACTTGACATTAAAAAAGCGAATAACTATATTTGCGCTGTTTTGCGGGTATGGTGGAACTGGCAGACACGCCAGACTTAGGATCTGGTGCCTTACGGTGTGGGGGTTCAAATCCCTCTATCCGCACTAAAAGCGGTTTACGGACCGTTTTTTTTATTTTATAAAATAGAAATTATGAATTCTTTTATTAAATTTATGTTAAAATTTTACTTGACCGAAAATAAGACAAAATATATATTTGTGACAAAATGCGTGGTGTTGTGAAAAAATTAACAACACAAAAAAATTGAAATAAAAAAATGAGAGGCAAACATGTACAACATCGACAGATTCATGGCAGAACTGGAAAGAAAGAATCCCGCTCAACCGGAGTTTATTCAGGCAGCTAGAGAAGTTGTTGAATCAGTAATTGACATGGTAAACGAGAATCCCGCTTACCTTAAAGCAAAAATTCTGGACAGAATAACCGAACCGGACAGAGTTTTCATGTTTAAAGTTGAATGGGAAGACGATAACGGAGATGTACAGGTTAACAAAGGATACCGCGTTCAGTTCAATAACGCTATCGGACCATATAAAGGCGGATTGAGATTCCACCCGAGCGTAACTCTCGGCGGATTGAAATTTCTGGGTTTCGAACAGATGTTTAAAAACAGTCTTACAACTCTGCCGATGGGTGGAGGAAAAGGCGGTTCAGATTTTAACCCTAAAGGAAAATCTGACAATGAAGTATTAAGATTCTGCCGTTCTTTTATGACTGAACTTCAAAAATACATCGGACCGGAGACAGATGTTCCGGCAGGAGATATCGGAGTAGGCGGAAGAGAGATAGGTTATATGTATGGCCAGTATAAAAGACTCAGAGACGAGAATACGGGAGTTTTAACAGGAAAAGGTTTGAACTGGGGCGGATCGCTTATCAGGCCTGAAGCAACCGGATTCGGCGCCGTTTATTACGCAAACGAAATGCTGAAATATAAAAAAGACATAATGAAAGGAAAAGTCGTTGTATGTTCAGGATTCGGTAATGTTACATGGGGTACTGTAATTAAAGCTACGGAATTAGGCGCAACAGTCGTTACAATTTCAGGACCTGACGGATATATCCACGACAAAGACGGGGTGAACACTCAGGCTAAATTTGATTACCTTCTTGAATTAAGAGCTTCAAATAACGATATAGTAGCTCCTTACGCTAAAAAATTCCCGGGCTCAAAATTCTTTGCCGGTAAAAAACCATGGGAAGTAAAAGCAGACATGGCATATCCTTGCGCAATTCAGAACGAATTAAACGGCGACGACGCTAAAAAACTTATAGCTAACGGTTGCCAGTATGTTATAGAAACATCCAATATGGGATGTACTCCCGAAGCTGTTGAAGCTTTCCTTCACGCGAAAATCGCTTTTGCTCCCGGCAAAGCCGCAAACGCCGGAGGAGTAGCAACCTCAGGACTGGAAATGAGCCAGAACTCGATGAAACTTTCATGGTCAAAAGAAGAAGTTGACGAAAAACTTAAAGTAATCATGAAAAACATCCACGACGCAGGCGTAAAATACGGAAAAGACAAAAAAGGTTTCGTGAATTATGTCAAAGGATCGAACATAGCCGGATTCAAAAAAGTTGCTGACGCTATGATCGACTTAGGTTACTAATAATCGGTCTGTAATCTCAAAGATTTTTTATAAAAAAGGCTCGTTCGCGAGCCTTTTTTCTATTTGCAGAAAATCAATATTTCAAATATATTTAACTCTTTAATAAATCAAAGAGGAAACGATAATGGATAAAGACTCAAAAAGATTTCTATACGAACTCCTGAACACGCCTTCGCCTTCCGGTTATGAGAAAGATATTCAGTTGAAATGGTTGAAATATACAGCAAAATATGCTGAAAGAACAGGATCGGATATCGGCGGAAACGCAATAGCGGTTTTAAATTCAAAAGCCAAAATGAAAATTCTTTTAGCCGGTCACTGCGACGAGATTGGATTTATTATCAACAGGATCGACGATAACGGATTTATTTTTTTTGGTCCTGTCGGCGGCATCAGTCATAAAGTTGCGCCGGGTCTGAAAGTGGAGATACTTGGGAAGAATGGAAAATTAACAGGCATTGTCGGTGTTAACGCCGAGCATCACGGCGGATTAAATGAAAAATTTGAATACGAAGATATTTACATAGACTGCGGTTTTAAAGATAAAAAGGAAGCATGTAAAAAAGTTCAGATAGGAGATTTTGCAGTCTATAAAACAGAACCGCTTGAGCTAATGAACGGAAGGATATCATCAAAAGGGCTCGATGATAAAACAGGCTGTTTCATCGTTGCCGAAGTAATAAAAAAACTGTCCGGGAAAAAACTCAATGCCGGCGTATATTCAGTAAGCACTACAAGCGAAGAAATCGGGCTTCAGGGAGCTTATTTTGCAGCAACCGGAATAGATCCATCGCTTGCTCTTGTGTGCGATGTCACATGGGCTACGGATTATCCCGGCGTGAACACATCCAAATACGGCGAATATAAAATCGACGGCGGTCCGGTACTTGCAAAGGGATCTCCGATAAACACTAAGATTAATGACCTTCTGATTAAAGCGGCAGGCAGAATTAAGATAGATGTTCAGACCGAGCTTACACCGAAAATAACAGGCACAGATGCCGACAGGATCAGATTTACTAATAAAGGCGTCCCGGTAGCGCTGGTTTCACTGCCTCTGAGATATATGCACTCACCGGTTGAGACAGTCAGCCTGAAAGAGATCGAAAAAGTTATAGATCTTATATGCGAATTCATACAGAACATAACCGGAAAAGAAAATTTCAAACCTCTGGAATAATTATGGAAGAAATTGTAATCAGAATAGACAAATGGCTAAAAGTAGCAAGGTTCTTTAAGCAGAGAGAAATGGCTGCGGAAGCAGTAGAGAACGGCAGAGTAAGAGTAAACGGCCAAAGAGTAAAACCGGCCAAACTTATTAAAGCCGGTGATGAACTGACAATAAAAAAAGATACAAAATATCATAAATATATTGTAAAAAAGATCACTGAAAGATCTTTATCCGCAGAACTGGCTAGAGAACTTTACGAAGAACAGATCACAAATGAAAAACCAAAAGAAATGAATGAGCTTATGAAGATACTTGAGGAACAGGATAAACAGAATTTTATCGAGCAGAAACATAAAGGGCGTCCTACAAAAAAAGACAGAAGAATATTAAATAAATATAAGCACATGACTAATGATTAAAATCAGGGATCTAAAAAAGAACTTCAGAGAGTTTCATTTCGACATTGAATGCAGAAATCTGACAGTCGAGACAGGCAGCAGCTTCGGAATATACGGCGATACAGCTTCGGGCAAATCTCTGCTCTCGATGATATTGTCAGGCGTAATAAAAAACTATTCAGGATCAATTGAAATTTCTATGACCGAATTACGCAGCACTTACAGAAAGAAAATCGGATATCTGCCTTTTAAAAATGTTCTATACGGCGAATATACGGTTAAAGAGATATCAAAATTTCTGCTCGAACAGTATAAATCTCCTGAATCGGAGTATGAACTCAAAATCGAATGGATGTCACGGTTTTATAATGTAAGAGAAATTTCCGGAAGAAAGATCTCCACTTTAAGCGACGGTCAGCTTCAGATAATAAAACTGTTCTCATCTCTGATACATTCACCTTCAGTCTTGATCATTGATGAACCTTTTAACGGTCTGGGCAGTAGCAGCATCGAATTATTCAATTCCTTGATCGAAGATCTGAAGAACCAGGAAGTCACCGTTCTGGCTTTTTCGTCAAACAAAGATTATCTTAAAGAAATCACCGGCGGAATGACTACAATTTCAAACGGAACTGTTGAATAATATGAATTTTGAACTTTTAAAAAAAGATATTTATCTCATGTTGAGAAATAGAACTGTTTTAACAGCTGTTTTGATTATTTATATTCTGGAAATTTCAATTGTGGTTTATTCAAGAAATCTTATTTTTTCACAGGCAGGAAAAAATATCGGGACCGAATTTAATTTTATGCAGAATCATCTGCTTATTTTTTACCTTCCTTTGATAATCGTTAACATTATGACCATAGCGTTCTCACTTTCTCAAGAGAAAAGCAATTTTCTGCTTGCTAAACTTGTTCCATTCGGTGAAAGCACTTTTTTAAGAAGCAAAGTCATATCGTCATGGATGATCTCTCTGATGCTCGGAATCCCTTATCTGCTTTCGGCTGTTTACTTCTGCGATCTTAAAGCGTTTTTAAATGTTAACTATCTGATATCAATTTCATTCTATCTGTTTTTCTTCACCCTGGGGTTCTCGTTTTTTTCAATGTTCTTCGCGGTCAGCTTTTACAACAGCGGAAATAACTATGAACCCGGTTTAAAAGGCATTACCGGTTATATGTTTTTTATTTCGCTTATCGTTATCAGTTCATTTTCAATTAATACGGGAAATTTAAGCTCGTATTACGAATATGCGACCGGATTGACGAACGATTATCCAAATACCGAGTTTGTTAAAATGATAACCATCGGTTTTGTTTTTTTAGTATTTTCGAGAATATTATTAAACAGCGCTGAAAAGAAACTGATGAAAGAATGAACAAAATAATTGAATTTTAGTTTACTTTAATTCTATCGGGAGAAAATTGAAGCTGCGCAAATTTCAAATATTATTGATGATGTTAATTGTAAATTTCGTTTTCTGTCAGGTTAAAATCAAACCTGCACAAGCAAATTCTCAAAACTTTGAGCAAAAGTTAATAGAAAGGCAGTTAATATATGCTGCCGGCGCAGAAAAACGCGGGGATCTGACAGCTTCGTTTAATACATATTACCAATTGATAAGAAAATACGAAACTGACACAAGGGTAATTTCAGGTTTTATAGATATATCAGTTAAAGTCAACAGGATCAAAGAATGCGAAATAAAGTTAAAAGATATAATAAGCAGACATCCGGTACCTGCCGTGTATATTGATCCTGTGAATGAAAAGGATGCTTTCAGTTTAAAAGCACTGGGGTTTTTAGCGGAATTCTTTTTAAAGACAGGCAGGGAAGATCAGGCTTTTCAGGTTTTCGTACAGACCGATGCCGCGAATACGACAAAACAATTCAAAGCGGAAATGAAAGCATACGCCTTTTTTAGAGCGGGATCTTTTTTAAATGCGGAAAAAGCATTTATATCTCTCAGAAAGGATTTAAAAAACGATAACGCTTATTCCTTTGAGTTGTACAATATTTATTTTTCTGAAAAAAGAATCGGAAAGTTCACTCAGGAATTGCTGAAATTATCGGGCACATTCGACATAACAAAGATAAAAAGCTCGGATATTTATGGATTTAATCCCGATGCGGAACTATTTAAACTTTTTGAGACCCCGGAGTATAAAGACAGCATATTTATTACCTTGGAAAAAGCTGAAAAAACAGAAAAAAACATTAATCTGCTGTCTGAATTATATTTTAATACGGGTTTTTATGAAAAAGCATATTCGGTAATAAAAGATTTCAGATCTGGAAAGAATACTGATCTGCTAATATCCGATTTTGCGGTAAGACTATATAACGAAAAAAAATATGCCGAAGCTTCAACATTTTTTGAATTATCATACGAAAATTCTTCTTTTAAGAAAGATGAGGATTTTATTGAGTTGTATATCGAATGCCTGAAGAATTCCCGTCAATTTGAAAAAGCGGAGAGAATTATAAAAGAAAGCAGTCTCAAAAATAAAATACTGATGCTTGCAGAATTATATCATAACCAACTGAACAGACCTGAAGAGGCTGAAAGCTTATATTCTCAGAATCTCTCTAAAAACAAAAATCAGTCGTATTTCTGGCAGGATTACATAAGACTGAAAATATCTATGAAAGATTTTAATAACGCCCGAATCGTTCTGGACACCGTTTTCGAGAATCAGATAATCGATATATTCGCTGATAAATCTTTTTACGAGTTCAAATTCATAGATGCCGTACTAACTTTATGCGGCGGGGATAAAGACGGATTTCTGATTAAGGCGGGCGTGATGATCAGGGATGAGTACATTTCTGATTATGATAACGATCTTTTGAAGATCATAAGCGATCTGCAAGCTATTAAAGACGACGAAAGTTTACTCGAATCCTATATTGATGTTCTGGTCTATAAAATTGATCCGAAAGCAAAAATTTTAAACATTCCCGGGGAAATATCCGGCGAATCTGATCCTGATAAAAGAATAATTGCGGTTGAGATTCAGCTTTATAGTTTTTTGTCGGCCGGCGATAAAAATAAAATTATCGATATCTATAATGAAATAATCAAAAACAATATACTTAACAATAATTTCGCAAAGATCTTTACAGCATTCGCCAAAGAACAAACTAAGGACGATAAGATCAGCAATATTCTGTTAGAATTTTTAAAAAGCGAGATCGGCGAGGAAATTAAAGCTGAAGTAAGAGAAATAATCAGGGAAAAACAACTATCTTGATAAAATCAGGGTTTAAAATAATAATTGCGATGTTATTCTTTAGCGTATTTGCAGGTTTGTCTTTCGGAGCAGAAAAATTTTCAATACAAGTTTACGACGATATATCAGGCCAGGCGGAAATATTTCCAATGACCGCAATAAATTATCTTACAAAGTTTAAAAGGGATTCCGTTCTTTTTGATGTGGATCAGAAGAATATAGTAGAGGAAGTAAAGATAGATTCATCTTATCAGTATGTAATCATTTCACAAAGGCTTTTTCGCGAGGATTTCAGATCATCGAAAGTAATTAGATTTTCGGATTACCTTGAGCAGAGAACTCGCTACCAAGATAAAAAAATCTGGCTTGACGCGGTTTCAAAAAGCCTTGGAGTTGCATACACAAAATTATATGAAGGCGATGAGATCGCGCTGGATATACCTTTTAAGATAAAATCAAAAACATTCCATAGAGTTTTCGGAGGTAGCAATATCGGATTAAGGGTCAAGGGATCTCTATCAATAAGCATTATAGGTCAGAAAAGTTATACGGATATGCCTAATGCAGAGAATTCCAGCTTTGATTTTACATTAGATCAGAGGCAGGATATTTCGATCAGGGGAAAAGTAGGAACAAAAGTTGAGGTAGATATAGCTCAGAATACAGAATCATTCGATTTTGAGAATTCCCTGAAGATCACTTATACAGGCGAAAGCGATGAGATCATCCAGAAGCTTGAAGCGGGTAATATCGGGTTAAGTTTGCCCGGCACAAGGTTTGTGAGTTTCAGCGGAGTTAATAAGGGATTATTCGGGCTCAAAGCCGAAACGAAAGTCGGTAAATTCAAGTCAACATCAATTGCTTCATTCGAAAAAGGTCAGAAAAATCAGATCGAGGTAAAGGGCGGGGTCAGAAAACAGGAAAAGCTCAAGAATGCAAAAGATTACCTGAGGTACAAGTACTTCTTTGTCGATTCGCTTTTCAGATTAAATATGGCTACCCCGGAAAACTATCAAAGATTACTTGACCATCAGAGCCTTACAGCAGCTCCTTATAAAATTAAGAATTATTCATTCGAACTGTATGTCACAAGAAGGGAAACAGGTACTCAGGCTCAGGCTGATATATATATTGATTACAATCAGGGAGATTCGGTATTAATCAACGGTACCAATAACCTATATAAACAGGGTCTTTTTGTTAAACTTGTGGATGATGACTTTTATGAAATAAATAATGAGCTGGGTTTTATCAGACTTAAATCATTTTATCTGGCGAATAATGAAATCCTGGCAATAAAATATATCAAACAAAATCAGGCTGATCCTGATGATGTTGAATACATCGGCAGTTCAGACAGTTCTGGCCTCAATCTTAAGCTTCAAATACTGGCTGAGTACGGTCAGAAATGGACCGATCCGTGGGATAAACTTGAATGGAAGAACATTTACTCTCTGGACGGAGTTGATATAAGCAGGGACGAATTTAAACTGACGATCCAGAACAGCACGCCTACCGGTATAAAAACTGAAGAATACGATAATGCCAACCAGACAAAACCTTACCTTTACTGGTATCAGGTAAACAAAGACGAAGTAAATGATGAGGTGGACATAGGTTTTCTCAACTCGGCGAACGGAGAATTCTTTTTCCCCAATCAAACTCCATTTATGCCGGATCAGAACAGTATAATATACACGCAGGGCATGGCGGATACACTATTCACGGATCCGCAGATATATACTGATCAGTATTACACATCTTCGGATTTCTCGCTTAAATTTGAATTCTCAAGCAAATCAAGCACTTATGAGCTCGGATTCAATGTAATTGAAGGATCTGAAGTGGTGAGATCAGGCGCGACAACATTAACCAAGGATGTGGATTATATAATTAATTATAATTCCGGACAGCTTTCGATAATAAATGACAGGTATCTCACTGCGGATATTGAAATATTATACGAATCGGCTTCTATTTTTCAGCTTGACCAGAAAATGCTTCTGGGGAACAGGGTGGAATACAATATCAACAAAGATTCTTACATTGGAGCCACAGTTTTATATCTTTCCGAAGAAACTAATGAGGACAGAGTTCATGTCGGATATGAACCGAAAAGAAATCTCGTTCTTGATCTGAACGGTCAGACAAGTTTTAAGCTGCCATTCCTCACAAAAGCAATGGATAAATTACCGTTAATAGAAACGGATAAAGATTCAAAACTAGATTTTGAAGGAGAGATCGCTCAGATAATACCTAATCCGAATCCTCTTGATGCGGCTTATATTGATGACTTTGAAAGCAGCAAAATCAAAAAGTCTCTCGGGATTACTTACGGTACATGGACAGAGGCATCATATCCGGATCAGTATTCAACGAACGGAACATACAGTCTGACTCCTGATGCTTCAATTTTTAACATTCCTGAGCAGTACTTTCTAAAATCATACTCAGCCAAAGATGAATTATCATTTTACTGGTATAATCCTAAGGATGAGGATAAATTAACAAAGGAAGAAATATACATTGATACTCCCGGCGATCAGAAAAAAGATAAAGTCAATACTTTCAATTTAGTGTTTAAACCGACTGCGAAAAATGAAGCCGTACAAGGAAATATTATAAAGCCGGAAGATTCCTGGGGCGGAGTGATGAAACATCTGTATTCGTCATATCAGGATCTGAGAGAAGTAAAATATATTGAATTTTTAGTATCAACGAATAAAAATATCACAATGAATTTCGATATAGGAGATCTGAGTGAAGATATAATCCCGGATAAAGAGCTTAATTCAGAGGATATGAACAGGAACGGAGTGCTTGACATAGGAAATGATTCTGAAGATATCGGATATGATATGAAGGCCGGCAGCAGCGATTTTCATGACCTTGATCCTGATTCCCTTGTACAAAAACAGCCCTATGAATATTCTTCATTTGATGATCATCCCACCGAATCGGACGATAAACCTACGCCTGACTCTCAGTTAAAAAACTATTACGACTTTATAAAAACCGAAGGTAACGGAAAAATGGATTCCGAAGACCTTGACGGCGGAGGAAATCTGGACACGGGTGTAAGAGCTTACAGATACACATTTGATCTTAAATCAAATCCGAGTTCAGGCGACAGATTTATTGTAAGCACTGATTACAGCTCTGGATCGAATTTCGCTCTTTACCGGATCCCTATAGAAGAATTTTCTTCGGTTATCAACAGAGAACCCGATCTCTCAAAGATGAAATATTTAAAAATATGGGTAAACAATTCAACAGATACCATAACTGCCACAAGGATAAACTTCGTTACCCTTGATCTTGTCGGGAACGAATGGACTTCCAAAGGAGATAACCGCGGGAAGATCGAAGCTAAAACGATAAACAATCAGGATGATAAAGGAAGGTACTATTCTCCGCCCGGAGTAAAGAGATTAGACGATAACGGATTTGAAGAAACTGAACAGTCCTTATCTTTGAATATAAATCTCGGGCATTATCTGACAGAATACGAAGATAATAACGGAAGGATCGCTTATCTGACAAAAGAGATCTTCAAAGGAGAAAATTATCTTCAGTACGAAGAGATAAAAATGTTTATTCATGGCGGTACGATTGCGGATGATCCTTTATGGGACAACGGCAGACCTCTCTATTTTATATACAGGTTCGGTACGGATTCTTTAAATTATTACGAATACAGATCAAAACTGGTCAACGGATGGAAAGATGAAGTTGTAAATAACCAGATGATAATTCAATTGGAAGATCTTACAAATCTTAAAACGCTAAGATCGGATCAGGGTCATGCAGCCGATTCACTTTTTCTTTTAACATATAATGCTGAAAGTATCAACCGGTACATCGGTATAAAAGGAAATCCTACTTTGCAGAGCGTAAAATTTTTTAATTCAGGAATATTGGATTCCGCCAAGACAGAATTGAACACTGAAATATGGATGGACGAATTAAGGCTCGTAAGCGTATTAAGAGAACCCGGAACGGCAATGAGAGTTAAAGGAAGAGCAGAAATAGCTGATATTGCGACCGTTGACGCCGAAATTACCCGTCAGGATCAGGAATTTCACAGGATCGAGGATAATAAGGGAAGCGGGGTAAATCAGACAAGTCTGAATCTTAATACTTCATTTAATATTGATAAACTTACCCCGAAAAAATACGGATTGAGTTTTCCGGTAAGATATACCTACGCAAATACAGAATCATATACAAAGTATCAGGGAACCACAGACATACTTGTGGATGAGGAAGATATTCCGGACTCAGTCAGAACGCGATCTACAAGAAACCAGTACGATTTTTCAATCAGGAAAACGACTAAATCCAACAATCCTTTCGTTAAATATTCTTTTGACAATCTGAGTTTCGGCGGAAATATAGGATTCAGCGAAGGTTCAAATCCCAGTTATCTCTCCCAGAAATCAGAGACATATAATTACAATCTTGCTTATTCTTTAGGCTTACCTGACTCATGGTTCAGCTTCAGTCCGTTCTTCTGGGGAAAAGATATATCGTTTTTTAAAGGTATCAGCGATACCAAACTTTCTTTTTTCCCGTCAAGTTATAATTTCTCGATCCAGGCAGGTCAGTCGGAGACCCAATCTTTATCAAGAAGGTACTATTCTTCTGAAAGCAGATCATTTCTTGTAACGAGGAATTTTTCCACGAGTCTTACACCGTTACCTTTTATTAATTCTACATATACTTTAGCTTTAAAATCCGATATGTACAAGGAACTTGTAAATAAGGACAGCATCGGTCAGGATTCCGTCATAAGTGATTACAGTTATGTTGACAATGTTTACAACAGGGATTTCGGCGATCTTTTTATGCTTGAATTTGGAGAATTATCAAACCTTGAATCTTCGCTGAGCAATAATTTCAAATTGAATATTTCAAAATATCTGACTAATGATCTAAGTTTAAAAACCGCATATTCATGGACGGGGAATTTAGGCGGCAGGAATGTTACTAATAATGTAAAGAACAGGTATGACGCAAAATTAAATTCTAAGCTGAAGACCAAGGATATTATTCAGGAAATCCAAAGCGGAATAGATTATTTAATGCCTGACAAGAAAGCTTCAGTTAAAACTGATGATACTGATGAGGTCAGTGATAAAAATAAAGAATCGCCCAATGACACTACAAAAGTTTCGGACAGAATACCTGACAGCACTTCAAGATTACCGAGAACAAATACTTCTACCGGCCAGAAAAAATCCGTTATGAATTTTTTAAAAGACAACCTGTCCGATTTTTCTTTTTCTTATGCTCAGGGAAGAGAAAATTCATTCGCCGATATTCCTTCTCTGGATCAGGCGAATACTGCTTTTATGTTCGGTTTCGCGAACAGGCCGGATGAGCCGGGACCATCCTCATCAAGCTGGAGCGGAAACTGGACGCTTAACGGGAGTACAAAACTGGGACTTACAAAAAACCTCAGTCTTGACGGGATATCATATCAGTTTTCTCGTGCTTACAGAGACAATAATAACGAGGGTTTTACAGGAAATGACACGGAAACCAGCTTTATATGGCCATGGATCACTGATGAAGAGCATAAGAAAACCGGAGCTAACGCATTTCTAATCCCGAATTATTCAATAAGCATTTCAGGACTGCAGGATATGCTTAAAGCAAAAGATATGATTACATCTCTGACCATATCGCACTCAAAATCAGGCTCTGAAGCATCACAGTGGTATGTTGACGGAAAAACTCCGGGTCTCTACCTTACCGGAATACCTGACCTGTCATCATCTGATTTAAAGATCAGATCGGTTGCTTATACTACGGGATTCTCACCTCTCGCAGGTTTCAAGATCGGTTTGAAGAACGGGTTCAATTTCAGCGCGAGCTATAATTACACTTTTGATATGAAGGAATCATACACTTATACCGAAGATGAAAAGAAAATTCAGTCGGGCGAAAAAAAATACTCAAGAGAATTAAGAGTTTCAGCCGGATATAATCAGAAAGGCGGATTCAGCGTGCCGTTCAATTTCTGGCCTTTTAAGGGAGCGAAACTCGATAACGATATCAACTACAATCTGACAGTATCTTTCAATTCAAACAACAGGCACAATTACGATCTGGAATTGAAAGAATATGAGAGCCTGGAGCAGGGGATAAAATCTACCAACTTCACAATTTCACCCGATATTACATACAGGGTGTCGAAGAAACTGAACGGCACCGCATCTTATTCATACAATTATAATGAAACAAAAAATTATGAAGCGAGAAGCGTTGTCAACACGAACCATAAGTTCGAGTTAAAAGCAGTTCTGAGCATAACGGGAAATTAGGCGGTTAAAATGGCTGATCTGTTTACATATCTGTCCGAAGAAAAACCTGAAAAGAAACCCGAGATAAGATCTGTCAATAATTATGACATCATCTTTTCAGTTCATGAGATCACTATGAAGATCAAAGGAACACTTGAGCCGGAATATTCCGATATCTGGGTGGAAGGGGAGATATCAAATTACAAAAAACACAGTTCGGGACATCATTATTTCAGCTTAAAGGACGATAAAGCCGTAATCAGCTGCGTTATATGGAGAAGCACAGGCGAAAAACTTGATTTCGAACCGGATAACGGTCAGAAAGTAAAAGTTCAGGGCGGGATATCTGTCTATGAAGGAAGCGGCAGATATCAGATTGATGTAAAAAAAATACTGATCTCGGGTATCGGATCACTTCAGATTCAATTCGAAGCTCTTAAGCAGAAGCTTCTCGACGAAGGACTTTTCGAACAGGCTCACAAAAAGCGGTTACCTTATTTTGTAAAAAATATCGGTGTGGTTACCGCAGAAACAGGTGCTGCGTTCCAGGATATAAAAAAAGTTATCAGATCGCGAGCGCCATATATAAATATTTACATCTACAACGCCAGAGTTCAGGGAAAAGGAACAGAAACGGAAATCGTTTCGGGCATAGAATATTTTAATAATCATCCCGGGCTGGCTGAAGTTATTATTATAGGAAGAGGCGGAGGATCTCTAGAAGATCTGTGGACATTTAACGAAGAAACCGTAGCCAGAGCGATTTACGCTTCAACAATTCCGGTAATTTCGGCAGTAGGGCACGAAGTGGATTTCTCAATATCTGATTTTACTGCAGATGTAAGAGCCGCGACACCTTCTCAAGCCGCGGAAATTGTAAGTATAAATTCAAAAGATGAGATTCATAAAATCGTCCAATATGAATCGAGAATAGTTAATCTGATAAATTCATATCTGAATTATCAGAAAGAGGTGTTGAAGGGAATCGAGAACTGCCATGCGTTTAAAATGCCTGCAGACCTTTTAAAAAATTACTACCTTGTTCTTGATAATTATGAAGATCATTTTTATTCGCTTTTTTCGCAAAAGATCGAGAATGAAAAAGTCAGAGTATCAAATTTTGACAGTATGCTGAAATCTCTGAATCCCGAAGCTGTTCTGAAAAGAGGATATGCAATTGTAAAAGATAAATTTACATCAGAAATAATTACATCTTCAAAGAAAACAATACAGAATCAGGAATTAGAAATCAAATTTAAAGACGGAATTATTTCGGCAATTTCAAAGAAATAAATTCAGAATAGCTAAAAACTCATCATAAAGTTATTACATTATTTACTTGACTTTGATTTAAATATTTATATATTTCACCACAAATTTAATCCTTAAAGGAGAGGGTAAAAAATGAAAAAATTTGCGATGGTTTTAGTAGTTCTAAGCGCGTTGCTGCTTATTGTTAACTGTGCTAAAAAAGAAGAAGTTGTTCAGCAGCCTGCCGCTGCCGTAGAAACACCTGCACCCGTAGTAGAAGAAGTTCCCGCAGTTGCTGATTCAGCTGCTGTTGCTGATTCAGCCGCTGTTGCCGCAGAAGCAGCTACACCAGCTCCAGAAACTAAATAACATAGAAAAACAGCTTTGCTGCTCAATAAGTGCTATTTTAGATTTTCTAATAAGCAGGCTTTATGCCTGCTTATTCATTTTTAGACTCTTATAAATCGCGGCATAAAATAAAAAGGAATAATTTATATTGCCGAAAAAACCTTTCGAGTTTTTCGCCTTGAGTTTTTCCGACCATATGAAAATCGGATTGAAGATTATAGCTCCTAGAACAGAAGTGAGCAATCCGTACCGGATACTTTTTTTAAACTCAGGGTGTTTATCAAGAGCGTATTTCAGATTGTCGCCGGAATTCTCAAGCTGTACAAGCCATTCAAATACATCTTTATCATGATAATGGATCAGGGCATCGGTTTTCAGAAATGACATTTTACCACCATTTTTTTCGATTCTCAGTCCCAGTTCGGGATCTTCCCATCCGTAACCTTTAAAATTTTCGTCGAATTTTCCTATTCTTTGAAAAAAATCTTTTCTAATAGCGCAGAAAGCTGTCGCAAAATAATTGCTTTTGATTTTTGATCCTGACCGGATTTTAATAGCGCCTCGCGTATTCAAAAATTCATTCAGGAAACAGTATTTCCCGTCTGTCCTTACATTTATAACA
>Ga0209262_10000384_pt1 | contig 21113 bp, 22 predicted proteins | sample Lowcelwee11metaG_FD_187171 | JGI IMG/M metagenome (GOLD analysis project Ga0209262, IMG submission 187171) | Freshwater pond sediment microbial communities from the University of Edinburgh, under environmental carbon perturbations - Low... | ecosystem: Environmental > Aquatic > Freshwater >...
ATGATCACCCTTCCATTTTGTCTCTGGCCGGTTGTATTCAGTTCCCTGGAAAGGATTGAAGCTCTGGTCAACCTCGATACGTGGTGTCTGCGGTGCCGGCATGTCGCCGGTGATGACAGGTATCTCAACGGCACCTTCAGGACCGAAGTCGAGTGACGGCACCACATTGAACCTCCCCAGCGCCTCACGCACTGAAGCGAGCATTATCTGCCATACCGATCTCTCATCTTCGAACTTTATCTCGGTCTTAGTGGGGTGTATGTTAACGTCTATGGTTGACGGGTCGGCTGTCATGAACAGGAAATATGAGGGCACTGATTCAGGTGGCAGTATCCCCTGGTACGCCTCCATCACGGCACGGTGGAGGTAAGGGTGCCTGATGAACCTGTTGTTGATGAAGAAGAACTGTTCTCCGGGTGACCGCCGTGCGTTCTCCGGCTTGCCGGCGAAGCCCGTGATGCTGACTATTGAGGTGGCAGTCTCCACCGTCACCAGGTTCTGGTTATAGTGCTTCCCGAAGAGAGCCACTATACGCTGCCTGTGATTTGATGCCGGCAGACGGTATATATCCTGGTCGTTGTGTATCAGGGTGAGTCTTATCCCCGGATGAGCCAGTGACACGCGCTGGAACTCTGTTATGATGTGCCTCAGTTCTGTGTTGTCTGTCTTGAGGAATTTGCGGCGTGCAGGTACATTGTAAAAGAGGTTTTTCACACTGAAGACCGAACCTGTTGCGCATGAGCAGGGCTCCTGTCTTGTCACCCTTGAGTTGCTGATCTCGACAAGGGTACCCTCCTCATCCTCCTCTCTCCTGGTGCGCAGTTCAGTCATCGACACTGCTGCCACCGAGGCAAGGGCCTCACCGCGGAATCCTTTTGTTGTGATTGAAAAGAGATCGTCGGCAGATGAGATCTTTGATGTCGCATGCCTCTCGAAAGCCAGTCGGGCATCGGTTTCGCTCATGCCGCTGCCGTTATCTATAACCTGCACCAGGGTACGTCCGGCATCCTTTATTACTATTGTAATCTCAGAAGCACCTGCGTCGACCGCATTCTCGGCAAGCTCCTTCACCACTGAGGCAGGGCGCTGTATCACCTCACCGGCTGCGATCTGGTTGGCAACGGAGTCGGGCAGAAGCCTGATAATATCACTCATCTCATGAAAGGGATTAGGAACGTAGAAAGAAATATGTTATAATGATGAGTATCAATGCAATGACAATCAGTCTTATCATGTTATTCTTTTCGGCTTTCTCCCTCTTCCTGGGGAAGTAATTCTTCATTGACCCCCTCACGATCCTGCTCCTGTAGGGTGTTGATCCTGCTGCCTGCCCGCTGCTCTCTGCATCCTGCTCCCCGCTCATGGCTCTTCTCGCCTCCCTCTCCTCTTTCTTCGGATCATAGAAGCGTGGAGTATAGTTGAATCCCCGTGGCTTATTCTGCTTGAATAAATTCGGTATTGCCATCCTTCATTTTTTGCAAAAATACTAAGAAAAAGGGAGTTTTTAAGAGAGCAGTCAACTACCCCGGCATGTTGAAATTGTAAAGCTCAGATGAGTCTTGTATGAAAGAGAACCAAAAAAGGTCGGCACAAATGTTTAACTTTGGACCGTTTAAGCCTTAAACCTCGAATGAAGATACTCGTCACTTATGCCAGTCGCACAGGCTCAACAGCCGCCGTTGCTGCGAGGGTGGGGCGTGTCCTGACGGGATTGGGGGAGGAAGTCATCGTCACGCCGATGAGTGATGTGAAGGGGCTGAAAAAGTTTGATGCAGTCGTTGCCGGCAGCTCGGTCCAGAGCGGATTATGGCTACCTGAGGCCATGGAGTTCATCAGGAGGCACCACGACATTTTGCAGCATAAGCCCTTTGCCATTTTCAGTGTCTCGTTCACCCCCAGGGAGGAGCAGGGGGTGGAATATCGGATGGCCATCATGCAGTGGACGGCGCCTGTCAGGGCCCTTGCACATCCTGTCAGTGAGGCTTTCTTTGCGACTGAATCGGGTGACATCAACAATACGAAGCCCGGGGCCAGGTCACGTTTCAAGCTCGGTGTTCTTCTTGGGATATTGAAGGAGCGTGACAACCGTCAGCTTGATCTGGTTGTCCCCTGGGCGGTGAAGCTTCATGAGAAGCTGAGATAGCAGGTTAATTTTTCATACCCACAACGGAACGGGGGATATCATCCAGAGCACTATTGACTGGACAAGCATATCTTTCCTGACTGTTTTTCTTCTGACGATCATATAGATCATGAGGGCGAGGGCAAGGATGTCGCCGTACCAGACCATTGTGGTACCCATTGGCATATTCCATGACTCGAGCATATTGGCAAAGAATACCGTCGAATAGATATATCCTACGATTTCGTTTGCCAGCCAGTGGCTGTCGTCGCTTATCATCGGGAAGTACCAGGCTGAGCCAATGTAAAAGAGTGACCCTGCGAGCATGGTATACCTGAACCACGGCATCATGTCTAGCATAGGGTTAAAGACAGCGCAGACAGCGAAGATGATGAATGCCACCCTCTGAAATATTACCTTATTCATGACTTATATTTTTTAATGCAGCATACCAAAATAAGCAAAAAAACTTGACAATTATTTCGAAATACTATAAATTTGATATGCTGCATTTCTAAAAATATTTACATGTCGTTGGTCAAGTATATTGCGCGTCTGCAACGGATGGATTCGCTTATTGCAATGAAAGCGACCGGTTCACCGGAAGAATTTGCTTACAAAATGAGCCTGAGCCGGAGCATGCTCTTTGAAACGCTTCAGGAGATGAAGAAAATGGGCGTTGATATAAGGTACTCCAACATAAGGGAGACCTACTATTACGGCGATACCCGGAGGATAGTAATCAAAGTGGAGAACGCCGGGGAGAGGTAATGACAACCATCATTCGAAAGGTCAGGTAATTCCTGGATCCGGAATGTATGCGACAAGGATATATTATTCAAACAATATAAAGCTACAGAAATAGTAGAACGATTCTTGTCTTACAGAGCAAGTTCAATTTTCAGAAATAAAGTATGTCACGATTATCTAAAATCCGATATTATTGGACTGTGTGAATATAGATTTGTCTTTAATGATATCTAAATAATATTTATTAATCAGGTCAAAGTCACACCCTTCTTTGGCGGCTGTCTAGTTGCAGCAAAAATTCTAGGGATTTAATTAGTTTGGAAATGGAGAAGGATTTGACCTGAACACTCCAAAAAAAGAAGTAAGGCATAACAAAGATGTAAAAATTATGAAAAGCATTGGATTTTTTGCTGCATTAATAATCATGGTTTTGTTATCTTGTAGTGACCATAAAAGAGAAATGGATTTACTTCTTGATGACCAGCAATTGTCTGAAGAATTATCCTATGAGATAGCTTCTTCCAAAGAATGCCAAACCTATTTCAATCTAAGATTAGAGTTTATTATCAATGTTGAAAATGCGATTAGAAACGGGTCTAGTGTTTCATTGCTGACAGATTTAAGTATGGCAGCACTTAGGGATCAGAATCTTGAACCATTCTATAATGTAATCTTTAATGGATATTGCGAAGGTGCGTCTTATGTTGAAAGACTCACAGATGCGACAACAGATTTGTATAAGAAATTTCCAGTTTTAAAAACTATTGTTCCAGAAGGTGCCGAAGAGCTCTCTAAGGGGAATATTGAAAGGTTTTATCTAAGTATTTCCAGAAGGGAGTTAAGCAAGGGTGCACAGGCAAATATTGGAGAGGGCGATGAACCAGTTTGTGGATCATACTGGCAACAAGTTAAGCTTCTTGCTTGTGCAACTGCCTGTAGTTTTGCTACTGCAGGAGTAGGTACTGCGTTGTGCGGCTGGGCTTGCTGGTGCATGTTATGTTCAGAAAATTCCGTAGTCGCTGATGCAATATGCGAATTAGATTCAAATGGTGAGTAACAAATAATAATTTAATTCATATTATTATGGAGATCATACTCGTAGTTTTGTTCATGTTAATCATGGTCGGAGTGTACTATCTGAAAACCAGGTTATCCACACGAATTTTGATTCCATTATCTTTATTCTTTGGAATCGCTATGCTTGTATGGGCATGGGTTTTCTGGGAGGGAGAAATTCCCGGACGGATACTTATCACCGTATTAATCCTGAGTGGATTGTATACAACGCTGAGAAAAGAGAAAGCAAAAAAGGTGTGAAATTGATTTATTCAGGGAAGAAGAGACCCTGTTGCCCGATCAGACCAAGGGGTTCCAAAGCGAAAAGGTCAAAGACGACTTGCTGCTAGCGTTAATAGTTAAAGTATTGACCTCTGCATTCCTTGTTTTACGAGGACCAATTCACATCATGCCGAAATGTGGCATAGGTCTTTTCCTGGAAAACAAACCGAAGATGTTCTATGTTTTGAGAAAATCAGATATTTTCCCATAACCACGTATTTATTTTAACAAATGTGGACCCCGGAGGGATTCCATCTCTGTAGAAAATGATGACAAAAATGAAATGTGCGACCCCGTCGGTGTAGAAGATCGTTAAGGGGAAATTCATCTTTGGTAAAAAGCTGTGATGCCTTCGGCATCAAACGATGTTTTACATCCCTAAGGTGCTTGCAGGTTGGCGTTTGCTACAATGCTGTGATGCCTTCGGCAGCAGGAATGAAATGACGCCTCCTGGAACGGGAAGTATGGTCAGGGGAATCAGGAATTTATCAATCGAATTTTGGAAGATATTTCTCTTCGAAATTAATGTCGAATTTCTTCAGAAACCCAATATATTCATCGAGATATGATTGCCTAGCATGATGTTTCTTCTGATTCATGATGTACCTGACAACATTATCGATTTGCGACCTGCTGTAAGAGAAAGCGCCAAAACCTTCCTGCCACCTGAATACATAACGGCAGAGGCGGTTCTCATTAATGAAACTGTTTGATGATTTTTTTAGTTCCCGTACAAGGTCAGACAGACAGCATGTCGGCGACAATCCGATGAGAATATGCAAATGATCCTCCGTCCCGTTGATTGCAATCAGTTTCTGCTGTTTGTTACGGATAAACCCGGCAATGTACTTGTGAAGCCTATCTTCCCATTCCGGTTTAATGAAGCTTTCTCTTCCCTGTACAGAGAAGACAATCTGAACATAGATTTGGCTGTAGGTTGACATAGCAAGACAATTTTAGTTCCACAATTAGCAGCGAAAGTACCCGATGCGGGTTTGTACAATAAATATATGAAAAAAAAGGATCCCGGAGGGATCCCATCTCTGTAGAAAATGATGACAAAAATGACATGTGCGACCCCGTCGGGGTCGAAGATCGTTAAGGGGAAATTCATCTTTGCTACAAAGCTGTGATGCCTTCGGCATCAGTTATGATGTTGTTGCCTATGGGTGCTGGCAGCCGGGTCTGCGCCAGGGTCAGAAATATTATGGCGTCATATAATCCGGTGCATTACTGCTGCGATCCACCCGGCATCAGCTGTCCGGTCTTTTCTGATCAAAGAATTTAGTGAAGAATACGGTGTACAATCCTGATAAAACCCCTACAGCGAGGGCAAATCTTACCTCATACATGGTGTCTCTCGGGTTTTTGAAGATTGTATCAAATACCCAGAATACAAGAAACAGAAGCACTGAGAATGCCAGCGAGGTGATCAAACACAGAATGACTTTTATTTTCATAACCGGTCACTACCTGATTTCTGTCCTGATTGCCCTGCCATTAAGCGCTTCAATAAACTCCTTCAGGTAGAACTTCTCAAATTTGTCTTCATCATTGTAATCAAGCACTGCCTTCCGCTTTCGCGAATCGCTCAGATGAAACGTCACATTCAGATAACCGGCAAAGTCATGCGATATCACCGCTTTCTCCACCTGCCCCGCATCAAGCTCGCCATCAGTGCTGATTCTTGTCCCGATCAGTATCGCTAAAAGTCCAACCGCAATAGTTGCAAGCCCGATCCAGGAAATTTCACCGGGACTGTCAACAATACTTTTTCCGATCATATATACCCCGCCAAGGACAGAGATTGCTGACCCGGTTGCACTTAACCTATTGGTCCATTTGTTTAAATCATCCCTGATCATTATCTGATTACCCGGGAACGATATGCTTCCTTTGTAAATGACAAACTCCGTTTTCATACTGATCTTGCAGCGTCAAACCCAAATTTAATCAGAAATCATGATATGTCAATGACCTGTTTTACACGCCTTGAAAAGTAGTTCAATATCTGACATTGCAGGTATATCATCAGCTGATAATGTAATTGCTGTTTCATTGAAATCGGAAAGCATATTAAGGTTCGGAACAGGAATGATGGAACCGCACCACAGGCAATCTGTCGGCAAATTTCTCAGGGAGACGACAGGGTTTTAAGGAAATACTTAAAAAAACCAGGCCATATCCATTGCCAATTGAATAATATAATTTAACTTTGTGGCGCAAAGTACTATTAAAATTGCAATCATGAACCAGCCCAGTCAGCATCTTGAAGACATAAAGGTCATAAAAAGGATAATGGAGGAGTCATCCAGATTCCTGTCACTCAGTGGTTTATCGGGTGTGTTTGCCGGTGTGTTCGCCATCGTGGGAGCGGTGATTGCCAAGTTGATCATGCCTGCATCGTTCCTTGCCGGCGAGATATCTTATGAGTCTATGCTCTCAGATACTGAGGTGCGAAGGGTGATCCTGCTGCTGATTGCCGATGCCGGCCTGGTTCTTATTCTTGCCCTTGCCGCTGCCGTCATCCTCTCATACAGGAAAGCCATGAAGGGCGGACATGCTGTCTGGACAACAGTCACGCGGCGGTTGCTGATGAATCTGTTTATCCCGCTGGCAACAGGAGGACTCTTCATTATCTTTACATTCGGCAAGATACCGGGAAGCGTGACAGTGGCGGCGACACTTATATTTTACGGACTGGCCCTCATCAACACTGCAAAGTTCACCCTTGGAGAGATATACTGGCTTGGAGTCCTTGAGGTGGTGACAGGGCTTGTGTGTCTGCTCATACCCGGTTACACACTCATCTTATGGACACTGGGCTTCGGCCTGCTGCATATAATCTACGGCCTCTTTATGCATATCAGGTACAGGTAATATGAAGGAGATACTGGCAAATATAAACAAGGCCTTTGAAAACAGGGTCAGGCTGGGAATAATGTCAGTGCTTTCGATTCAACGGAGCATGGACTTCACCGGCCTGAAGGAGCTGCTTGACGTCACCGACGGTAACCTGGCCAGCCACCTCAGGGCACTGGAGGATGGGGGATATGTCTCAATGGAAAAGAGCTTTATCAACAGGAAACCTAATACCACCTACACAATTACGGAATCGGGGATGGAGAGCTTCAGAAGCCACCTTAAGGCTCTTGAAGAACTGATCAGCAAACAATAAATTTTTTATATACATACTTTGAAATACAAAGTACTCTAAAAAGCTATTTAAATGGAAAATGAAATTTTTAAACTGGAAAAATGGTACCGTTCGATGACAGTGAAAATGGCCCTTCTCGGTTTCCTGGGACTGGTGCTCCTGATCCCCCTGCAGCTTATCAAGGAGGTCATCAGGGAAAGGTCTTCAAACGCCGATGCGGCACGTACTGAGATCGGCAACCTCTGGGCTGCACCACAGACAGTCACCGGACCGGTGCTGAACATTCCCGGAACAAAAGTAATCTCCGCCGACGGCAATTATGCCACCACCACTCTGCATATACTGCCTGAGAACCTCGCAGTATCAGGAGAGCTGAGGCCGGAGGTGAGGTACAGGGGGATCTATGAGACAGTAGTATATGATTCAGACATTGACATAAAAGGTAACTTCTCAGTTGCCGGCTATGAGACCCTCAATGATTACATCTATCAGTGGGATCAGGCATATATCACCATCGGGGTCTCAGACAACAAGGGCTTCCGCGATAATGTGGAGCTCTCCTTCAATGGCGCAGTTATAGGTGCGCAGCCCGGCACAGGGCAGGGTGACCTGTTTGAAAAGGGGGTCTCCTTTCCCCTTCCCTTAACCCCGGAGGCATTAAAGGATTTCAAAGGCGATTTCAGCATCAGCTTCGGGCTGAAAGGGAGCGACAGCATACTCTTTACTCCTGTCGGCCGCAATACCAGCGTGGCTCTCTCATCTGAATGGGATGCCCCCTCATTCATCGGCACCTTTCTCCCCACGGAGCGCGATGTGACTGACAAGGGATTCACCGCGGCCTGGGAGGTGACCCACCTCAACAGGAGCTTCCCGCAGGCATGGACGGGCAGTGGTTATGCCCCCTCAGAGGAGGCATTCGGCGTCAGCCTGATAATGGAGGCTGACCACTACACCAAGGCCGAACGCAGCGCCAAATATGGCATACTGTTCATCGTGATAACCTTCTTCGTGCTCATCATCGTTGAGATAAGGTCGACGCAGCGGATACATATTTTCTATTACCTGCTCGTGGCCATGGCCCTTATTCTCTTCTTCTCGCTACTCACCGCACTGAGCGAGCACATTGGATTCAACCCTGCATACCTCGTCTCCTCGGTGGCCACAATAGGCCTCCTTTCCGCTTTCTTCAGGTCACTGCTCGGGAAGCAATGGATTATCCTGGTCATCAGCGGACTGCTGGCTGTACTGTATGTGTTTATGTTTGTTCTGCTGGCACTGAAGGATTACGCTTTCCTTGCGGGGAACATAGGATTGTTTGTCCTTCTGGCTGTGCTGATGATGGTCTCGTCAAAGTACAGGCTCTTCAGCGATGAGGAAAAGTAACAGGCTGGGGAGACGGGTCTCAATCCTCCTGATGTATTTGTTGTGCAGATTTTTTTGTTAACTTACATGGTTGCTAAATCAGACTTGCATCCATGTTACTCAAGAGGTATATTGAAGAACCAGCCGGGGAAAGTTTTGACCTGATCATCATCGGGGGAGGCATAACGGGAGCTGCGGTGGCATATATTGCAGCTGCCAGGGGACTGAAGGTTGCGCTGTTCGAGAAGAAAGACTACGGCGGCGCAACCTCGGCTGCCACCTCGAAGCTCATCCACGGCGGGCTGAGGTATCTCGCCAACGGAGAGCTGAAGCTGGTGCGCGAATCGCTCCGTGAGAGAAGGATACTTGGAAACATAGCTCCCAACTTTGTCTACCCCCTGCCGTTCGTCTTTCCCAACTATAAGAAATGGGGAGGCAACATATGGAAGATGATGGCAGGGATGTACATCTATGACATGCTGTCATATGACAAGAAGGATACGTGGGACAAAAGCAAGAAGCTGCAGAACCACAAGCTTATCTCACACAGGAAGACGGTCAGGCTTGAGCCGAACCTCAGGCAGGAGAGGCTCAGGAACGCCTTTTACTTTTTCGATTACCAGAGCATCTTCCCTGAGAGGCTCACGCTGGCATTCATCAAATCGGCGGCAGAGTACGGTGCCAGGGTATCAAACTACACCCCTGTGGAAGGGTTTGTTTTCGACGCCGCAAGGCGGATCACCGGGGTGAAGGTCAGGGACCTCTTTTCAGATAAAACGATGTCTGTAAAAGCTGACCTGGTGATCAACTGCGGCGGAACATGGGCCGATAAGATACTTGGCATGGCCTCGGAGAAGGATCTTCAGGTTCATAAGATCAAGCGGTCTGAGGGTATCCATATAATAACAAGGAAAATTGCCGGCAACCATGTTGTATCCATTCAGCGTGATGACGGGGGGCATATGATGATAATGCCCTGGCGTGACCACTCGCTGATAGGCACCACAGACAGGGAGTATACGGGTGATCCTGATGACTATCGTGTCTCGAGGGAGAGTGTCACTGATATAATCGAGGCGGTAAATCGGAATTACGGCAGAAAGCTGTCATTTGACGACGTGACACATGCCTACGGCGGTCTCCGTCCGCTGATCGACGACCAGACAAAAGGGACTTACCGGACATCAAGGAAATATGAAGTATATGACAACGCCATTGACGGCATCGAAGGGATGATCACCGTCGAGGGGGGCAAGTACACTACGAGCAGAAGCCTTGCCCGGGAGGTGCTGAGGCTGATTTCCGTAAAGCTGAACAGGACGCTCGCCGATTCTGTCTCCGACAATCTGTATCTCTCAGGTTGCGAGATAAGGGACATGAAGCAGTTCATGATCAGGCAGCACCTTAATTATGTTGATTTTGACAGGAAGACAATAGAGTATGTCAGCAGGAACTACGGCACTGACAGCAAGGTAGTATTTCAGATAGCCAGGGATGACAGGATGCTGGCAGACGTGGTCAGTCACGACGGGGAGATACTGGCGGAGGTGGTCTACGCGATCAGATATGAGAGTGCCCGAACCCTCCAGGATATCATGCTGCGCCGCACAGGAACAGGGACGCTGGGCAACCCGGGCATGGATACAATCGGGAAGATAGCCTCACTGGCAGCAGAATTGCTTCACTGGGACAGGGCCAGGACAGAGGAGGAGATTGCATCAATCCTCAGGGATTACGAACTGCATTAACAATCAACCACCCGGATAATGGATTCAACATACAGGAATATTTTCAAATGGGGCGATAAGAGAGAGGAGCACATCGCCCCGCGGATGAAAGAGCTGATAAGGGATAAGTTTGGCTACAGCGATGATGACTTCAGGGAGAAGCGTCTTCCCGGGCTGGAGCAGGTAAGGGTTGACAAGAGGCCGGCGCTGAAGCCCCGGCAGCTTGATTTTATCAGGTCGGTGGTCGGTGATGATGACATCGTTACCGATGACTACTCCCGTGCACGATTCTCATGCGGTAAGTTCTACGGTGAGCTCCTCGATCTGAGACTCGGGCGGGTTGCCTGTCCGCCTGATGCTGTCGTCGCACCGGGGAGTCATGAGGAGGTAGAGAAACTCATCAGTTACTGCAGCACCGAACACATCCCCGTCATCCCCGTCGGAGGGCAGTCGTCCGTCACCGGGGCATTGAAGGCCCCTGAAGGGGGGATTGCTCTTGACCTGACAAAACACCTCAACAGGATACTGAGGATAAGCACCGTCAACAAAACGGTTACTGTCCAGGCCGGCATCTTAGGGCCGTCGCTCGAGGCAGAGCTGAACAGCAACGGTTATACCTGCGGGCACTTCCCCCAGTCATTTGAATACTCCACAGCAGGAGGATGGATTGCGGCAAGGGGGGCCGGGCAGGCCTCAACCGGCTACGGCAAGATAGAAGATATGGTTGTTGCCCTCAGGGCGGTAACCCCGGCAGGTGTCATCGAAACAAAAGACTATCCGAGGACAGCACAGGGATGGGATCTGTTCAGGCTCTTCATCGGATCGGAGGGGACACTGGGAGTGATCACCGAGATAACCCTCAGGATACATAATTATAATCCCCGCGACACCGCCTCAGCAGCGTTCATCTTCCGCTCATTCGGGCAAGCTGTCGAGGCCATGCGCAAGGTCATGCAGAGCGAGTACGGCAAGCCACACCTCTTCCGTATCTCCGACCCTGATGAGACTGACATTGCCTTCAGAACGGGAGGCTCACATAACAGCATGTCAGATAAGTTATTAAGACGCCTTGGCTTCCGGCCCGGGGAGAGGTGTCTCATGTTCGTGACAGTGGAAGGGGAGCGAGACTACAATCATTTCGTGCTGAAAAAAATAAAGACGACCGTTCGCAAAGGGGGAGGGATGTTCATCGGAACAGGCGCGGTGAAGAAGTGGCTTGACCAGAGGTACTCGAGCGCCTACATACGTGACCCCCTGATGGACCTGGGCATCATGACCGACACGCTTGAGACGGCGGTGACATGGGAGAGCCTGATGAAGGTATGGTCTTCAGCACGTGCTTATGTCAGCAGACGCCCGAAGACAGTATTCATGGTGCATATTTCGCATGTATACGAGAACGGTGCAAACCTCTATTTCACCTTCCTGAGCCCGATGGAAAAGGGGAATGAGCGTGATGACTTTGCCACATTCCACCGGGGGCTGGTCGATACCATTGTAGAGAACGGAGGGTCGCTATCACACCACCACGGTGTGGGGAGGGTCCTGGCACCATGGATGGAGAGCCATCTCGGGGAGAGCTCCATGAAGGCGCTGAAGGCGATAAAGAGACATTTCGATCCGGAAAATATCATGAATCCCGGAGGCACACTGGGACTAACACAGTACAGGGATGAAACCGACAGATGAACTTATACTCTCAATTGACTTCGGCACTCAGTCGGTCAGAGCGGTATTGATTGACCTCCGGGGCAATGTGCTGCAGATGACGAAGACCGAGATCGAACCTTATTTTTCAGTCGCGCCGGGGTGGGCTGAGCAGCAACCGGAATATTTCAGGGACAGGATGTTTGAGACGCTACGGAAGCTGTTCATGGAGACAGAGTACAGTAAGGACCAGATAAAGGCTGTCACCCTTACCACACAGCGCTCGACGCTGATCAACCTTGACAGCAGCGGGCAGTCGCTGCGGCCGGCCATCAGCTGGCTCGATCAGCGGCAGTGCGCTGTGGGCCGGTATCCTGACAAGCTTACGCAGCTGGCTCTCAGGGTGGTGGGGATGAGGGAGGCGGTGATGCATACCGTCAAGCAGGGCGAATGCAACTGGATTATGCAGAACACACCTGAGGTGTGGGAGAAAACCAGTAAATTCCTCCTTCTCTCAGGTTACCTGACATGGGTGCTTACCGGCGAATATACTGATTCTATCGGGTGCACAGTCGCATACCTGCCCTTCGATTACAAGAAGCAGCAGTGGACTGACAGGCGTCACATGAACTATAAGATGTTTCCTGTTGAGAGGGAGAAGCTTCCCAGGATTGTCAGGCCGTCTGAGATGCTCGGTCACATAAGCAGGGAGGCCTCTGAGAAGTCAGGCATCCCTGAGGGTCTGCCAGTCATTGCTGCCGCCGCCGACAAGGCATGCGAGGTGCTCGGGTCAGGGGTCATCACACCTGATGTGGCGTGCCTAAGCTATGGCACTACGGCCACGGTGCAGACGACGCACAGGAAATATCATGAGGTGGTTCCGTTCTTTCCCTCTTATCCCAGTGCCGTTCCTGACTGCTACAACACCGAGGTACAGATATACAGGGGTTACTGGATGATCAGCTGGTTCAAGAAGGAGTTCGGGCTGAAGGAGATACAGATGGCCGAGAAGACAGGGCGCCATCCGGAGGCCTTTTTCGACGCCATGGTTGATGAGGTGCCAGCAGGGTCGATGGGTCTGATGCTTCAGCCCTACTGGTCGCCCGGACTGAAGGTCCCCGGCACGGAGGCCAAGGGAGCCATCATAGGATTCGGTGACGTGCATACCAGGGCACATGTGTACCGTGCTATACTTGAAGGGCTGGGTTATTCGCTGAAGGAGGGGCTGCTGAGGACCGTAAGGAGAACCGGGGTACCGGTAAACAGGGTTGTTGTCTCGGGAGGCGGGTCACAGAGCAGGCAGGCCATGCAGCTGACAGCAGATATCTTCAACATGGAAGCCAGCCGGCCTCATACCTATGAGACCTCATCACTCGGTGCTGCAATTAATGCTGCCGTGGGGATGAAATTTTACGGAGATTATGACTCTGCAGTATCTGCGATGACGCGTCCGGGTGAGAAGTTTATGCCTGACAGCAGAAACGTCGATATCTATAAAGAGCTGTACAGCAAGGTATATTCAAGGATGTACAGGCATCTGCAGCCTCTTTACAACCAGATCAGGAACATAACCGGTTATCCTCAGAAAATATGAAAAGGATCATTCCCGGAGCCCTTCTTTCTGTTTTGATCATTCTCTCATGTGTCAGGGAGGAGGGTCAGAATATCAGTGTCATGACCTTCAACATCAGGTTTGACAACCCTCGTGACAGCCTGAATGCCTGGCCGAACAGGGCATCGGTTGTTGCTGATTTCATAACGGAGCAGGAGCCTGATCTGCTTGGTATGCAGGAAGTTCTGTGGCATCAGTATGAGTATCTTGACTCGGCACTGACGGGATTCGGGTCTGCTGCCGCAGGCCGTGACGACGGCCAGCGCATGGGAGAGGCCTGCCCGGTGTTCTATCGTCATGACAGGTTCACTGAGCTTGGCAGCGGGACATTCTGGCTCTCTGCCACGCCGGACATACCTGGCTCGGTAGGGTGGGGTGCTGCACTGACGCGCATTGCCACATGGATACGATTGTACGATAAGACGGTATCTGATACCCTCTGCTTCTTCAACACCCATTTTGATCACATCAGCGACTCTGCCAGGGTGATGAGCTCGGGTGTCCTGCTCGACAGGGTGAGGGAGATTGCCGGCGACGATAACTTCGTCATCACGGGCGACTTTAACGCCCTTCCCGGGAGCCTGGCGATCACCAGGATGAAGGAAGGTGGGTTTGCCATTGACACCTACCTCATATCGGAGACGCAGCCGGCAGGGGAGAGTTACACCTTTAACGGATGGAGGGATATGCAGGGTGAGGGGCGCATCGACTATATATTTGTCCGTGAGGGCATGACGACTCACTCACATCATACCTGGAGGGTCATCAGGGATGGCATATTCATTTCAGACCACTGGCCGGTGACGGCAACGGTGCAATACTGATTGAGGAATTGTATTTTATTGTTTCATAGTCGAGACATGAACAGAAAGAGGATGATCAGATTTTCAGCCTTCATCATCGCGGTGATGGCGCTGACAATTACAAAACAACCAGCTATGGCACAGAGGCCTTACATACAGAACTTTGACCTGAATCGTTACCTGGGTACATGGTATGAGATCGCACGGTTCCCGCACGTATTCGAGGAGGGTCTTGTCGGGGTCACGGCAACCTATTCGGTGCGCCCTGACGGTAAGATAAACGTGGAGAATGCGGGTTACAGAGGTACTCTTGACGGCCCGCGGGATGTGGCGACAGGCAAGGCAAAGATCGCCGGAAAGGCAACTGACGGACACCTGAAGGTATCATTCTTCCTCTTCTTCTATGCCGATTACTTCATCATGGACCTTGACCCTGATTACAGGTGGGCGCTGATAGGAAGCAAGTCAGACAAATATCTGTGGATACTGTCGCGCTCGCCGCAAATGGAGGAACAGGTGTATGAGATGATTCTCGGCAAGGCACGCACTCTGGGTTACGATCTCTCAGTGCTCTACAAGGTTCCTCACCGTGACCTCACGCCCTTTTCCGATAAGCTGTGATAGCTAGTGCAATGAAGGAGACAGCGAGCAGGGTCAGTGCACCCATGTCGCCGGCTATGTCGCGGAATTCTGATCCTTTCAGCATCACCATCCTGTTGATGCGCATGAGGTAAGCCACGGGGTTCACGGTGTTGAACTGCTGCGCCCATTGGGGCATGCTCTCTGAGGGGGTGAAGATCCCGCTCATGAGGATAAAGATCATCACAAAGAAGAAAGCGATAAAGAGGAACTGCTGCTGTGTCGATGCCATTGTTGAGAAGAAGAGGGCCAGTCCGAGCACCGCTACCAGGAAAATTGCAGCGCAACCGAAGAAGAGGAGGAGGCTTCCCTCAAACGGTATATCGAATGCTATCCATCCTACGGTGAGCCCGAGAGCAAGGTCAATGAGCCCGATGATGAAGAAGGGAATGACTTTTGAGGCTATCAGCTGCCATTTCATGACAGGGGTGACGTTGATCTGCTCGATAGTGCCAATCTCCTTCTCTCTTACCAGGTTGAGTCCCGCCATAAGGAGGCCTATCGCTGTGATGAGTATCACCAGCACTCCGGGAAGCATATAGTATTTATAGTTCAGGGTAGGATTATACCAGAAGCGTGGCGAAGCGGTTATCCCCGGCAGGGATGACGGAGCGTTGCCGCCGCTGATAATTACATCACGGTTATAATCGCGCACAACAGAGGTCAGGTAGCTCCATGAAAGCTGCGCATTTGTTGCGTTTACCGCATCAACCAGGACCTGGAGCTGCGGCCTGTTTACGCCACGGAAGTCGGATGAGAAGCCTTCAGGAATAATAAGCACAATATCAGCGTCTCCGGAGAAGAGCAGCTCTTCAGCCTCCCTGTAGCTCCGCGGAGTGTCGCTGACCCTGAAGAATGACGACCCTGTCAGCTTCGCAATCAGCTCGCGCGAGGCTGGGGTGAAGTCATTGTCTGTAACGGCAAGGTCGACCCGTTTTATCTCGAAGGTGATAGCCGGTACCAGGAGAAGCATCTGCAGCAGCGGCACCAGGATAATAGCCCTGGCCAGGAACGGGTTGCGGCGTATCTGCCGGAACTCTTTTTTCAGAAGGAAGAGCAACTTTCTCATTTGCCTCCCTCCCCTAACCTTATTTTAAACTTCCTGGCGCTGAGAAAGATAAAGAAGACAGTCATCGCCGCAAGTATCAGCGTCTCCTTCCAGACAAAACTGAAGCCTGCCCCCTTGATCATTATTGAGCGTATTATGTCGACAAACCATCGGGGAGGGAGGAAAAGGCTCACCCAGTCATAGCCCTTGGGCATGTTTTCAATCGGGAAGATGAATCCTGAAAGCAGAAGGCTGGGCAGCATCAGGGCCAGGAAAGAAACGAAGATGGCGTTCTCCATCTTCTGGACAGATGCCGAAACAAAAATCCCTATCGCCAGTCCCAGGAGTATATATAGCATCGTCTCTGCCATCAGCAGTGCCACCGATCCTCTGACCGGAAGTCCGAATACGACCCATGCCATGATAAGGATTACCACCACGTTCACCAGCGAGAGGAAGAAGTATGGAGCAACCTTTCCGGTGATGATCTGCCATGGCTTGAGGGGAGATACCAGCAGCACCTCCATCGTTCCGAACTCCTTCTCACGGACGATGGTCACAGATGTCATCAGGGCGCTTACCAGTATCAGTATCAGGGTGATGACCCCTGGCACGAACATGAACTGGCTTTCGAGGTTAGGATTGAAGTACATCTTTACCTCTGTATTGATGAGGGGCATTGACTGTGTTGTGCCGGCTGTCAGTGAGGCAGACCATTCATTCAGTATTGCAGTGGTGTAGCCTGCCACCAGGTTGGCGGTGTTCGGCTCGGAGCCGTCGGTGATAATACTTACAGTGGCATTTCCCTCCCGTGTCAGCCTGGCACCCAGCTCTTCGGGGAAGATTATTACTGCCCTTGTCCTTCCCTTTTTGAATATTTCGTCGATCTCGCCGTATGACCTGATATTATGTGTGAGGGTAAAGAACTCTGATGCTTCGAGCTTCAGTATCAGTTCAGAAGAGACCTCATCACGGGCATTGTCAAGGACCGCGATAGGGGCGTTGGTGAGGTCGGTTCGCACCGCATATCCGAAGATAAGTATCTGCGCTGCCGGCAGACCGAAAAGTATTATCAGCGTCCGGTAGTCCCGGAAGATATGCAGGAACTCTTTCCTTACGAATGCCATGAACCTCTTCATTCCGTCTCTTTCTTTGGTCTTGTGATCTTCACGAAGAGTTCTTCAACCGATGCCGTACCGTATTTCTGGCGCAGTGCAGCGGGTGTGTCAAGTGCGACGATCCGGCCTTCATTCATTATCGTCACCCTGTCACAGTATTCCGCCTCGTCCATGTAATGTGTGGTGACAAAGACTGTGATGCCATTGCCGGCAGTCTCATATATCATCTCCCAGAAGCGGCGGCGTGTAACAGGGTCGACGCCGCTGGTGGGTTCATCGAGGAAGACTATCCCGGGCTCATGGAACACAGCCACTGCAAAGGCGAGCTTCTGTCTCAGTCCCAGCGGCAGTGATCTTATCAGTGTGTCAGCATAGGCTGTGAAACTGAGTCTTGACAGGAGCTCAGGGGTGCGTGAGCGTATCTCTTTCATCCGCATCCCGTATATGCCGCCGTAGAGTTCTATGTTCTCACTGACTGTCAGGTCTTCGTACAGGGAGAATCGCTGAGACATGTACCCTATCCGTTTCTTTATCTCCTCCGGGCGGTGTGCTGCGTCGATGCCTGCGACAATCACCCTGCCTGAGGTCGGGCGTGAGAGTCCGCAGAGAATGCGTATTGCAGTGGTTTTACCGGCGCCGTTGGCCCCGAGAAAGCCGAATATCTCACCCTTATGTACATCAAATGTCAGGTTATCGTTAGCGACGAACGAGCCAAACTTCTTGACCAGACCCTTAACCTCTATGACCTTCTGTTCATTCATCACCCTTCACGTTTCATGAGTTCAAGGAATACATCCTCGATGCCCGGAACGATCTCCATGATTGAAGCATCTGTTAATCCGGCGCTGGTCAGGATGCTGACAATCTCTTCAGGTACGGTCCCTTCGCGCAGGGTTATGTGCACCGAGTCACCGAAGGGCTCGGAGCTAAGAGCCCGGGGTGATGAGCGCAGGGTTGTAAGGAGCCTGTACTTCTCCTGATGCCTGACAGCGTACAGTTTCTGTGTGTATGACTTACGGATGTTATCCGGGGTGTCAATGCCCAGTATCTTCCCTGTCTGTATCAGGGCGATGCGGTCACAGCGCAGGGCCTCATCCATGTAGGGTGTTGACACGATGATTGTGATACCTTCTTTCTTCAGTCCCGAGAGCATCTCCCAGAACTCAGTGCGTGACACGGCGTCGACGCCGGTGGTAGGCTCGTCAAGGATGAGGATTTTCGGTTTGTGTATCAGTGCGCACGACAGTGCCAGCTTTTGCTTCATGCCGCCCGACAGCTGTCCGGCAAGTCGTTTCCTGAAGGGCTCTATCTGTTTGTATATCGGCTCAATAAGATGGTAGTTTTCCTTTACCGATGTGCCGAAGATGGTGGCATAGAAGTTCAGGTTCTCCTGCACGGTCAGGTCTTGGTAGAGGCTGAACCTTCCCGGCATGTAGCCGATGTGGTTTCGCAGCTCCTTATAGTCGCTGACGGTGTCGAGACCGAAGAGTGTCATTCTGCCGTCTGACGGGATGATAAGTGTAGCTGCTATGCGGAAGAGGGTTGTCTTTCCTGCCCCGTCGGGGCCGATAAATCCGAACAGCTCCCCGTCGTTTATGCTGAAAGAGGCGTTGTCGACGGCAGTCACTTTGCCATGACGGTGGGAAATATTATATGCTTCTGCTGCGGCCATTACTTATTGAAGATAGCCTCGCCGGGCATGCCTGCTTTTATTGAGCCGTCATTTGCCACTTCGATTGTGACTGCATATACAAGTGTCACCCGTTCTTCCTTTGTCTGGATGATTTTTGGGGTGAACTCGGCCTTGTCTGCCACTCTGGTTATTGTGCCGGTGAATGTTCTGAATCCCTTTTCTCCGTCGTCGATGCGTGCGGTGCAGCTGTCTCCGATGTTCACTGCATGCAGTTGTGCGCCGCTGACCCATACTTTCAGTCTCATTGTCTTAAGGTCGGCGAGCTTCACCAGTGGTTTGCCGGCGGCGGTGAGTTCATGTGCCGAGGCGTATGTCTCAATGACCGTTGCGTCGAAGGGGGCTATAACGGTGCTGCGGGCAATCTGTTCGTTGACGACTGCCCTTTTAGCTTCCACCCCCTGTATCTCTGCGGCGACGGAGCGTCGCTGGGTGGTGTTGGTATCGGATTGTTTCTTGAGGACCTCGAGCTGACCTGTCAGGTCATCGAGCTGTTTCTGTGTGGCGGCGCCGTCAGCGAGCATGCGGCGCGTACGCCCGATATTGATGTTGAGGTTATCCATCTGCTGGCGTATCACCGCGTCCTGCGCCGCGATGCCCGCCAGGCGCGCCTGCGCCGCCGCCGTCACCGCATCCAGCTCTGCCAGCTGCAGCACCAGCATGGTGGTGTCGGTGACGGCGATGACGGCGCCGCCACTGACATCCATACCTTCATCGACATCCATTGCCACGATCCTGCCGGAGGTCTCGGCAGAGATGATAATATCATCGGCCTCAAAGGTGCCCCAGGCATCGGCATCACTCTCACCCCGGCCGCAGCCCTGGAGAAGCATAAGTAACGCGACAGGTATTATGTAATTCTTCATATTGATGTTATTTATTTATTCCTGTGATATTTATATACTCAACCTCAGCCCTGGCGATGTTTATCTTTCTCACCGCCGCGCTGATGACTGCCTGCTTCTCTCCGTTGAGCTCCGTCAGGTATTCTGATGCGGTTATTGTACCGTTCTGCAGCTGCGAGGCAGACACCGCAGCAATCTTCTGCCTTATCATGATCAGCTCTGCATCACGCCCGCCAGCCTCACGCAGCGCCGCTATCTCTGCCATCTTCACCGTGAGAACCCTCTGCAGCGACTCTTCCGTGGCGCTCTTGTTTATGTCAAGCAACTGCTGCTGAAGAGTAACAGACTTACGCTCATTGCTGGTCTTGTTCCAGTCGAAAATAGTCCATTTGATACCTACCCCTACGGAGTAATACGGATCAGGTACCTCCGCGAAGAAGTTGTTGCCCGGAGGCAACCCGTATCCCGCCTGGGCAAACCCGAACGCCTTGGGCATGCGCTGACTCCTGAGCAGGTTCATGGTGGCGCCGAGCTGCTTTTTTCTCACATCGAAGAGGCGGATATCAGGATTGTCAATTGTCTCTTCACCTGTTATGACAGGCTCCGGCAGAAGAAAGGAATCGTCACTGGCGAAACTCATACCGGTGATCTGTCCGAGAGCTTTCATGAATGCATCATGGCGGTACCGTATCTCAACGAGCATCTGTTCTGCCTTAATCTTTTCGGCATTGAGAATATCAACCGTTACCTGTGGTACGACGCCGTTTCTCACCCCTGACAGGGCCTCTGTCATACGGGCGTCGAGCTCAGAAATAAGAACCCCGGTAACCTCAGCCTGGCTTGCGGCAAGGAGCATGGAGAAGTAATAGCTGTTTATCTGATCATGCAGCCGGTATATCGCCGCCTCGTTCTGTTGCATATTAAGCTCCCTTATAAGCTCTTCCACCGCCCTGGCGCTGCGTGTCACACCACCGTCCCAGATCACCTGGCTGATGTCAAGAGTGGCCTTATAGAACTGATGCGGTATGGCAGGGGCAGTGCCCGGCGGAATAGGGAGGCTTCCGTATATTGCTTCGATATCGGGGATGTCTGAGTAGTAGGCGTAGCTGCCGTTTATGTCCATCCCGGGAAGGTAACTTGCCGAGAGGTTCTGATCGCGGAGTGAGGATAGCTCCGTGTAGATATCCCTCTCTCCTGCCAGAGGTGTCACCGCTGCTGCCGAGTCGTAGCACTGCCACAGTGTAACAACCTGCTG
>Ga0209262_10000385_pt1 | contig 21026 bp, 21 predicted proteins | sample Lowcelwee11metaG_FD_187171 | JGI IMG/M metagenome (GOLD analysis project Ga0209262, IMG submission 187171) | Freshwater pond sediment microbial communities from the University of Edinburgh, under environmental carbon perturbations - Low... | ecosystem: Environmental > Aquatic > Freshwater >...
AATCCTTCAACAGATACAAGAATATCGATCCTGTTAGGTTCGTATCCAAGCTGAATAATATTATCTTCGTTTAAAAAATCTTTTTCAGTAAGTCCCAAACTGCCGAAACCGAACTGTTTTAGTGCATTAAGAAGATTAGTAATATTGGACTTTTCTATCATTATCCAGATATCTATATCTTTTGTATATCTCGGATAACCGTGAAAATTGACGGCAAATCCACCGATAATTAGATATTTAACAGCGTTCTTTTCTAATAACTCTGCAAACTCTCTGAAATCTTTGCTGATCAGGATAGTAGATCGCATTCAGTTCTTCCCTCATTTTTTGAAGTTCGGCCAGTCTTTGTTCATAAGTGAGGCTCAGCCAGTAAAGTATATTGCTGTCATCTTGCCCTTTTTTCACTATTCTTATTACTTTTTCCATGCATACAATATAACGAATTCTGTTCGTTTTTTCAATACAGATTTAGTCTTTAATTATCTCAAATCCGGCGACTTCTGATATTAGTCCGAAATGTTTATCGAGCGTGTAAAGCTGAGCTCCGTTCTGCTTTGCGTTCTGGGCGATTATAAGGTCGGAAATGCCTATACCGTTTATGCCTTTCTGCAGGCATCTATGCTGAATTTCAATAATTTCGTTCCAATCCGGTTTGAGCTCTATTTTTGAAACTTCTTTGAGAAGAGAAATGACTTTGTGCTGATTTTTGAGCATCAGGAAGGGCAGAAGTTCCGCCAAGATTATGTCATTTGTGACGATTATGTTCTCGTCTATGAGCTGATCCATTAGTCCTGAATTCTCTCCTCCGCGGAAATAATCTATCCAGACGGATGTATCGGCAAGTACCGGCATTATCTGTCCCTCAGTGTGTTCAGGTCTATGTCGAGATCAATTTTGCCTTTGAATTTTTTAAGTTCCGCAATTCTGCTTTTCCGGATCAGATTCTCGAGCGCGATAATGATCACCTCGGTTTTTGTCTTTGTATGCGTTGCCTTTCTCGCTTCGTCAAGAAGCTCTTCAGGCAGATCGAGTGTAGTTCTCATAACAAACCTCCTGTATGCATCAATATAATATTTTATGCATATAAAATCAAGTGATAACCTAGTTTTTCTTGCAAAATTTCTTTGATTCAATTGTTGACAATAGTGTGACAAATGTGTATATTGATCTTAAGAAGTATCAAAAGGAGACACTATGAAATTCGTAACAGTAAGAGATTTTAGAACTAAACCTAAAGATGTCTGGAAAGAGCTTTCGGACGAAAATACCATAACTATTACGCTTAACGGCAAACCTGTCGCTATAATGCTGTCAACCGACCCTGAGAATTATGAAAAGTCTCTGGATATTCTAAGAAGAGTTAAAGCGGAACAGGCTGTTATGTCAATTCAGGAGGAATCTGTAAGAAGAGGCCTGAATAAAATGACGGACGAAGAGATCGAAGCTGAAATAAAAGCGGCAAGAGAAAGCCGATGAAGATAGTTCTCGATACGAATGTTCTTATTTCAGGACTGATAAACCCCAATGGGATACCCGGATTTATCGTTAGGCTTGTCGCTTCCGGATATATTGAACTGGTTTATGATTACAGAATTATTTCAGAATATAGGGAAGTAATGTCGAGACCCAAATTTCATATTGATAACGAAAAGATTGCCGATCTGATCGAACAGATCAAGGCTCATGGCGAACTTGTGTCGCCGCTTCCTTTAAGTATATCGATCCCCGATGCCGAAGATTTGATATTTCTTGAAACTGCTGTAAGTTCCGGAACTGAATATCTGATTACGGGCAATCTTAAACATTTTCCTGTACCTGAATTTAAAGGTGTAAAGATCATCAGCCCGTCTGATTTTTTTGAAAAAACGCTCAAATAACAATATACTTGCAATTATACTTGCTTTATATTATATTATAATCAACAAATAGAGAGGAAATGCTTATGCCTCAAATATCGCTATACATAGACGAAGAAACGCTAAAGAAAGTCGAAAAAGCCGCAAAAAAGGAGCATATTTCCATTTCCAAATGGGTGGGAAATAATATTAAAAGTTCTTTTGAAAAGGAATATCCCGAAGGTTATTTTAAACTTGCCGGTTCGATCAAAGACGACTCTATGGTAGCGGAGAGACCTGCGGTTTATAATACCGGAATAAAAGAAGAAAATCATAGTTCAGTGCTGAATATCGGAGATATTGATACCCGTATTCTGAAGTCGTTAAAGAATGCCGCAAAGATAGATCAAACTTCTGTAAGTAATGAAATAATAATGATAGTTGAGTCTTATTTCAATAAACGCAATACTGTTGAAAATAATACGGCTGAATGGCTGAAACTTGCGGGATCGTGGGAAGACAGCAGAACCGCTGAAGAGATAATCGCGGATTTAAAAAATTCAAGAACTGAAAATAAAAGGTTTGAAGATGGGCTATTTGATTGATACGAATACGATCATTTACAGTATAAAAAACAACATTAAAGTAAATGAGAGATTTAAAGAATATTTACATGTGCCTAAAGCTCTTTCTATGATCACCTACGCTGAGCTTTATTATGGCGCTAAAAAAATAGCATTTCCGGAAAAGAACATGGCGATCGTGCGTAAAACTGCTGAACTTTTCCCTGTAATTGAAATTACCAGACCTGTCATAGAAACTTTCGCCGATATTAAAGTGTATCTGTCAAAAAATGGATTGATCTTATCCGACTTTGATATTATTATCGGGGCAACTGCTCTGACTATGAATTATACTCTTGTTACGAATGATCTGAACCATTTTCAAAGAATACCGGGGTTAAAGATCGAGAACTGGGCAGAATAATATTGTTTCCCCTAATAAAAATATTCCTTTGATAATCATCCTTGTTTTGATTATCTTTCGGCTCTGAAAGGGAGCTTCATGAAAGACAGATTCGATAGAAATATCACTTATTTAAGAATATCGGTAACGGACAGATGCAATTTGAGATGCACTTACTGCATGCCTGAGGAAGGAGTGGAGCCGATAAGCCATTCCGACCTTATGACTTTTGAAGAAATAACGGATTTTGTAAAATGCGCAGTGACTTTAGGCATAAACAAGGTTCGTCTGACGGGAGGGGAACCGACGGTCAGAAAGGGTATAGTGAATCTTGTGAAGATGATCACCGGGATTGAAGGGATCAAAGACCTTTCCATGACGACCAACGGAGTTCTTTTAAAGCAGTTCGCGCAGCCCTTAAAAGATGCCGGGCTCAAAAGGCTCAACATCAGCCTCGATTCGGCCGACAGGGAAAGTTATGCCCGGATCACGAGACACGACAGCCTGCCCGACGTACTTGAAGGAATTGACGGGGCAATGAAGTGCGGATATGACAAAATAAAGCTGAACTGCGTTGTGCATAAGGACAGGAACGAGCCTGACGCGCTCAGCGTTGCTGCTTTCGGCCGGGAAAAAGGTCTTGAGGTCAGGTTCATAAGAACGATGAACCTCGATACAGGAGAGTTCTGGGTTGTTGACGGTGGGATCGGGGGCGACTGTTCTATCTGCAACAGGATCAGGCTTTCCGCGAAAGGCGATGTTCTGCCCTGCCTGTTCTCCGACATAGGATTTTCCGTAAGGAAGTACGGCGCCTGCGAAGCTATCAGGATGGCTGTCGGGAGTAAACCTCTGAAAGGCACTTTAAGCAGATCTCATGAATTTTATAATGTGGGAGGTTAGAATGGGAAAAAAATTCTCGCATACCGACGGCGAAGGAAAAGCGAACATGGTGGATGTCGGAAATAAGCCCGATATGATTAGAACTGCTGAAGCTGAAGGAAAGATCCTTCTTTCAAAAGATGCTCTAAAGCTGATAATTGAAAATAAAAATAAGAAGGGCGCTGTGCTGACCACCGCTCAGATCGCAGGCATAATGGGAGGGAAGAAAACTTCAGAACTTATTCCGCTGTGCCACCCGCTTAACATTACCAAGCTCGATGTGACAACAGAGCTTACTGATGACGGAGTGATCGTAAAAAGTTTTGCGAAATGCACTGGAAAGACCGGCATAGAAATGGAAGCTCTTACGGCTGTCAATATAGCTTTACTGACCATATATGATATGTGTAAAGCCGTTGATAAAAAAATGATCATGACAGATATAAAATTAATTTCAAAGACCAAGGATAAAATATAATGCAGACAGGAAAATTAAAGGCTATTTGCATCTCGGAGAAGAAAGGCACGGAAAAACATACCGTTCCGGCGGCAGAAATAAATGAAAAAGGGATCATCGGGGATGCTCACGCCGGCGACTGGCACAGACAGGTAAGTCTGCTTTCTTTCGATGAAGTAAAAAAATTCACCGCTGCGAACCCGCAGATAAAGATCGAAGACGGAGCATTCGGGGAGAACCTGCTGATTGAGGGTATAGACCTCGGTAAAGCTAAGACCGGCGATAAGATCACGGTCGGTGAAGTTGAGCTTGAGATCACGCAGATAGGCAAAGAATGCCACGGCGACGGCTGCACGATATTCAAAGCTGTCGGCAAATGCATCATGCCCAAGATCGGACTTTTTTCAAAAGTTATAAAAACCGGATCGATAAAAACCGGTGAAGGAGTAAAATATTTTGGATAGAAAGCTGAATTTTTATATAATAACTTTAAGCGACAGAGCTTTTAAGGGTATCTACGAGGATCTGAGTGGACCGAAGATAGAAGAAAGGCTTGCGGCTCATTACGCCGATAAAGAGATAGAAATATTTACCGAGATCATTCCGGATGAAAAAGAAATGCTGATGCGATCCCTTAAAAAGGCTTTCGATTCAGACGCAGACGCGATATTTACTACCGGCGGAACTGGGGTAGGGCCGAGAGATATCACGCCGGAAGTTGTGACGGGATTTTCGGACAAACTGATTCCCGGCATTATGGATAATATACGGCTAAAATACGGACAGATAAATCCGAACGCTCTTTTAAGCAGGAGCGTAACCGGAATAAAAGAAAAGACCCTGATCTACTCGCTTCCGGGCAGCGTCAGGGCCGTTGATGAATACATGAATGAAATTTTAGTTACGATAGACCATCTCTTCAAAATGCTTTACGGAGAAGGTCATTAAGCCCTATTCCGAAGGCACTTCCTCTGCAGGCTGTTCGGGAGCCGCTTCATTCTGTTTAGCTTTTAATCTCTCATTCTTCTTTTTCTCGCGTCTTTCTTTTTTGGCTTTTGCGGCCGCTTCGTCTATTTTAGGCTCGTAAAATATTCTGGTTATCGTCGAAACGGTAGTATTGGTTTTTTCAAACCATTCATACCTTAGAAATAAAAACATATCTTTCGCGAGAACCGGAAAATCGTTGTCCTGCGGAACTGCAAGCTGTTTTGCATAAAATCCGTCGTTGGCTCTCCATTTTTTCATATCCACCATAAAAATTGACTCGTACGGATCAAATTTTCCCATCAGAACGATATCATCGCCGATAAAAGCTATTCCGTTGTCTTTTGTCGCCACATCGCCCATTATAATTTCGGACGCCGCGTTCTTCTCTAAGCTGAAAGTTATGTCGTTTTCATTTACAGCTATATCAGCTACCTGCAGATTTATTATATTCATCCTCTTTTCTCTAAGATCAAGCGGGGTTTTCGTTACCGACAAAGCGCTGCAGTAATAAAGTTTTTTTCCTGAAGGGCTCCACTGGTAAGGATAATCTGTAAAGCCTGTCAGATTATCTATGACAGCGCTTGTTTTATTCCTGTTATTATAAACGACTACAGAATAAGCCGCGTATCCTTTTCCGTCTTTAGCTTCCTTTTTGTACGAAACAAACGCAAAAACATCAGGATCGGAAGGCGAACAGACAGGTTTTATCTGACTGCTGCTTTTATCAAAAACAAGCTCGTATTTTGCGGCTTTGAAGCCCGTATCTTTGCAGGCTAATATATTTGTCGCTTTCGCTATGTTGTAATTTTTATTATACTTATCTTTTTTATTCTCTTTCTGGATCCTGACGGCAAAATAGAGATCTTCTCCCGTCGAATTGAAGTCCGCATAACTGCAGTAATTAATAGTTCCTTTCGGCTCTTCAAAATCTATCCTTGTAATTTTAACGCTCGATTCGTTCAGCAGATGAACATCCAGAACTTCCGCCATAAATATCTGCTCCCTGTTTTCGAATCCGTTCGAACTGAAGATCATATACGGTTTGTTCGGATGCCAGTTAGCGCATTCGTCTCTTACGGGATAAGGTATTGAGCTGATGTTCTTTTCATAATTCTCAATTGCCGAGATCTGAAATAAAAACTGCGATTCAATATCATAAAGGATAAGTTTTACAGAATTATCGTCCGGAGAAGATACTTCAAAGCTGAGCAGATTATTGTCAAAAGGAGCGATCTGAATATTTGAAATATAGCCGTTGATCTCCGGATCATCTCCGGCTACAATATCTTCCATGGCTAAATTTTTACCGTCGAAAATATTCTGGACAAGCGCGGATATCCTTACCGTTCTGGCGCTGTCAGTTTCAGCCGTCACGACCGGAATCTCCTGAGCGGCTTTCTCCGCTGCCAGCCTGTCAGCTTCCGCCTTTTCAGAGGCAGCTTTTTCGCTGGCTAGTCTTGCTGCTTCAGCCTGCTCCAATGCTAATTTTTCCGCTTGTGCTTTTTCAAGCGCAGCTTTTTCATTTGCTATTTTTGCGGCTTCAGCCTGTTCAAGTGCTGCCTTTTCCTGTGCAGCCTTCTCTGCCGCTGCAAGGCTGTCGGCTTTTGCCTGTGCCAATGCTAATTTCTCGGCTTCCGCTTTTTCTAGCGCCGCTTTCTCATTTGCGAGTCTTGCCGCTTCAGCCTGTTCAAGGACGGCCTTTTCCTGTGCCGCTTTATCTGCTGTAGCGAGGCTGTCGGCTTTTGCCTGCTCCAATGCTAATTTTTCCGCCTCTGCTTTTTCGAGCGCAGCTTTCTCATTTGCTATTTTTGCCGCTTCCGCTTGTTCAAGGGCTGCCTTCTCCTGTGCCGCCTTCTCTACCGCAGCAAGGCTGTCAGCTTTTGCCTGTGCTAATGCTAATTTCTCGGCTTCCGCTTTTTCAAGCGCAGCTTTCTCATTTGCGAGTCTTGCGGCTTCGGCTTGTTCAAGGACGGCCTTTTCCTGTGCCGCTTTTGCTGCCGCCGCGAGGCTGTCGGCTTTTGCCTGTGCTAATGCTAATTTCTCGGCTTCCGCTTTTTCTAGTGCCGCTTTCTCATTTGCGAGTCTTGCGGCTTCGGCTTGTTCAAGAGCCAATTTTTCCTGTGCGATCAGCTTTAATTGTTCGGATTTTTCAAGCTCAGCCTTTTCTGCTGCCAGCTTATCGAGTTCCGCTTTTTCCTGTGCCGCTTTCTCTGCCGCCAGTTTTTCAGCTTCAGCCTTTTCTGCGGCGGCTTTCTCCGCGGCGGCTACTTCCGCCTGCTCCTCCGGAGTCAGTTCGGAAGAAATTTCAACTGCGGGCACCGCTCCATTATCTGGCGCGGCAACTGCCGTCGTTTCATTATCCTGAGCAGGAACCGTAACTCCGGAATCACCCTCAGGTGATGATTGCGCAAACACTACAGCGCTTAATAATAATAAGATCAGAAAAATATTTTTCATTGAATACCCCCATTCATTAAAATCAGTTTTCATCTATATCCTCTATATCCTCAAAAAGATCAGGCTGCACTTTCTTTTCTTTACCGGTTTTCTTTTTTAATTTTTCCCGCTCTTCCGGTTTCGGAAGTTCAAGTGGCAGAACACTTCCTTCCGTCGTATCTACTTCATCAAGATTAGGATCCATATCGCCGTTCTCAATTTTTTCTGCTCTGATCTTTATAATATTCTTGTTTGAAAGCCTTATTCCGCCCGCCGCAAGACCTTTTATCTTATAATTTTTTAAGTCGAACCCGACAATAAAATTTCTCATTTTTTTAGAAGGCTCGAGATCGCATACGAAATGAAGATCCGTTCTTTTCGTGAAATATTCGCATCTGCATCCTTCCGGATAATATCTGTATTCTTTGTCCAGAATATATTTTATCCCGGCGAATCTTTTCAGATAACAGAAATTTGTTTTTTTATCCCTGTAGATAACGGAAAAGACCGTATCCTGAATGTTGTTCGTCGTATCGAAATACTGAAGCCCGTTGCCTATGAATTCCTTTTCGTTGACCCTGACGACCTTATGCATCCCGTTCTTGAACATTAAAAGCACATGGGAGAACTCGCTGACCATAATGTATTCTTCCGATTTAAGGTCTGTCCCGAGATATCCGTTCGCCCTGTCATAATACAGTTTGATATTCTCTATGGCGGCGTCTTTCGCGAGAACGGTCTCGATGCTTTCGATCTTTGTTCTGCGCTGATGTTCAGTTCCGTATTTTTCTATCAGAGCTCTGATGTAATCTATAGTGAACGCGACCAGCCTGCCCAGATTTTTCTTTACCTGCTTTATCTCCGAGGCTATCTCATTCAGCTCTTTCTTGTTCTTGTTCAGATCGAATCTTGATATCTTTTTTATGGGGAGCAGAAGAAGTTTTTCGATATCGTCGTAAGTTACTTCTCTTAAAAGCTGAGAAGTGAAAGGAATGAATGCGTCCCTGATGGTATTTAAGATCATTTTATAATTGTTTAATTCTTCGATCCTTTTATATATCCTCTCCTCAATAAATATCTGCGCCAGAGTTCTGGAGTGAAATTTTTCATTGAGCTGTTCAAGCTTGATCTCCAATTCTCTTTTTAAATATTTTACAAGATTATCCGTTGTCTCTTTCACTACATCCGTTACTGTAGTTATAACGGGCATATTTTCTTTTATGACAAGAAGTGATACGGAAATGCTCTGCTCGCACTCCGAAAAAGCGTATAAAGCGGAGATCGCCTCGTCTGAATTATAACCTCTCGCCAGATTCACCTCGATCTCGACTTTGGAAGTAGTGTAATCGTTGATGGACGCTATCTTAAGTTTTCCCGACTTCGACTGCTTTTCGATGGAAGCTATAACCGATTCCGTAGTCGTCCCGTAAGGTATTTCCCTTATGATCAGTTTTTTTTCAGTCGGAGCTTCGACCACCGCTCTTACCCTGATCTTCCCGTTGCCGTCATTATATCCGCTCACATCTATTATGCCGCCGTGAATAAAATCGGGATAGAGCTGAAAGTCTTTTCCTTCAAGATAATCTATCTGCGCCTGAAGCACCTCGTTGAAATTATGCGGGAGTATTTTCGTTGACATCCCGACAGCGATCCCTTCCACGCCAAGAAGCAGGAGAACGGGAATTTTCGCGGGCAGAACGACAGGCTCCTCATTCCTTCTGTCGTAAGAATCCTTGAATTCGGTTATCTCTTTATTGAAAAGAACTTCTTTTGCAAGCGGAGTTAGCCTTGCTTCTATATATCTCGCGGCCGCGGAACCGTCGCCTGTAATCACATTACCGAAATTTCCCTGAGTTTCTATAAAATAGTCTTTTTGCGCCATACCTACGAGAGCATCGCCTATGGACTGATCGCCGTGAGGATGGAACTGCATGGTGTGACCTACTATATTGGCTACCTTGTTGAACCTGCCGTCATCCATCCTGAACATCGAAAATAGAACTCTTCTCTGTACGGGTTTAAGACCGTCCTTTATATCCGGAATAGCCCTTTCCTTGACCACATAATTCGCGTATTCAAGGTAATTCGAATCTATCAGCTGTTTAAGATTGCTCATCTGTCCGTCTTCTTATAATGCGTTATTTATCTGATCTCTCAGTTTTCTGGCTTCCTCTCCTGCTCTTTCGGCGAAATCCGGTCCGCCGGAAGCGAAAATTATTCCTCTGGATGAATTTATCAGAGCCAGAATATCGTTTTTTACAAATCCGTACTTTACCGTGCTTTCAAGATCTCCGCCCTGTGCGCCTATCCCGGGGATCAGGTAAGGCAGGTCGGGGGCCGATCTTCTGATACTTTCGAACATTTGGGGATGCGTCGCCCCGATTACAAGCCCGCAGTTCTTTTTTACATTCCACGAATTGATCCTCTCGATCACAAATTCATAAAGGTATCTGCCGTCCGCCATCTTCTGCATCTGAAAATCAAAAGATCCCTTATTTGAAGTCAGAGCGAGTATAAATACCCCTTTATCCTCCCTTTCAAGGAACGGCGAGATCGAATCTTCGCCCATATATGGGCTTACCGTTATGGCGTCGCAGTTGAAATGCTCAAAAAAAGCGTGCGCGTATTTTTTCGATGTGTTGCCGATATCGCCTCTTTTCGCGTCAGCGATCTTTATTATGCCGTCGCCGATGGATCCGAGAGTTTTTTCAAAACATTCGATCCCTTTTATTCCCGACTGCTCGTAGAAAGCAAGATTCGGCTTGTATGCCGCTACATAATCTTTCGTCGCGTTAATTATCTCCATGTTGAATTTTAATACCGGATCTTTTTCATTTTTTAAGATCGCGGGGATCTTATCCGGTTCAACATCAAGCCCGACGCATACTGCCGATCTTTTCGTTTTAATAGTCTGAATGACTTTATCTCTGAAATTCATTATATTTCCTCATGTTTCATTTTAAATCCGAAGCAAAGACCCTTAAGTTTTTTTCCCCCGATCTCATAAGTCTTTGTAGTAATAAGTTTGCCCCCCAGCTTTTTATAGAAGCCTTTTGAGTCATTATCCTTCAACACCCAAATAATATACGAAATAATATCGTTTTTTCTAAATATTTCTTCATAAGCTTCTATTAATTTTTTTCCTGTCCCTTTTTTCTGATGCGCTTTAAGTATATAGATCGCTTTTATCTCTCCTTTGTAGCCCGCCGTTCTCTTTGAACATTTTCTTATTTTTCCGCCGGCGCAGAATCCTATTATTTTTTTCTTATATTCCGCTACGAGCACTCCGTTTGAGGGATCTGTTGATCCTGTAAAATAAGCTTCCCATTTGTCGCTGCTGTTTTCGTACGACATACTATCAAGCTTTTCGTCGGGAACAATGCCTTTGTATGTCGTTCTCCAGCAGTCAACATGGACTTTAGCTATATCAAAAGAATCTTCTGATCCCGCACTCCGTATTTTATAATCATCAGGCATCTATGTTTTGAGCGAAATGACATTTTTCTATTATAAAATCTTTCCTCGGCGGAACATCGTCGCCCATCAGCATTGTAAATATCCTGTCGGCTTCGACCGCGTCTTCGATAGTTATCTGTTTAATCATCCTCTGATTAGGATCAAGAGTTGTATCCTTAAGCTGCTCGGGATTCATCTCGCCCAGACCTTTATATCTCTGTACTTCAACTTTTTTGGCGTCGTCGCCGCCAAGTTCAGCAATAAGTCTGTCTTTTTCCGCTTCGTTTCCGGGATAAATATAATGAAAAGCCTTGCCTTTCGAAACTTTATACAGCGGAGGCATAGCCAGGTAAACATGCCCTCTTTTAATCAGTTCGGTCATATATCTGAAGAAGAAAGTCAGCAACAGCGTGCTGATATGCGCTCCGTCAACATCGGCATCTGTCATGATGATGATCTTTCCGTAACGGAGTTTTTCTAATACGAAACCGTCGCCGTTTGCCGAAAATACGCTTCCGTCGCCGTTTTGATTGGGAACGAAGTCTATCTCAGATTCTCCGATCCCTGTGCCTATCGCGTTGATAAGGCTTTTAACCTCTTCATTCGCGAGCATTTTATCCAGTCGTGCTTTTTCAACATTCAGGATCTTGCCTCTTAAAGGAAGTATCGCCTGATATTTTATATCTCTTCCGTCAACTGCCGAACCGCCTGCGGAGTCACCCTCGACAATGAAAAGCTCGCAGTCCATCGGATCTGTGCCCTTGGCGCAGTCGTATAATTTAGCGGGCATCGATCCGCCTTCAAAAGCTGATTTTCTGCGGATAAGATCTTTAGCCTTATGGGCGGCTTCCCTTGCCCTCAAAGCCTCGGTACATTTATCTATTATCATTCTGGCGATCCTCGGATTTTCGCCGAGCCATTCCAGAAGTTTCTCATATACGAGCGACTGGATTATTCCGGAGATCTCCCCGTTGCCGAGCTTGGTTTTCGTCTGCCCTTCGAACTGTGGTTCCATAACTTTAATAGATATTACTGCCGTCATTCCTTCCCTGACATCGGTCCCCGTCAGCTTCATTTTATCGTTTTTAAATATCTTGCTGTCAAGCGCGTACTTATTTATTACCCTTGTTAATGCGGATTTGAAACCCTCTTCGTGCGTTCCGCCTTCGATCGTGTGAATGTTATTTACATAAGATTCGATATTTTCGCGGTATGTGTCGTTCCATGAAAGCGCGATCTCCATAGGATAATCGTCTATTGTTTTTTCTATTAAAATAGGCTCGCAGATGCTTTTTTTATTCTCGTCTATATATTTTACGAACTCGACGAGACCGCCGCTGTATTTGAATTCAAGATAAGGCGTTGTTCCGTCTTCTTTTTTTGAACTCTGCCTGCTGTCTTTTAAAGTGATCATCAGACCTTTATTCAGAAACGCCAGCACTCTTAATCTGTGCGCTATCGTTTCGTAATTGAAATCAATGGTCTCGAATATTTCCGGGTCAGGAAAGAAAGTCTGCCTGGTTCCTCTAAGAACTGTTTCTCCAATCGCTTCAAGCTGCTTTGTAGTAATTCCCTTCTCAAATTCAATTTTATAATGTTTTCCTTCCCTATAAACTTCCGTGATCATAAGTTTTGAAAGAGCATTTACGCAAGAAACGCCTACGCCGTGAAGACCGCCGGAGACTTTATAATTTTCCTTATCGAATTTTCCTCCGGCATGAAGTATGGTCATAGCGACTTCCACTCCGGGCTTATTTTCCTCTTTGTGCATATCTACAGGAATTCCCCTTCCGTTGTCAAGCACAGAGAGCCCGCCTTCTGCGGTTATCTCGACATCCACTCTGTCGCAGTGACCGGCCAGAGCCTCATCGATGGAGTTGTCAACAACCTCATTCACAAGATGATGAAGTCCCCTTACACCGATATCGCCGATATACATCGCCGGCCTCATCCTGACCGCTTCCAGACCCTTTAGGACTGTTATTGTATCCGCTGAATAAGATTCCGTACCGGTGTTTTCCAATTCTTCCATTAAAAAATCCTCCTCGCTAAACGAACATTATCTTCGTTATTTTTATTTTACCGAGCTTAGCTCTTAATTTTAATTTTATCTCGTCCTCGATATGAAAAAATTCATTTCTCCATGCCGATCCCGTTACTTTTACATACAGTATATTATTTTCATATTTAATAATCTTCGTTACATCACCCAATTTTTCTCCGACGGTCTCTTTCCATGCCTGCATTATGCTCATTATCGTTGACAGTTTTGAAAATTCCGGGCTCGACGACACGAGCGAAGTAAGAACAGAATCCAGCTTGGGTATCTTTCTCGGGGAGTTATATGCGTGATCTTCTCTTTTCTTCATAATTTACACCGCTTCACAAAAACCGTTCTCGATCCTGTACAATTGTGATACATTCTTATCCAGCTGTTCAATTATTCTGCTGTTGCTGGTCGTTATAAAAGTCTGGATATCCTTGTCTAATATCTTTGCAACCTGAAGACTTTTTCTTTCGTCTATTTCGGAATACAGATCGTCAAGAATAAATATGGGATACTCGTCGGTGACAGATTTTATATATTCTATCTCCGCCAGTTTTAAAGCGACAAGGAATAATTTATGCTGTCCTTTTGAACCGAATTTTCTTAATTGTTTTCCGTTTATCAAAAATTCCAGATCGTCTTTGTGCGCTCCTATCAGGGAAGTTCCCCTTCCGATCTCGGCTTTATGATATTTTTCCAGATTCCGGTTCAGGCTTAAAAAATAATCTTTCTCATCCATCATCGTTTCATAATTGATATCTCCGGCATAAAGGCTGTCTGAGATGTAGAGAAGTATTTCTTTGAAAAAAACGAGAAAAAGTTCCAGAAACGACTTCCTTTTTATATAAAGCTTTACACCGAGTTCAGAAATTTTTGAGTTGTATATCCTGATCATTTCTGAAGTTAACTTTTCGCCTGCTTTTTGCGAAAAAAGAACTTTATTCTTCTGTTTAATGACTGTATTATAATCATTAAGCACGGAAAAATATTCAGGATCTATCATGGATAATAATTTATCGGTGAACTCCCGTCTCGAATTTGGAGGACCCGTAGTTATAACGCTTTCGTCCGGTATAAGATAAACTATAGGGATCTTTCCCCATAATTCCGAAAATCTGAGGATCCTTTTATTCTGGAAAAGTATTTTTTTGATCTGTCCGTCAAAACTGATCTGCACTTCTAATATCCTGTTATTCCTATTGTAAAATTCGCCCTTTAAGAAAAAATAGTCTTTTTCAAACTTGATCATATCGGAATAACTGTGAGTTCTGAAACTGTTTAATAATCCGAGCACTGCTACAGCTTCCGCAATATTTGTTTTTCCCTGTCCGTTCAGACCTGTAAAACATATAATGTTCTTATGGAACTCAAGTTCAAGATTATCATAATTTCTGAAGTTGGCCAATTCTATTTTTCTTAATTTCATCCTTTAATTATTGCCCGAATTATCAACTGAAGAAGGCATCAATAACATCATTATTTCATAAGATTCCGTTGATTCGAACGGTTTTATAATAACCGGTTTTTTACCGCTGTTAATTTCCATAAGTATCATTTCTGTACTTATATTTTTAAATAATTCTATTATTTTTGCCGAATTGAATCCTACAAGCAGTTTTTCCCCGGAATAATCAAGAGGGATACTTTCTTCAGCTTTTGAAGATGAATTACTGTCCTCTGTATTAATAAGCAGCTGTCCCGGTTCAAGATTGAACTTTATAAGTTTTGTTACCGGATTGCATGCCAGAGAAACTCTATTAAGAGCCGAAATAGCCGTCTGTTTGTCGAATTTTGCCTTAAGCTGGTTATTCGCCGGTATGATCGCCTGATAAGCCGGATATTTGCCGTTTATAAGTCTGGAGAATATTACGACTGTTCCGAATCTGAATTCAACATAATTTTCTTCAAAATAGATCAGACATTCCTCATTTCTGTCTATGGCGTTCGATACAATCTGCAGTGATTTCGCGGGAAGTATCATTTCCGCGTCTTCGCCTTCATATCTTACACTTTTATCTTCCAGTTTTACCAATCTTACACTGTCTGTAGCGACCATAGTCAGCTGATTTAGTTTTATAGAGAAAAGAACGCCCGTTAATACGGCTCTCAGCTGATCCGGGGAAACCGTAAAAACAGTTTTCTCGATAAAATTCTTTAATTTTAAAGAATCTATTTTCAGGTTATTGCCCGATAGGTTTTTCGGAGTTGTGGGGAAATCGTCATAATCTTCGGTCACAGCGAGTTCAAATTTTATGTTATTAGAGATTATTTTGACCAGTCCGCCTTCTTTTTTCACAGTTAAAAGAACATCCGGAAGACTTTTAACTATATTTATAAATTTCTTGCCGTGCACTACAACCGTTCCGTCCTCAACGCCGTTCACTTCCACTTTATTGACTAAAGTGACTGAAATATCAGTGGCCGTTATTGTAAGTCCGTTATCCTTTAAACATAAAATTATACATTCGGTGATCGGTTTAGCGCTGTGTGCCGGAAGAATGGGATTGATCAGTAAAAGCTGATTCATCAGATTTGACTTGAGAGTTGAAAAGATCATTTGCGTCTCCTTTTTTTAAACAGATTATTTAATTAATTAAAGTTGTTGTTATTATTAGCACCTTGAATATGTGAACAATACTGCAACCGGCGTAAAGATCGGCATTTAGAGAATCGGTATTTTGTTTTTTACTGTTCATAACGGTTGAAGCGTCCGGTTATAACCACCCTGTGTGAACTATTCACAGAAGGGGTCTGTTAACAAGTGGATAGATTAATTACATTGAGTATTTCTTCTATCATTTTAGTTGTTTCTGGATCTTTAGAATTAAGTTTTTTCTGGATTTTATTTGCCGCGTGTGATACAGTGCTGTGCTCTCTTCCGCCGAAATGAACGCCGATACTCGTAGTTGTGGCTTTAAGCTGAGTAGTGCAAAGATACATCGCGACGGCTCTCGCATCTGCTACTTCTTTTGTTCTTGTTTTTTTCATAAGGAGGTCTTTCGGGATAGAGAAGAAATCGGAAACGATATCCTGAATTTTATCAATATTCAGTGTTGATTTTTTTGAAGTGATAAGTTCTTTTAATATCTCTTTAGCTTTGTTTATTCCGATCTCTTTATTTAAATGAGAATAATGGAAATACAGTTTTTTTACCGCTCCCTCAAGATCTCTGACATTCGTATTGATATTGTTGGCGATGAACATTACAATATCGTCTTCCATATTAAAATTGATCTCTTCTGCTTTTAAACGGATTATGGCCGCTCTTGTTTCGAGATCGGGCGGTCTTACATCTGTTATCAGGCCCATTTTAAATCTCGATTTGAGCCTTTCATCAAGCTCGTGGATCTCGTTCGGATGGAAATCAGAGGTGAGTACTATCTGTCCGCCGTTATAATAGATATAATTGAAAATATGGAATAATTCCTCCATGCTTTTTTCTTTTTTGGCGAAGAACTGGATATCGTCAATTATTATCAGGTCTTTTGTATTGAGATAGCTTTTGTAATTATCTATGGTTTTATGATGAATATGGTTAACGATCTGCTGAACGAATATGTCTGAAGTAAGGTAAAGTATGTTTATATTGGGATCTGAGTCAAATACATAATTACCGATTGCGGAAACAAGATGGGTTTTTCCCAGACCCACTCCGCCGAAAATAAGCAGAGGATTATACTGGGTGGTTTTGATATTTTTTGCTACCTGAAGTGATGAGACATAGGCCGTTTCGTTGCCGTTACCCATTACAAAATTCTCGAAAGTATATTTGGGATTTAAAGAAGTTTCCTTGTACGGCGCTATCCGGGTTTTTGAAGAGGATTTTGCTTTTTTTAACGGCGTTTCGGTTACCGGTTTATTTTCAAAATTAAAATCAGTGTCCGAATCAATTAAAAATTTGATCACGGGATTTTCATTTCCCAGAATTTCTTTCAGAGTATTCTCAAATACCGATTTGTACTGACCTCTGATGTAATCAATATGGATCTTTGAAGGAACCTGAAATGATATTTTTTCATTGTCGATAAGAACGATTTTCAAAGGTTTGATCCAAGTATTATAGGAATTCTGGTTTAAAAACCCTTTGATTTTATCTTTAAATTGAAGTTCGATTTTATTTAAGTCGCTCACGGCTGATCCTTATATATATTAACTTAACCTAATAAGTAAAGTAATATAAAGAAACAAAATTTTCTTGCAAGGATAAAATTGAAAAAATACGACTCAAAAAACCGAAATTATAATCTTAACAGATTGAGAAAAAAATATTATGAATTCTGTTAAAGATGTTCTTTTCGATAGGGTTTTCAGTATAGATTTCGAACTTTATTTCTGAAAGGTCAAATGCTATAATCCTGTTTGTTTCAGATAAAATATTTTTCATTTTTATCATCTTTTCCGGTTCGCTGCGGAGCCCTGAGCCGACTATGGCTAACGAGAAGCACTGTGTAGCGCTGCTGTTTTTCGGCAGGTGGTTAAAAACTATTGTACTGCCTGAAGAAGAATTCTGGTAATATCGTATTTTTGAAAGATCGGAAGGAAATTCTGAAGCTGTTTCTGTTTGAATACAGCTGAGCTTATCATTATATACAAGCGACGCGAATTTATTTTTGTCCAGAGAAGAGCTTTCACTGATGGTTGTTCCCGTTTCGCCCGTCCAGGTAAGTCCGGTAGTGATCTTCACACCCAGCCGGTGAGCATATTCGACAGCGGAATCTTTTAGAACTTTAGCGCCGAGAGAAGATATGGTCAGCATTGTTTCATAATCGAGTTCTTTGATAAGCACAGGCGAATCGCATATCTTCGGATCCGCGCTGAAAACGCCTACGACATCAGAGTATATTTCGCATACATCGGCTTTTAAAGCGGCTGTCACGGCGACAGCTGTTGTATCGGATCCTCCCCGGCCGAGCGTTGTGATCTGCTTGTCAATGCTTACTCCCTGAAACCCGGCAATGATCGGTATTTTGCCGGCATCAAGGGCATCTTTCAGCCTGTCGCCCTTGATCTCCAGTATTCTCGCGTTCCTGTGATTAGTATCGGTGATCAGCCCGATCTGCGAGCCGGTGAATGATATCGCCAGTCCCGGTCTGATCGAATTGACCGCTATAGCCATAAGTGAAATTGATTCCCTTTCGCCTACGGAGATAAGCATGTCCATTTCTCTTGCATCAGGTTCAGCCGAAAGAGCGTAAGCTTTTGATTCCAGATTATTCGTCGTCTGCCCCATAGCGGAAACTACGATCACAAGCTTGTCGCCTGAGTCAAACCGCTTTACGATCCTATCTGCGAGTGATCTGATCTTTTCGGGCGTCGCAAGGCTGCTTCCGCCGTATTTCTGAACGACAAGAGCCATTATTTATTCCCAGTCGAGAATGACTTTACCGCTCTCTCCGGTTTCCATAACATCAAAACCTTTCTGGAAGTCCGCTACTTTAAAATGATGAGTGATGATCGGGCTTAAATCGAGTCCGGCAATGAGCATCTGCTCCATTTTATACCAGGTCTCGAACATTTCCCTTCCGTAAATGCCTTTTAATGTGAGCGCTTTGAAAATTATGTCGCTCCATGCCACCTGCGTATTTGAAGGGAGAATTCCCAGAAGAGCGATCTTTGATCCGTTGTACATGTTCGAGATCATGTCGTTGAAAGCGGCCGGAGATCCCGACATTTCAAGACCCACATCGAATCCCACCATATTCAGTTCTTTCATAACATCTTTTATTTTTGTTTTCATTGGATTTATCGCTTTTGTCGCGCCCATTTTTCTTGCTATATCAAGCCTGTATTCGCTGATGTCCGTAACGACGATGTGTCTGGCTCCAGCGAATCTGCAGATAGCTACGGCCATGCTTCCGATAAGGCCGGCGCCAGTGATAAGGACATCTTCACCTATAACCGGGAATGATAAAGCCGTATGGGCGGCATTGCCGAACGGATCCATTATAGCTATATAATCATCAGGAATACTTTTATTTATCTTCATAACATTTTCCGAAGGCACTTTTAAATATTCCGCAAAAGCTCCGTCAATGTTAACGCCTATTCCTACGGTGTTTTCGCAGACATGTTTTTTACCTCGTCTGCAGTTTCTGCAGTGGCCGCAGGCGATGTGGCCTTCTCCCGTCACCCTTTCGCCGATCTTAAAATGTTTAACGCCTTCGCCCATCGCGGCGACAGTGCCGACATATTCATGTCCGATGGTCTGTCCGATTGTGATGGTTTTTTTAGACCATTCATCCCATTTATAAATATGAAGATCCGTTCCGCAGATGGCAGTTTTTTTAATTTTAATAAGAACATCGTTCAATCCGATCTCAGGAATATCTTTTTCCGTCATCCACAAGCCTTTTTCGGCTTTCATCTTTGCGAGAACTTTCATTTTTGCCATAATCTGCTCCATAAATTTAAATTTAATCTTATTCCAATTCAGATGGATAGATAAGAAAAAATATTCTGAATGTAAATTGAAAAAATAAAATTAATAATATAACTTATTTCTGAATTGACTTTAAAACCCAAATAAAGTAATTTAACAGCAAGTAATGAAAATTGCGGAAGTTATGTTAATCAGGAGCGAGTATGCTGGCAAAAGTATTATCGGCGGCAGTAATAGGGCTGGACGCTTACACAGTTGAAGTCGAAACTCATCTGGAGAGAGGTCTGCCGGGATTGTCAATAGTCGGACTGCCCGATAATGTGGTCAAAGAGAGTAAAGACAGAATAAATGCGGCTATTAAAAATTCCGATTATGTATTTCCGGTTAAGAAAATTACAGTAAATCTAGCCCCTGCAGACATAAAAAAGGAAGGTTCTTCCTATGATCTTCCGATAGCGATCGCCATTCTGGGAGCGACCGGTCAATTAGATATTGAAAATACAAGAGAATATATCATACTCGGTGAATTATCATTAGACGGGACTGTCAGACCTGTAAAAGGCGCTCTTCCCATAGCTGTGATGTCAGAAAATAAATATAAAGGGATACTCCTGCCCAAAGAGAACGCAGATGAGGCGGCGGTAATTCCAGGAATAAATGTATATCCTGTCGGAAGCCTAAAACAGATTGTAGATTTTTTTAACAACAGGGAAAAGATCGAGCCTAAAAAAATTGATGTTAACAGACTTTTTGAGGAAATGAACCATTGGGAAATAGATTTTTCTGAAGTGAAAGGCCAGTATCATGTAAAAAGAGCTCTAGAGATCGCTGCGGCGGGCGGTCATAACATTTTGATGATAGGACCGCCCGGAAGCGGAAAGTCAATGCTGTCAAAAAGATTCGCGACGATATTGCCGAATATGACATTGGAAGAATCATTAGAAACGACAAAAATTTATTCAGTTGCAGGGCTTCTGCCCCACGAAAAAGGCATTATAGCCACAAGGCCGTTCAGGTCGCCGCACCATTCGATTTCCGATTCCGCGCTCGTGGGAGGCGGAAGATTTCCGAAACCCGGCGAGATCAGTCTGGCGCACAACGGGGTTCTTTTTCTGGATGAACTTCCCGAATTTAAAAAAAATGTTCTCGAAGTGATGCGTCAACCCTTAGAAGATAGGGAAGTCACGATAGCCAGAGCAGCGTCAACATTAAAATTTCCGTCCAATTTTATTATGGTGGCGGCGATGAATCCGTGCCCGTGCGGATACTACGGAGACACTACAAGGGACTGTACTTGTCCGCCGAATAAGATCAAGAGCTATCTGAGCAGAATTTCCGGGCCATTGATGGACAGGATAGATATTCACATAGAGGTTCCCGCGCTTAAGTACGATGAACTATCCCAGAAAAAGGACGCCGAAAAAAGCGATACGATAAGGCAGAGGGTAATTACGGCGCGCAAGATCCAGACGGAAAGGTACAAAGGAAGAACAATTTACTGCAATTCAGGCATGAATCAGAAAGATCTTAAAAAATACTGCGTCCTCGATACTGCCTCAAGTTCTATTTTAAAAAGAGCTATCG
>Ga0209262_10000386_pt1 | contig 21003 bp, 14 predicted proteins | sample Lowcelwee11metaG_FD_187171 | JGI IMG/M metagenome (GOLD analysis project Ga0209262, IMG submission 187171) | Freshwater pond sediment microbial communities from the University of Edinburgh, under environmental carbon perturbations - Low... | ecosystem: Environmental > Aquatic > Freshwater >...
GATGCCCTCAACCGCTTTTACCGGCAATCGAAGGTACAGCCTTACTACGCGTTCGAACCTTCGGCAGGAGCCGGCGTGCAGATGGACCGTGCGCACGAGCGCCTGGCTGCCTGGCTCAACGTCGCTGCGGAGGAACTGCATTTCGGACCGTCGACATCGCAGAACACCTACGTGCTGGCGCAGGCGTTTCGGCGGCACCTGCAGCGGGGCGACGAGGTGATCGTCACGAACCAGGATCATGAAGCCAACATCGGCGCCTGGAGCCGCCTGCAGGACGAAGGCATGGTCGTGCGGACCTGGCAGGTCGACGCCACCGGCGAACTGCGTGCCGCAGACCTCGCCGCGCTGCTGGGCCCGCGCACGCGCGTGGTCGCCTTCACCCATTGCTCGAACGTCGTGGGCAGCATCCACCCGGTGCGGGAACTCACCGACCTCGTGCACCGGGCGGGCGCCTGGGCCGTGGTGGACGGCGTGTCCTACTGCCCGCACGGCCTGCCCGACATCGCGGCCCTCGGGGCGGACATCTATCTCTTCTCGCTCTACAAGGTCTACGGCCCGCACCTCGGCGCGATGTTCGTGCGAGCGGACCTCGCCGCGCAGCTGCCGTCACAGTCCCACTTCTTCAAGGGTGACGCGCTCGCCGGCCGCTTCACGCCAGCAGGCCCCGACCACGCCCAGGTGGCCGCCGTGAATGGCGTGCTCGACTACCTGGAAGCCGTCGCGGCTCGACACGGTCACGCGGACCAGCCCGTGCAGGTCCAGGCCGCCGCAGTACGGGAACTGTTCCGCGACAGCGAAACCGAAAGGCTGCAACCCTTGCTGGATTTCCTGGGACAGCATGCCCGCGTCCGCCTGATCGGCTCGGACCGCGCGGCCGCCCGCGCGCCAACGGTCGCGTTCACGGTGGCAGGCAGTTCATCGATGGCCATCGCCGGGCGGCTCGCGCAGCACAACATCGGCGTCGGTGCCGGCAACTTCTATGCCTACCGCCTGCTGCAGGCCCTCGGCATCGACACCGGCGACGGCGTCGTGCGTGCGTCGTTCGTCCATTACACGTCGCGCGAGGAAGTCGACCGGCTGGTCGCAACGCTGGCAACGGTATTGTCGTGAACCGGCCGCTGGCCGCGGCAGGGGTAGCCGCGGCTGCCCCGGCCCGGGATAATCGCCAGCCGAAAACACGCACGAAAATGCCGGGCCCACCCGCTGGACCCCTGGAGAAGCTGGATGAGACCGACGCTGAACGTGATCACCCCCGAGCTTTGCGCGAGAGTGATCGCAGAGGCCAAGCGCATCATGGCGGAGACCGGCATGGACATCCGCGGCGCCGGGATGCGGCAGCGGCTGCTCGACTCCGGTCTCAGGACCAGCGCGAACGGCGCCCGCGTCCTGTTCCCCCCGGACGTCGTCGAGCGCGCGATCGCAAGCGCGCCGAAGTCGTTCACGCTCTATAACCGTGATGGCCTGCCGCACGCCGAGCTGGGCGGCAACAACGTGCACTACGTGCCGGGCTCCAGCGGACTCAAGATCCTCGACCATCGCACCGGGGAGACGCGGCTTTCCAACTCGACCGATTTCGTCGAGTACGCGCGCCTCTGCGACGGGCTCGAGCACATCGCCTACCTCGCCACCGCGTTCTCGACCAACAAGGACATCGAGTCGCAGGTATCGGACGCCTGGCGCCTGTACATGCTGCTCACGACGTCGAAGAAGCCGATGGTCTCGGGCGCCTTCACCGAGCACGGCGTGCCGCGCATGCGCGACATGATGCAGATGTTCCGCCGCGACGCTGCCGATCTCGCCGCAAGGCCGATGTCGATCTTCACCATCACCGCGACGGGCAACTTCCGCTTCGGCGAGGACTCCTGCCAGAACATGCTCGATTGCGTCGAGGCCGGCATCCCCGTGGAAATCGTGCCGGTCACGCTGATGGGCCTGATCGCGCCGGTGACGCTTGTCGGCGCACTGGTGTTCCACGTCGTGGACGTCCTCACCGGCATCACGATGGCGCAGATCGTCCGCCCGGGCGCCCCGGTGCTGTTCGGCGGCGCACCCGCCACGTTCCACATGAAGTCCGCAAGCTCGCCGATGGCGGCGATCGAGGCGCAGCACCTGAACGTGGCGTATGTCGCGGTGGCCAAGTCGCTGGGCCTGCCGACGCAGGCCTACATGGCGTTGAGCGACGGCAAGTTCCTCGACGCGCAGGCCGGCGGGGAGACCTTCAGCAGCGCGTTGCTCGCTGCGATCGCCGGCGTGAACTCCGTCTCCGGGCCGGGCATGCTCGACTTCGTGTTGACCTTCAGCCTGCCGAAGCTCGTGTTCGACAACGAGGTGTGCGGCCAGTGCCTGCACTTCGTTCGCGACCTCGGCGTGATCGACGACCTGCCCTCGCAGCAGCTGGTGGACGATGTTATTGCAAACGATCACCTGATCACGTCGCCGCACACGCTCAAGCACTGGCCGCAGGAGCTGTACCTGACGGATGCCGTCATCGATCGCGAGAACCGCGAGACCTGGCAGAAGGCCGGATCGAAGGAGCTTTACCAGCGCGCGTGCGACGAAGTCGAGACGCGACTCGCCGCGTACACGCCGATCGACACCGATCCACGGCTCGATGCCGAGATGCGCCGCATGATCGTGGCGGGCATGACCGCCGAGGCCCCGTTGCCGGAGCTGCCGCCGCCGCCAGCAGGCGGGCCGCGCGAGACATTGCGCGCGCGCCGCCCGAATCGCCGGCGCGGGAACTGAAGCCCGCCCATCGTCCGGCCAGGCTGTCGTCAGGCTGGCCGGCAACGCTCGCGCCCTGCGCGGCTCCCAGCCAGGGCAATTTGTGACCTGAATCAAGGTCCTGACCGGCGGGCCTCACCCGGTCCTGCCTCGAGGCCGCACTATCCCGTGAATTCGAATCACGGCCGGAGCCGCACGGCAGTTCACTGTGCCCCTGACGATTACGCCAAAGCCACCAGGCCCGCCGGCCCGCCTGATAGGCATGACTATCAGCGTGTGGCTGCTGCTCGGCTTCGCACTGGTGATCGGCGCGTTCGCCGTGGCGAGCGTTGTCTCGCTGCGCAGCACCCGGCATGCAACAGTCGACCTGGCACGGATGCAGCAGCAGTTCGAGCCGTTGTCGCGCAGCGTGCGTGACCTCGGCGATGGACTGGCAACCTTCGACCGCTCGGTGCTCGCCTGCCTGCGTGCGGACACTCGCGACAACCGGGCCGCCGTGGCCGATTCGGCAGAACGCCTGTCGCGCGCGGCGAACGAGACGCTGGACGTCAGCACGGCCGCGGACGCGTCCCCCGTGGGGCCGCTGGTGGAGCGGATCGCCGATCACCAGGCCGAGGGCTTCCTGCTGCTCACCATGCAGGAGGAGCGCAGGCGCGCGATTGCCGGGCTCGAGCACGCTTTCGCCGCGCTGGACCGCCGCATTACCGGCGCGGGCGGCGCGGGGATCGTGGTTGGCAACGACATGCTGGCCCGGCCGTCGCTCGCGGAACTGGCGCGCGCCCTGGAGGCGGCTCGGCTCGACGTGTCGAGCGAACTCACGCGCGGCGGCACTCCAGCCGCCGGCCCTGGCAGCGGCGAGGTGCGTCTGCGCCGGACGATAGAGAAGTACCGCTCGGAATTGATGGTTTCGCCCGGCCGCAACTGGCTGGCAATGCAGATGGAGGACTTGGACCGGGCTGTCAGGCTGCGGCGCACAGCGCTCCGGCTCGGCTCCGACATCGAAACGCGACAGGCGGACTTTGCTGCGGACGGCGACGCGCTCGCGGTGCACATTCGCGAAAACGTCGAGGCGCCCGCCTGGCGGGAATTCACTGCCGCCGCCACGGGGGCGCAACAAGCGGTCAGGCAGTCCGAACAGACGATCAAGACCGCGACCTACAAGGCGATCCTGCTGACGCTGCTTGCGTTGCTCACCACCGCGTGGGCGATTACCTGGCCCGTGCGCCGACTGACGGCCGGGACACGCCGCCTGGCCGCCGGTGACCTCGCGACCCGCGTTACGCGCGGCGGAGCCAGTGAAATCGACGAGCTCGCCAACGCGTTCAACCACATGGCCGCGGAGCTCGAGGACGCCGAGCGCGCGGTGAAGACCTACCAGTCACAGCTCGAGCACCGCGTCGAAGAGCGTACGCTGCAGCTCAGGCACCTGGCCGAGCACGACCCGCTCACGAACCTGCCGAACCGGCGCCATCTGTTCCAGCGCCTGAACGACATGCTTGGCGCTGCCGGTCCGGTCGGTACGGCGGGATCGCACGTTGCCGTGCTGTTTCTCGATCTCGACAACTTCAAGACGGTCAACGACACGCTGGGCCACGAATTCGGGGACCGCGTGCTGGCCGAGATCGGCGAGCGGCTGCGCCAGATCGCCGGCGAGACCGGGTTCATCGCGAGACTCGGCGGCGACGAGTTCACGCTCGTGTTTTCTTACTCAGGCGACGCCAGCGAAGTCGAGCGGCGCGCCGAACACCTGGTTGGCGGATTCCAGCGACCACTGCTCATCGATCGGCGCGAAGTGTCCGTCGGCGTGAGCTGTGGCGTGGCCACGTTCCCGGAGCACGGCCGCGACGCGACGTCGCTGCTGCGCGCCGCAGACGTGGCGCTGTTCCGCGCCAAGGAGTTGGGCCGCAACCGCCTGTGCATTCACGATCCGTCCATGCTGGTGCAGGCGTCAAACCGGTTCCGTGCCGAGCAGGCTCTGCGCAAGGCCATCGAGGGCGGGGAACTGGTGCTCCACTACCAGCCCCAGGTCTCCCTGGGAGGGCGACGCACGACCTCGGTCGAGGCGCTGCTGCGCTGGAAGCGCAGCGACGACCATATCATTGCGGCCGGTGACTTCATCGATATCGCCGAGCAGTCCGGCCTGATGCTCGACCTGAACGACTGGATCCTCGACACGGCGGCCGAGGCGGTCAGCCGCTGGCGCCGTGAAGGCTGGCCAGAAGCGCGCGTGGCGATCAACGTGTCAGCCCAGCAGTTCGTGGCCGGCAGCTTCCTGCTGGACATCGGGAGCTTGCTTGCCCGGCATGGGCTGCCGCCCGAAGCGATCGAACTCGAGCTGACGGAGACCGTGCTGCAGACCGGCGCGGTAACCGTCGAGGCGCTGCACGGGCTGCGCATGCTCAGGGTTGACACCGCGCTCGATGATTTCGGCACTGGGTTTTCGTCGTTGACCTCCATCGAGCAACTGCCGCTCAGCCGGGTCAAGCTGGACCGCAGCGTGATTGCCGGAGTCGACAGCAACCCGCGTTCGGCCGCGATCGTGCACTCGATGATCGGCCTCTGCCGCAACCTGGGCCTGCAAGTGACGATAGAGGGCGTGGAACGACTCGCACAGCTCGACTTTCTCGCGGCGTGCGGTGACGTCTCGGTCCAGGGCTTCCTCGTGGCGAGGCCCGTGGACGCATCCGAAATCGTCCGCCTGGTCCACGCGACGCGCGACCATCTCGACTCGCTGCTGGATGCGGCGGAAATGGAGCGCACCGAAACCGTCGAGGACGATCTCACGAGTTCGGTCCGGATGCTGCGGCGCCACCGGCGATAGCCGGCAGACGTGCACTTTGCATTCGTCCGTGTGTCCCGCGAGCGTCTGGAGACAGGAACCCCATGAAATATGAAGCACTGCTGGTCGCTGTAGTCGCCCTGCTCCTCGGCGCCTGCGCTGCGAAAATGAGCAAGGACGAGTGCCGCACCGTCGACTGGCGCACCGTGGGTTACGAGGACGGCGTCGCCGGGCGGCCAGGCGATAGAATCGGCGAGCACCGTCGCGCCTGCGCGGAGTACGGAGTCACTCCGGACCTCAATGCGTACCTGGCTGGACGCACGGCGGGACTTCGCGAGTACTGCCAGCCGCACAATGGCTATCGCGCTGGTGTCAGCGGCTACACGTATTACGACACCTGCCCCGCCGACCTCGCCGAGCAGTTCGAGAAGGCCTACGACGAAGGTCGCGCGCTTTACGTGCGGGAACGCCGCGTCACCGAGACCGACGAACTGATCGAGGAGAAGCGCAGCGAGATTCGCCGGCTCGAGGATCGAGTGGCGGAATCAGCCTTCGACGTGATAGATGCCACGTCTACTGCCGAGGAACGGACGCAGGCCGTGCTGGACACGAAGCAGGCCGCGGAGCGCATCGGCCAGCTCAAGTCGGAAATCACCGAACTGGAGAAGGAGCGCGCCCGTTACCAGGCGGAGCTCGATGCGTATCGCCGTACGGTCGTCGCCAGGTACTGATTCTTGACGTGACTGGCCACAGGTGATCAGTGAATGGCGGCTGAGCGGCGCAGTTGCCTGGAAGCCGCCCAGCCTACGCGTCGCTACCCGCAGCTTCCTGCAGCGCGAAGCGCGCCTTCGCGCTATTCACGATCTGCTTGAAGCGCGCATGGTCGCGCAGTGGATCGAGGTCGGTGTCGTTGTCCAGCCAGACCAGCCAGCCCTTCGACGCCTTGTCGATAACGCACCTGGCCGCGATTGCTGCTGCGACGCAGCATCACGGCTGCAGCGGAGGCTCGAGCGGCTGATGTTGCTGCAGACGCCGAGCGTGCTAGCGTCGCGACGGCCCTCGAGGAGACGAGAATGTCTGCCGACCCGTTCGCCTGCAGCGACGACCCATTAGCTTTCGCCCCGCGACGCCGCGCGTTGCCATGAGCAGGCGCGCGCGGGTTGTCTCGCTGCTGGTCGCGGCATCGCTCTCGAACCCGCTATACGCGGCCGTGCAGGTGATCGACGGACCCACGCCGATCCCCGATGGCGAGGCCGTCGCCGTGCATGACATCACGGTGTTCAACGAGAAGCTTGCGTTCGCCATCGCCGTTGACACATCCGTTCCCTATGGCGTGCCGCGCGGCGCGATCATCGACGTCGCGCCCGTCACGGCTGGCAAGCCGGGTCGCGACCGCGTGGTGTTCGCCGACTTCATCCCGAACAACTGGTCAGCCTGGCCGAACACGTACCAGAAGGTCGACATCGTCGAGCGCGGTCCGCGGCGGGCGGTGATCAAGGCAACGCGCGACTGGGGCAAGGTGACGATCGCGACGACGTACACGCTGCGGGCGAACGCGGACCGGATCGAGATGCAGACCACGATGACGAACACCGGTGACAAGGCGCTCACGGGCCTGCTGTCGGGCCAGACGCTGTGGCCGAGCGCCGGCTACTTCTTCGGCGTCCCGGGCCTCGGGTCGCTGCAGGAGGGCAAGTCGACGGGCGCGTTGACGGATCGCGCGGTGGCCTACGACGCAGACTGGTCCATCACGCTGCATGCGCCTTACCTGAATTTCGTCGGCTCGCGCTCGAAGGACCTGTTCCTGCAGCACGCGCTCGGTCCGGGCGAGTCGCGCACCTTCGACGCCTGGTTGCAGGTGGGCACGCGCGGCGACCTCGGTCCGGTGCTGGCTGCAGAGACCGAACGCAAGCAGATCGCGGCTGGCACCGTGCAGGGCAAGGTGTTTTCGCGGGATGGCAAGGCTGTCGACGAACCCGTGATCGTGATCTCGAAACGAGGCACGCCCTTTGCGTGGAGTTACGGTCATGGCGGCAGGTACCAGGTGCCGCTGCCGGAGGGTGACTACGAACTCTATGCGACGGGCAGGGGATACTCGCAGAGCAGGCCCGTGCCGGTGCAGGTTGGCGCGGGCGGCAAGCTGGTTGCCGATTTCCACGACCTCGACCCGCCCGGTCGTGTCGAGCTCGAAGTATTCGACTCGCGCTCAGGCCAGGCGCTCGACGCGCGCATCGCCATCACCAAAGGCCAGCAGCAGCTGGTCGAATTCCTGGGCCGCAACACGTTCTTCACGGAGCTGGAGCACAAGGGCAAGCTGCAGACGTCGCTGGCGCCCGGCTCCTATAGCCTCACGGTGTCGTCCGGCGGCGGCTTCGTCGCACCGAGCCGGGACGTGAAGCTGGACGTGCGACCAGGCGAGGCGACACAGACCAGGGTGTCGCTGACGCGCATGTTCGATCCGGCGGCCGAAAGCTGGCACTCCGCCGACCTGCACCACCACGCGGACCAGGCCGAGGGCGTCACGCCGCCGGAGTACCTCGCGCGCTCGCAGCTGGCGGCTGGCCTCGACCTGCTGTTCGTGAGCGATCACGATTCGACTGCAAACCACGCGCCACTGCAGGAGATTGCCGACAGGCGCGGCGTGCCATTCATACCTTCGCTCGAGCTGTCGCCGTCGTGGGGCCATTTCAATGCGTGGCCGCTGCAGCCGGGCCGGAAACTCGCCATCGACACCAGCACCGCCAGCATCGACGAAGTGTTCGGCGAAGCGCGGCGTCTGGGCGCGATCGTCGTGCAGTCCAATCACCCGTTCATTCCCTATGGTTACCTCGCGAGCCTCGGAGCAGGGCTCGTGCCGGGAGGATTCAATCCCGCGTTCGACCTGGCGGAACTCAACTCCGACGTGCCTTTCGACGAAAAGGTGCTGCAGGCGCTCTGGCTGTTCTGGAACGCCGGGCACCGCTACTACCTGTCGGGCGGCACGGACGTGCACGACGTCTGGAACCACGAATCGGGCCGCATCCGCACGTTCGCGCACGTCGACGGCCCGCCGACGCCCAGGTCCTTCGCCCAGGCGGCGAAGGAAGGGCATGCGTACGTGAGCTACGGGCCGCTCATCTTCCCGTCGGTGATGTTCGGCAGCGACGTCAGGGTCAAGTCTGGCCGGACGTTCAACCTCGCCTTCGTGCTCAAGTCGGTGACTGGACTGAAGCAGGCAAAACTGATCGGCGCGGGAGCCGTGGCTGCGATCAAGACGTTTGCGGACGGGCCGCACGAAGCGAGCGTCGAATTCCCGCTGACTGCCAGCCGACGCACCTGGTACTCGATCGAAGTCGAAGACACGGCCGGCCGCAAGGCATTCTCCAACCCGATCTGGATCGACGTCGTCGAACTGCCGACGTTCCCGCCCGCGCCCTGACCGGCGCAGCGCCGGAGAACAGCGGGCCCGATGTCGCTGCTCCGCCTTAGATCGAAGCGGGTGCGCGCTGCTGCAAGGTCAGCGAGACGAACGCCATCGCCATCACGCAGCAGACGATCATGGTCGCGAACACGCCACTCCAGCCCCAGTGGTCGGCGATCCAGCCGACACCGGTGCCCGCGATCGCAGAACCGAATGCGTAGCCGAAAAAGCCGGTGAATCCTGCGGCCGTGCCCGCCGCCTTCTTCGGCACCAGTTCCAGCGCGTGCAACCCGATCATCATGATCGGGCCGTAGACGAAGAAGCCGATCACGATCAGCGACATCATGTCGATCCACAGCGGCCCGTTGCGATTCAGCCCGTAGACGACGAGGCCAAGCAGCGTGAGCGCCATGAACAGGATCGTCGCGGGACCGCGGCGACCGCCGAAGACCCGGTCGGACACCCAGCCGCACAGCAGCGTGCCGGGAATCGCCGCGTACTCGAACATGAACCACGCGGCACTCGACTGGTGAAACGAGAAACCCTTCGCCGTCTCGAGGTACGTCGGAATCCAGTTCTGCACGCCGTAGCGCACGAAATACACGAACGCGTTGGCGACCGCGATGGCCCACAACAGCCGGTTGTTGAGCACGTTGGCGAAAAAAATCTCGCGGAAGCTCAGCGTCTTTTCCGCATGCGCCGAGTAGTTCGGCGGCATGTCATTGCGGTACACCTCGATGGGCGGCAGTCCGCAGGTCTGCGGCGAGTCGCGCAGCAGGATGTAGACGAAGACGGCGACCAGTGCGGCGACCAGCGCATTGAAGTAGAACTTGGCGCCCCAGTCGCCGAACAAGCCGACGCCGACCACGGCCAGGGCCGCGACCAGACCGCCGCCGATGTTGTGCGCCGTGTTCCACAGCGAGACCACGCGGCCACGTTCCCTGGCGCTGAACCAGTGCACCATGGTCTTGCCGCACGGCGGCCAGCCCATGCCGTTGAACCAGCCGTTCAGCGCCTGCAGCAGGATGATCAGCGTCAACGACGTGTAAATGCCCTTGAACAGGCCGAACGAGGCGGTCACGGCCGCGGACAGCAGCAGCCCCAGCGGCATGAACCAGCGCGGGTTGCTGCGATCCGAGACGGAGCCCATCAGGAACTTCGACAGGCCGTAGGCGATGGAGAGCGCCGTCATCGCGGTGCCGAGCTGCGCCTTGGTGTACTCGGGGAACTCGCGGAGGATGTCGGGTATCGCGAGCGACAGGTTCATGCGCACCAGGTAGTACGCGGCGTAGCCGACGAAGATCGCCACGAATACCTGGCGCCGCAACCGCTTGTACTCGGCGTCGGTCCTGTCGAGCGGCGATGAGTCCACGCGTGCCCCCTGCAGTCGAAGTCGATCGGGGCCTGCCAGGCCGCCTTGGTATCGTGCGTTCCTCCGTTATAGTACCGGGCGGCGGGCCGTCCGGCCCTGCCGTCGCAGCATCGGTCCAATGCCGGCTCCAGAGGCGATATCGATCAATGAAGACCTTGGCCCAGCGATTGTCGTGCGGTCTCCTGGCGTTGAACCTCGTCGTTGTCGCCGGCGCCATGGCGGGCGAAGCGCCCAGTCGCACGGGTGTCGACGCTCCCGAACTCGCGGCGCTCGGCAAGTACGCCGTCGGTGTCCGGTCGATCATGCTGGTCGAGCGTGACCAGCTCGACCTCAGGTCGATCGATCCCAAGACCGGAACGGCTCCCAGAAGCGACCGGAGCCTGCAGGTGGAGATCTGGTATCCCTCCAGGCCGACGCCGGGTGCAACGCCGGCGGTGTACGCGGACCGCATGGAGTCGGAGCCGCCGGCGCCGCCCGCGAAGTTCACGATCCAGGGCCTGGCGGTGCGCGACGCGCTGGCCGACGGCGGCCGCTTCCCGCTGGTGATCGTGGCTCACGGTTATGGCAACGTGCCGGTGGCGATGAGCTGGCTCACCGAGAACCTCGCCTCCAAGGGCTACGTCGTCGCGGCGATCCGTCATGAAGACCTGTACCTGTCGCCCGCGGGCTTTCCTCACGCTGTGCTGCGCCGGCCGCTCGACATCGCGTTCGTCGCGCGGGAGCTGCAGCGGACGCTCGGCGAATCAGGCGCCGTGGATCCGGCGCGAACCGCGCTGATCGGCTACTCGATGGGTGGCTATGGCGTGCTGACCGCCGCAGGCGCCGCGCTCGACCCGGCCGGTGCGCTGGTGACCGGGGTGCCCGGTGGGCTGCTGACGCCTTACGCGCGCGGCGGCAATTCGAGTGGCTCCATGGTCGCGCCAGCGGTGAAAGCGGTCGTCGCCATCGCGCCTGCGGGCGGGACCTTTGGAGCCTGGGGCCCGAACGGCCTCGAGGGCATTACGGCACCCCTGTTGCTGATTGCCGGCGACCACGACCGCACCGTCGACTACAAGACCGGCGCGCGCGCGTTTTTCGACCAGGCGACGAACTCGAATCGCTACCTGCTGACGTTCCTTGGCGGCGGCCATGCGCTCGGCCTCGGCCCGGCGCCGCCCGAGATGCAGCAGGACTTGTGGAACCAGGACTGGTTCGAGGACCCGGTGTGGCGCAAGGACCGGCTGATCGGCGTCAGCCTGCACTTCATCACCGCGTTCCTCGATCGCTACGTGAAAGGCGATGCCAGCCGCAGCTCGTACATTGACGGGCTCATCGTCGAGTCCAGCAAGGGCGAGTGGGTTTCGAAGGACCCGATCCCGTGGGGCGCGCGCAGCCCAGGGGGCGAAGGCATCACGCTCTGGAAAGGCTTCCAGCGCCGGCACGCCGACGGGCTGAGCCTGATGCATGCAGAGGCGAGAACCGCCGTGAAGTGAGCCCCGGCGCGAAACGGCCAGCCTGCCATGCAACGCGCCGACGTTCGCGTCGTGATTTCAGCTTCGCAGCCGCTTGCCGTCCGGGTCGTACAGCGGTTGCAGCCTGACCGTCGCTGCACACAGGTCGCCGAGGATGTCGATCTCGAAGCGCTCGCCGTCACGCGCCAGCGCCGTGGGCACGTAACCGGCCGCGAGACTGCGCCGCACACAGTGCCCGTACGCGCCCGACGTCACGTAGCCCACGGCTTTGCCGTCCTTCATGATCGACTCGTAGCCGACGACGTCCGCGTCGTGCGCTTCAACTTCCATCACCACGAACCGACGCTGCGGCCCGTTGTCGCGTTCGGCCAGCGCCGCCGCACGGCCGACGAAATCAGCCTTCCTGAAGTCGACGAAGCGGTCGAGCCCGGTCTCGCCCGGCGTGTAGTCCGGACGGAAGTCCTTGTTGAACGAGCCGTAGTTCTTCTCGAGCCGCAACGACGACAATGCGCGGCCCCCGAACGGCGCGAGGCCGGAACCCTGCCCTGACTCGCGCAGGTCGTCGTACAGCGAGGCGAAGTAGTCGGGCGTGGTCCAGATCTCGTAGCCGAGCTCGCCGGTAAAACCTGCGCGCGTCACGATGGAAGGCGCATAGCCGACCGCCGTCTCGGTGACGTCGAAAAACCTGAATGCCGCGGCGGAGAGATCCCTGCGCACGAGGCGCTGCAGGATTTCGCGTGAGTTCGGCCCCGCGAGCGAGAACCCGCACAGCGTCGAAGCCGCCGAACGCACGCAGACGTCCGGCGGCGGCTCCGCGGCCCAGAACCAGCGCAGGTGGAACTCCTCCGCGAAACCGGAGCCGACGATGAAGTAACGGTCCTCGGCGAGGCAGGCGATCGAGAGGTCGCCCACGATGCGCCCGGCCGGATTCAACATCGGCGCCAGGCCGAGCCGTCCGGGTTGCGGGATCCTGCACGCGAACACGCGATCGAGCCAGGCCCGCGCGCCGCGACCCGTGATCTCGTACTTGCCGTAGTTCGTCGTCTCGTAGAGACCAGCCGTGCGGCGCACGGCAAGACACTCCTCGCGCACGATCGGAAACGCCTCGGATCGCCGGTAGGTCGGCGTCTCGAGCGGCGCCACCCCGGGTGGCGCAAACCACAGCGCATGCTCGAGTCCGAAGTTGGCGCCCATGACCGCGCCCGCCTCGCGCAGCTTGTCGTAGATGGGCGAGCGCCGCACGGGGCGCGCGGCGGGCAACTCCTCGTTCGGATACGCCAGGCGAAAGCGACGCCCGTAGTTTTCGGGCACCTTGATCGACGTGTACTTCGGTGTCGCGAAGCGGCCGAACCGCGCGACGTCCATCGACAGGATGTCCTGGCCCGGATCGCCCTCGGTCATCCAGCGCGACAGCACCAGGCCGATGCCGCCGCCCTGGCTGAAACCCGCCATGACCGCGCAGGCCACCCAGTAGTTGCGCAAGCCGCGCACCGGTCCGACCAGCGGATTGCCGTCGGGCGCGAAGGTGAACGGGCCGTTGATGGCCTTGCGGATACCCACACGGCCGAGCGCCGGGAAATGCTCGAACCCGACCTCGAAGCACGGCGCGAGACGCTCGAACTCGTCAGGCAGCAGCTGCATCGAGAAATCATCCGGCGTGCGTACCGGCGACCAGACCTTGCCGTGCGGCTCGTAGGTGCCGATCAGCGCGCCGCCGCGCTCCTGGCGCAAGTAGATCTCACCGGCGTAGTCGGTCGTGTTGACGATCTCCTTCGAACGGCCCTTGAGCTCGGGAATGTCCTCGGTCAGCAGGTAGTGATGCTCCATCGCCAGCACGGGCAACTCGACGCCGGCCATCTGCCCGACCTCGCGCGCCCAGAGGCCCGCGCAGTTGACGACGTGTTCCGCGTGCACGGTGCCCTTGTCGGTGACGACGTCCCACGTGCCGTCGGGACGCTGGTGCAACTCGAGCACGCGGGTGAAGCGCTCCACGGCCGCGCCGCGCTTCCGCGCCGCCTTGACGTAGGCATGGGTCGTGCCGGACGGGTCGCAGTGTCCGCCGTCCGCCCGCCACAATGCGCCGATGAAGTGCTGCGGGTCGATCAGCGGATTTAGCTCGCGCGCCTCCGCGAGCGTGATCATCTCGGTCTCCATGCCGAGGTAGCGCGCGCGCGAACAGATCAGTTTCAGGCTGTCGAGTTCGCCCTGCGTCGCGGCCAGCATCAGGCCGCCATTGGGGTGCAGGCCGCAGGACTGGCCGGAAAGTTCCTCGATCTCGCGGTAGAGGTCGATCGTGTATTTCTGCAGCCGCGAGATGTTCGCCTCGCCGTTGAACGTGTGCATGCCACCGGCGGCGTGCCAGGTCGAGCCCGATGTCAGTTCGCTCTTTTCGATCAGGAGCACGTCGGTCCACCCGGCACGGGCGAGGTGATACAGGACGCTGGCGCCAACGACGCCGCCGCCGACGATGACAGCCCTGGCAGAAGCCTTCATGCAGTTCGTTCTCCGCGTGGACGGGCGATGTGACCACGCCGCCCCGGGATTGACAAGCACCGCACGAAGTCCCTTGTATCGTGTGCCAGGCGGCAACAAGGCAGCACCGCCCCGAACCGTGGCCAGCATTGCGATCGGCGCGTCGGCCGATTTCGTCCACCGCTTCGAAGACCTGCTCGGCGTCCTGCTGTACCTGTTCACGCCGTGGACGGCGATCAATCTCGTCGACTACTTCTGGGTGCGCAAGGGTCACTACCCGGTGCGCGAAATCTTCAACCGCGACGGTCTCTACGGCAGGTGGAACTGGCGCGGGCTGCTGGCCTATGCGGTCGGCTTCGCGGCGATGATCCCGTTCTTCAGCACCGGGCTGCACACCGGACCCATCGCGCACCTGCCGGGCGGCGCGGATGTCTCCATTCCCGTGAGATTGCCAGTGTCGACGCTCGTCTGTCTCTGGACCTGTCGGGACCTCGATGCGGCGGGTGAGTTACTGGCCGTGCAGCGTGCCGACGCGGGCCTTGACTCGGGCTGCCACCCGCACGGAACGGCTAGGGCGCGGCATTGCGCGGCACCGCCGGCGCTGCCGGGCTTGACGGCCGGAGCGACTCCCGTGCAACGTGGGTACGGCCGTGGCACCGATCCACGTTGCGGAGAGACTCGTTGGCTCGGATGCTGCACGCGTTCGCACTCGCTGCACTGCTGCTCATGCACGCCGGCGCGTCGACTGCTGCAGCGCCAGCCGCGCCAGTGGTGGTCTCTTCGAAGCTGTCGAGCGAGTCGGCGATGATCGGCCAGATGATCCGCCTGCTGCTGGAGGCCAATCGCATCCCGACGGTGGATCGCATGGCCTTGGGCGCGACACCTATCGTGCGCAAGGCGCTGCTCGCCGGCGAGATCGACCTCTATGTCGAGTACACCGGCAACGCCGGGTATTTCTTCAACCGCCCGGCCGATCCGGTCTGGAAGGATCTCCAGCGCGGCTATGCAGCCGGCGCCGAACTCGACCTTGACGCAAATCGCATCGTCTGGCTGACGCCGGCCCCGGCCAGCAACGCGTGGGCGCTTGCGGTGCGCCGGGATGTTGCACAGACGCACCGGCTCGCGACCATGAGTGATTTCGCCCGCTGGGTGCGCGCGGGCGGCACGGTCAGGCTGGCCTGCTCGGCAGAGTTCGCCAACGCCGGCACGCTGCGTTCGCTCGAGCAGACCTATGGTTTTCATCTCGAGCCTCGGCAGAAAGTCGTGCTTGCCGGCGGTGAAACCGCGGCGACGATAGGCGCAGCCGCGGCTCGCACCAACGGGATCAACACCGCAATGGTGTACGGCACGGACGGCGGCATCGTTGCCGCGGACCTGGTGATCCTCGAAGACGACAAGCGGGACCAGCCGGTCTATGCTCCGGTGCCGATCATCCGCGAGTCCGTGCTGCAGGCGCACCCAGCGATAGCGGGCATCGTCAGGACACTGATGGAAGGCCTCGACCGCGAGACATTGCAGACGCTCAATGCACGCATGCAGATCGACGGCGAAGCGGCCGAAGCAGTGGCCGCGGATTACCTGAAGTCGAAGAGCCTCGTGCGCCAGGCCGCCGACCGCTGAGCCGAGGAGACCGCCGGGAATGCAACGCATCGATCGCCTGGGCGTGCTGTTGAACCTTGCGGGCGGCCTCGCACTCGCCTTCCTGCCGCTCGTAGTCTTCAAGGCAAACCGCATCGTGCCGGGCGAACCGCGTGCACTGCTCGATGTGCTGCCGTCCTGGATGGCAATCGTCTTCTACGGAGTCCTCGCCGCCGCCGCGGTGGTTGCATTGCGTGTTGCGAATCCACGCACGCGACTGATTGCGGCACTCATCGGCATGGTGGTCGTCGTGGTCTGCGTGGCTGCCGCGGCGAGCGTGCTGACGCCAGAGGACAATCGGGTCGTGCGCGTCGCACCCGGCGCGGCCTTCTGGGTGGTCATGATTGCGCTCGGCCTGCTCGCGACCGACGCCTTGACGCGGCTGCGTCCCGGACCACTGCTTCGTGTCCTGGCGCTCGTCGCGTTCCTGGCGACCGTGCTGGCGGCGCTTGGTACTGGGTTCTTCGACGACCTCTCGATCATGCGCGAGTACGCCGTCAACGCGACGCGCTTTGCCCGCGAGGCGCGGCAACACCTGGCGCTCGCGCTGGGATCACTCGCGGCGGCGGCAATCGTCGCGCTGCCGCTCGGCGTGATCTGCCACCGCGCTCCGCGCCTGCAGGCTGCGGTTCTCGGCACGCTCAACGTCGTCCAGACGATTCCATCGATCGCTCTCTTCGGCATCCTGATGGCGCCACTGGCGGCGCTTGCCGCCGCGCTGCCGGCGCTGGCGGCCCTCGGCGTCAGCGGCATCGGCACCGCGCCCGCGGTGATTGCGCTGTTCCTGTATTCGCTGCTGCCGATCGTCGCCAACACGGTCGTCGGGCTCGCGCGGGTCGATGCCGCTGCGGTGGATGCCGCGCACGGCATGGGCCTGACCGACTGGCAGACCCTGCGGCAAGTAGAGTTGCCCCTCGCGCTGCCGACGATCCTGACCGGCATCCGCATCGTGCTGGTCCAGAACATCGGTCTCGTCACCATTGCGGCGCTGATCGGCGGCGGCGGCTTCGGTGCATTCGTGTTCCAGGGTATCGGGCAGACCGCCATCGACCTGGTGCTGCTCGGCGCCATACCGACGGTCGTGCTCGCCTTCTCGGCCGCGGTCGTGCTCGACGCCCTCACCGACCAGATCCGTCGCGTGCCGCAGTGATCACGCTCGAACGCCTCGGCAAGCGGTACGGCGACGCCACGGTCGTGGACGACGTGTCGATGGTGGTCGAGCCGCGCACGATCACGACGATCGTCGGCACGTCCGGTTCCGGCAAGTCGACGGTGCTGCGGATGATCAACCGCCTGGTCGAACCTACGTCCGGTCGCGTGCTGATCGACGGCCACGACACCGCCGCGGAACCGGCCCACCTGCTGCGCCGTCGCATCGGCTACGCGATCCAGGGCCTGGGACTGTTTCCGCACCGGACCGTGGCGGAAAACATCGCGACGGTGCCAAGGCTCCTCGGCTGGGACGAACGGCAGGTGCGGATGCGCGTCGATGAATTGCTCGCAGTGTTCCAGCTCGATCCGGGCGAATACGCAGCCAAGCTTCCACATGAGCTGTCGGGCGGCCAGCAGCAGCGCGTCGGCGTCGCCCGCGCGCTCGCAGCCAGGCCGAACCTGCTGCTGATGGACGAGCCGTTCGGCGCGCTCGATCCGATTATCCGCAGCAAGGCGCAGGATGACCTGCTCGACGTCCAGCGGCGCTTCGGGACCACGATCATCCTGGTCACGCACGACATGGATGAAGCCTTCCGGCTCGGTGACCGCGTGGCCGTGATGAGCCAGGGACGATTGCTGCAGCACGACTGCCCTGAGGCCCTGATCACCAGGCCCGCCGATCCGTTCGTCTCGCAGCTGATCGGGTCGGCCGACAAGTCGCTGCGCCTGCTGTCCCTGACGACCGCCGGCGAGGCCGTTGAACCCGGCAGCGCCGAGGGACCCACGGTGCCGGCTGCAGCGTCGTTGCGTGACGTGCTGGCCGAACTGGTCTGGAACGGCGCATCCAGCGCGAACGTTGCCGGGCCGGACGGCACGGTTATCGGCCATCTGCGGCTTGCATCGATCCTGGCGCGCGGACGGCAGGCGTCATGAAACCGGTCGCAGTCGCTGCGCGGCTCGCCGCCCTCGGCGTGCTGGGGGCCTTTCTCATCGCGCCGCACGGCTTCGCGCCCCTGTTCGCGCCGCTCAACGACTACGGCGCGCCACCGATCTACGACCAGGGCAACCTGCTGTCGCTCGCGCTCTCCCATCTCGTCACGGTGCTGGCGGCCGCGGCCGCCAGCACTCTGGTCGCCGTCGCCCTCGGCATCTTCGTGACCCGGCCGGCCGGCGCCCAGTTCCTGCCCCTGTCGCGCACGCTCGTGAACATCGGGCAGACGTTTCCGCCGGTCGCCGTCCTCGCCGTCGCGGTACCGCTCGTCGGGTTCGGCCAGACGCCCACCCTGATCGCGCTGTTCGCCTACGGGTTGCTGCCCATTTTCGAGAACACGATCGCAGGCCTGGAGAGCTGCCCCAAGCCAGTGCTCGAGGCAGCGGACGGCATGGGGCTGAGTCCGTGGCAGCGGCTGATGCAGGTCGAATTGCCGCTCGCGATGCCGTTGATCCTGGAGGGCGTTCGCCTGTCGCTGGTCATCAACGTCGGCACCGCGACCATCGGCTCGACTGTCGCGGCCAAGGGGCTGGGCGAGGTCATCATCGCCGGACTGCTCTCCAGCAATACCGCGTTCGTGCTGCAGGGCGGCCTCGTGACCGGCCTGATGGCGATCCTGCTGTACGACGGCATGCGGTTGCTGGAGCGGCGCCTGGTGCCGGTTGCACGCACCTGAACGCAGTCGGACTTTCGCGCGAAGGCCGCTTTGCTAATATTCGGCCGCCGTTACCTCGCCCCGACCAGACCCGATGAGCGCACTCCAGTCGTCCGATGCAGCGTCGCGTGACACCGTAGCGCCGGTGCCCGCCGTCGAGTGGCAGACCCTCGCCCTGGTCGCGGTCGTCCATGGCGGCTGGCTGGCGCTCACGCTCCAGTACGGCGACTGGCCACTATGGGCTCTCGCGCCTTGCATCGCTGTGCTGCTGACGTTTCACAGCTCGCTGCAGCACGAGATCCTGCATGGGCATCCCACGCGGTCGATTGCCATCAACCGCCTGTTCGGCATGTGGCCCCTGTCGCTGTGGATTCCCTACGATCGTTTCCGCGCGCTGCACCTCACCCACCACGTCAACGAGCGCCTGACCGACCCGATCGACGACCCGGAATCCAGTTACTGGACGCCCGAAACCTGGCAGCGTCTTTCGGCATTCCAGCGCCGCATGATCGCGCTGCAGTTGACGCTCGCCGGTCGCGTGCTGATCGGTTCCTGGTGGCGGATCGGGCATTTCCTGGCGCACGAGGCACAGGCATTCGCACGCAACGAGCCCGGTGTGCGCGCGACGTGGACAGCGCACTTGGTCCTGTGCGTGCCTGTCGTCTACTGGGTCACCGCCGTGTGCGGCATGCCCTTCTGGCTGTACGTCGTCGCGATGGTTGTTCCGGGCAACGGCATCCTGCTGATCCGATCGTTTGCAGAGCACCGCGCGCGGCCCGGCGTGCCCGAGCGCACGACGACGGTCGAGGGCTCGTGGGTCCTGGGTCCGCTGTTCCTGTTCAATAACCTGCACTCGCTGCACCATGCAGAACCCGGACTGCCCTGGTATCGCTACAACGCACGTTACCGGATGCGACGCGAACACCTGCTCGCGGAAAACGGCAACCAGGTCTACTCGACGTACTTCGACGTTGCGCAGCGCTTCCTGTTCAGGCAGCACGACCAGCCGGAGCACCCGACGGTGCGCGCGCCGTAAGCGGCGGCTCACGGCCTGGATCTCCGTCGCCTTGCCGGCGGCCGCAAGCCTGCAGCGAGGGCACAACCCTCACCGCACTCACGCCAGGACGAGCTTGCCTCCCGCGATCAGCAGGACGCCGGCCAGCAGCCGCTTGATCGCCGTCACTGGAACCCTGTTGCTGCCGAGATAGGAACCGACGGTGCCACCGATGCCGGCGGCGACGAGCAACACCCAGAGGTATGCAGGCAGTTGCCGGGTACTCGACACGTTGCCGAGCAGGCCCGCAGCGGAATTGAGCAGTATGAACAGGGCCGAAACGGCGGCCGCCCGCTTGGGACTGGCCCAGCCCATGAAGAGCAGCAGTGGAGTCAGGAAGATTCCGCCGCCCGTGCCGGTCAGGCCGGACAGCAGACCGATGACGGCTCCGCAAGCGACAGCGAGCCACAGTGGCGCAGTCTGCACCGGCTTCTCAGCGCCCGCCGTGACCAGCAGGCGGAAAGCCGAGTACAGGAGCACCAGGCCCAGCACTACCTTGAAGACGTGCGCCGGCAGTGCGATGTAGCCGCCGACGAAGGCCGCGGGCACGGCCAGCAGCGCAAATGGCCAGAAGAGTTTCCAGGAGAAATGCCCCGACCGCGCGAACTGCAGAGTGGCGATCGAGGCCACCAGTATGTTCAACGCCAATGCGGTGGGCTTGATCACAGTCGGCGCCAGTCCGAACAGCGTCATGACGGCGATGTAGCCACTCGCACCGGCATGGCCGACGGACGAGTACAGCACCGCAATCAGGAAAACGGCCGTGGCAAGCGCGACGAGCAATTCGATGGACATCGCGCGAGTCTAGCGTGTGTGGACTTCGTCCGGCCAGTGAACGAACGGGCAATTCATCGGCGGCGCAGATTGGCTACGCAGGATACGGATAGCCGGCCGCCTTCGCGGCGCGGTCCCATTCGAGGGTCCGCGCGTAGTCGGAGGCGTCGACCGGCTCGAACCCCTCGATCAGCAACTCGTCGGCAAACTGCCCGAACCAGGCTCGGCGCGCGGCAGCTGCAAAGGCGTCACGCAGCGCCGCAATCGTTTCCGCTGGTGTCGAGGCAGACGCGACGAACGCGGGAAGCGTTGCAGTTTCCGTCGCGTCGAGCACGCGGACGCCCCGGGTCAGCTCCGGATTGTGCTTTGCCATCAGCAAATGCCAGTACGCGTCGAGCGGGCCGACGTCGATGCAGCCGTCGCGCACGGCGTCGAGGATGGCGCGCGCCGTTACCAGGTTCGGGATCATCGAGCCGTACAGCGTCTGCCGCGTGTCCGTCCTATAGCCCAGCAAGTGGTGGCGGAACGCGTTGAACCCGGA